>ERZ772977.23-NODE-23-length-156326-cov-7.857837_pt1 | contig 156326 bp, 123 predicted proteins | sample MGYA00511131_ERZ772977 | MGnify/ENA primary metagenome ERZ772977 (study PRJEB29015, sample SAMEA2737935) | human oral metagenome | biome: human oral; feature: human-associated habitat; material: dental | place: China | collected 2151 ...
GCGACAGTGTCGCCGACGTCACCACACCCCATGGTAGCCCTGGCGACAGTGTCGCCGACGTTACCACACCCCATGGTGGCCCTGGCGACAGTGTCGCCGGCGTCACCACACCCCATGGTAGCCCTGGCGACAGTGTCGCCGACGTTATCATACCCCTTCCGATGGTTGTGCACACGTGCTTCCTTCATACTTCTGGCTGTTGTTTCGGCTGCTCCTCCTTGACGATGCCGAAGGGTGTGCGGGTCAGGCGACGGGTGCGTGTTTCGCGGCGCAGGGCACGGTTGAAGCGGAGAGCGTCGGGTGTGACGTAGCCGCGCGAATGGTCGAGGTGGAGGCAGATGGCGGAGTAGCGGATCTGTCGGCCACGGATGCCTGCGTTCTCGAGGCGTTCGCCCAGCTCGCGGTCCTCGCCGCCATAGGCCATGCGTTCGTCGAAACCGTTCGCAGCCAAGATGTCGAGGAGCCAGCCCGAGGCGTTGTGCCCGTTCCATGTCGGGCGCGTGGGGGTGAAGGTGTTCAGCAGACGCTCCTTGAGGCCGAAGGCGGTGAGCTTGTTGTTCTTGAACGACCGCGGCATGCCGTGCGACTTGAGCCACGGGCTGCGGAAGCACCGGCCGCTGAGGATGTCGTCTCGAGTGATGGCCTTCGACGTTGCCATCGGCAGCTTATGGTAGCCGCCACTGAGGAAGCGTCCTGGTGCACGGCGTGCGAGGTGCACGGCCACGAAGTCGCAACGCGGGATGCAGTCGCCGTCGCTGAAAAGCAGGTAGCCCGTCGTGGCCTCTGCGATGGCTCGGTTCAGGATCTCGCATTTGCGGAAGCCGTTGTCCGGGTGCCAGACGTGGCGGATGGGGAAGGTCACCTCGCCCTGCATGCGTTCGATTAGGCTTCGGGTGCGGTCGTCCGACCCGTCGTCGGCAATCACCACCTCGAAGCGCCGATCCGTCTGCGCCTCGTAGCCCCAAAGCACTTTCTCGAGCCACTCGGGCTGGTTGTAGGTGGAAAGGATCACGGACAACTTCTTCCGGTGACCCTCCGCCGCCACATCATCCAGGGCGATAGGCAGCGGGCGCTTACGGGCGAAGCGTCGCCAAAAGGCCCGTCGGGCCGAGAGCATCCACGCCGTGCATTGCACCTCGTCTGCTCCGCGTGCCTCGGCATACACTTTGGCCAACAGGAAGAACATCCCATCTCCGCCCCACAGTCGGGCGAAGTTCTCGCAGCCACTGCGCACCGATACGGGGCCAAAGTGCATGCGGTTGATGTCGACCAAACAGAAGTCTATGCCTTGGGCGCCCTTCCGGAAGAGGATGTTGCCGGGCGAATAGTCGGCATGCAAGAACCCCGCCTCGTGCACCCGCGCTGTGAAGCGGGCGAAGGCGCGGAGGATGTCCTCCCGACCGTCGATGCCGTTGCGCCCGAACTCGTAGAAGTTGCGGTCGTGGGGCACTTGCTCGCTGACGAAGTAGCTGCGGCGGAGCAGTCCGCTCTGCCGTTCGATGAGGCAGGCCAGCGGTGTGGGCGTCTCGATGCCCGCCTGACGTAGGCGCAGCGCATAGTCGTAGGCGCGTCGAGCCTTGGGGGCACGGAAGAACGTGTAGACGAAACGTAGGGGAAGAGGTGGCACACGGTAACGCTTCACGTTGATCTGGCGGCCGTCCGGAAGGTCAAACACACGGATCTCGTTGCGCTGGCGATAGATCACCCGGCCGCCCTGCTCGAAGGTCTCGGGCAGCGAATGGACGAAGCGGCGCAGCGACTCGTCGGCGTCGGGGGTGAGCGTCACGTCAATGCTTGAGGCCACGGAGCGTGAGTTGCGAGTTATCGTTCAGTGTGAGGCGAATCAGGCAGACACCCGCGGGGAGTGTGTGCGTGTCGACCGTCGTGCCCGGGCGATCTTGCTTCAGCAGGAGTCGGCCGTCGGCGCCGAAGATCTCTATCCGACTGACGCGCTCGGAGGCACTGAGGGTGAGGTGATCGCCGAAGGGATTCGGATAGATGGCTGGCTCAGCGGCATCCACCTCGGCGTTGGCTGTCGGGGTGAAGGACACGACCGCGCTCGGTTCGCTCTCGCTGCGACCATAGACAGCCGCCACCTGGTAGTTCACCGTCCGCGTCAGCGTTGAGGGGTCGGTGTAGCGCGTCGGTGTGGTGCCGACGGTGGCCAGCTTGGCGCGATCGCGATATATGGTGTAACCTGTCACCTCGGGGAAGGCATAGGGCTGCATGCTGCGCAGCGCTGCACGTTCGCTGACGTCCTCCACCCGTGCACTGCGCAGGTGAGGCGTAGCATCAGACGGGGGGAGCACTTCTGCCCGACGACAGTCTGCACTCGTACCGCATTCTTCCTGCACTCCCCTGCGCGAGCTGACCACGGCGGAGAGGAAGAAGTTGTAGTTGAATTTCGCTGCGTCCTTGCCCGTGTGCAGACGTTCCCAAGCGTGGCCGTCGAAGGAGTAGAGGTCGCCCTTGCCATCGATGGCGGGGCCTTCGTCACAGACGGCGGGGAAGTTGGTGGCGTCGGCCGTGAGGTGGGCCACATAGATGGCTACCGTGAGCGCTTCGGCACCGTCGATGGTGAAAGGCGTGGTGAGCGTCACGGTGTTTGTCACGCCGTAGGTGAAGGTCTGCGTGATAGCCTGTCGGTAGACACGGCGACCTTGTGAGATGTAGACCTCATACGTGTTGCCGCGTGTGGGGGAGAAGCGTACGGCGGTGATGGTGCGGAGGTTCAGGGGCGCGATGTCCGTAGGCTCCCAGCGTTGGCCGAAATAGAAGGGACGCGCCTCGCCCGTATTGTTCACGTTCACCTGATAGTGTGCCCGCGAGCCGCCCCAGTAGATGGATTGCTCGTACACGGGAGCCTCCCAGAGGACGGCCGCCCGGCCATTGGTGGTGCGTGTCACCTTCACGTTCGTCGGTGCCTTGAGGGCGACCTGTTCGAGGAGGGTCGTGCTGCCGTTCGACTCGTTGCCGGATGCATAGACGGCGGTCACGGCATAGGCGAGCGTCCCCTGTCCCGGAGCCGCATCGATGTAGGAGGTCGTGGTCGACTCGCCGATCTTCGTTTGGTTACGATAGATGTAGTAGGTGCGGGGAGCGCCCGAGGTCGGGGCTGTCCACGTCAGGCGTACGCGTCCGTTGTCCATGACCGCCTTCAATCCGCTCGGAGCACTGGCGCTGCGGTGATAACGTCCATCGAGCACCTCCACGCCGCTGTTCGTGGGGTCGAGGAAACGGTCGAAGTGCGTGTCTGTGCCCGCCTGTTTGTTCCAGTGATAGCTGAGCTTGCCATAGAGGTTGTCGCCCGCAGGCTTTGTGCACGCCGACGTGCCGCCCGTCAGCGAACCCACGATGCGGTGGCTGCTGTTGAAGAGCGGTGCACCCGACGAGCCCACCTCGGTCACACCGTGGCCATTGTCGGTCTGGGCAAAGACGGCGTTCCAGTGGGCATTCGGCGCACCTTCCAGGCTACCCTCGCCGTAGAACGTAGCCGAGCTTAGGGGGCGGGTATAGGTCGAGATCTTCATGTAGTCGCCCTGCGGGTGATGGAGCGAGATGCCCCAGGCCGAGGCCTGCTCGCTGCGATCCCAGCCGTTATAGTAGACGTTGTAATCCTCCGGAATGCTCTGCCGGAGCAACAGCAAGAGTCCGTCCGATCCGCCGTGGGTAGGCGTGGAGGCCAGGCGGGTGCAGCCCACCATGCTGCGCGTGGGCGTCGTTTGCCCGTCGCTGCGGCAGGTGCTGTACTCCTTATGGAAGATGAACTGCCATTGGCGCAGCTCCTCGTCGGTAGCCTTGACGCCGGTGGCATCCTGTCCGCAATGGGTGGCGGTGAGGATGTAGGGCTTCAGGTCCTGAGCCGTATTGTTCAGCAGGGCGCCGGTGCATACGTAGCCGCGGTCGTTGATTCGTTGGATCATTTGGCAGACGCCCCGCTTCTCGTTTTGCCAGGAGTCGCCCTCGGAGCAGTTCACGTTCACCTCGCACGAGGCCGCTGTCCGTCGGAGCTGTGCCCCTTGTCGCCACGTACGGTCGCCCTCGGGCAGGTTGTAGCCATAACCTACGGCCTCGATCTCCAGTCGTGGCTGACGGCCGTCCGGGCCCGGAGCGTATTCCAGCGTGATGGCATCGCCCGAGATGAAACCCGTGGCGAAGCGTCCGCCGTCGGGGTTGGTGGCGTGGGTATAGGCCCCCAACAGCTCCGATTTGTCCTGATTATATAGGTAGAGGCGCCCACCTTCGGGGATGAGGAAGTCGGCGTAATAGAGCATCAGGGCCTGTGCGCCCTCGGCCTCGATCTCCAGCTGCCAGATGGTCTGGCCGTCGGGGAGGGTGGTCCATGCGCCGGCGTTCTGGGGGGTCATCTTGACGTCGATGAGTCGGGAGACGCACCGCGGCGCCAATCCCTCGCTCTCGCGCCAGCTGCCGACCAGCTTTTCGTCGGCTATGCTGAAGTTCACGGCCACCTTCTCGGCCGCGGCTCGACTGCGCAGCGTCTGTTCATAGCGGAAGCTGGGAGGTGTGCCCCCCAGACTTATCTGCGCCTTAGCGCCCCAGGCCATTCCCCAGGCCAGGCACCCCGCCAGTGCGGCGCGCAGGATCGTTGATTGAATAGGAGTCATAATAGCAATAGTTACGGCTCGCCCCGTGGAGGCGAGCGGCGCAAAAGTAGGCCGATTTCGACGATCGAGGGGGGGCGTGAACCGACGCTCCGGGGGTGAGCCGTCCTGCCTCGCGGCCGGTCGGACTTGGGGAGGCGGCCGCAAGGCAGCCCGGGGCGGAATGCAGGCCTTGTCGTATATTGCGCCCACAAAAACAAAAGGTTATGTGTATGCAAAAGGAAAAGTTCCATATCGAGTACATCTTCGACAAGGTGTCGAACCACAGCTTGTGGAATCATCTGACTACGCCGCGCGGACTCTCGTCCTGGTTTGCTGACGACGTCAATATCCATTCACAGACCTACACCTTCACTTGGCGGAAAGTGCAGGAGCAGGCGGTCGTCATCAAGTTAGAGCCCGAGGTCTGCATCCGTTTCCATTGGGTGGACGACGAGGAGGCGTCGAGCTACTTCGAGTTCATCATACACCACATTGAGCTGACCGGCGCCACGGCGCTCGAGATAACTGACTTCGCTACGCCGGACGAGAAGGCGGACGCGATCGAGCTGTGGGACACCCAAGTGGCCGAGCTTCGTCGCACGTTGGGCATCTGACCCCCCGGAGTCACCCCATAAAGCAAGGAAGGCGCTTCACCCTCGGAACGAACAGAGGGGAGGCGCCTTCCTTTTTTGTGTGCGACACGTAGCGGGGGAGATCGAAAGCGGCCAGAACACCCGGTGAGTGGCCTCACCCGTCGGTGCCTGACCGCCTTTCCGTTATTCCTCCGGCAGATGGATGTCGGGGCCACCGTCGCCGCCACCGGGCTTGGGCTTCTCGCCCGGTTTGCCCGGCTGTTTGGGATCCTTCGGGTCCTTGGGCGTGTCTGGCTGCTTCGGTTCCTTCGGCTCTTTGGGCTGTTTAGGCTCCTTGGGCGTCTTGGGATCCTTGGGCTGCTTAGCGGCCTTCTTCTGAGCCTGACTTTGGCGATAGACCTCGTTCAGCTCACTGGTGCGTGTGTTCATCTCGTCGACCATCGTGGCGATGAGGTCTTTCTCCACGGGCGCCTTGCCGAAGCTGTAGGCGTTTTGGAGCACGAAGAAGATTTGGTCGAGCACCTCGTCCGTCTTGGCGCGTGCCACACGTGCGGGGGGCAGCTTGGCGGAGGCGGTGCGATCCTGGGTGCGTTTAGCGGCGTAGGCGTCAAACTCCTTGTTGACCGTCTCCAGCTTGTTTACGGCGTTGGTAAGCCGGAGGGTGGTCACGTGCGAAGCGTATTTCTCGCTTCTGAGGTCTGTCACTAAGCCATCGATGTCAGCCGATTCGCGGTCGTTAGACTTCTGCTGTATGCGGTCGTAAGCGCGGATCAGGGTGTAGAGCATTTTGGCTGCTTCTACTTCGCTTGCTTCGGGCGAGAGGCGATAGTCACGGATCAGGCTGAAGATGAACGTGAGCAGGTCGTCACGCTCCACATCTTTCTTGTCCATGAGTTCGGTGTTGACATTCATCAGCGCTTCCTTGTTGATGTTGCCTTCCACCTTGAGGTCGCCATCCCATTCGTTCATCAGCTCGTTCGGGAGACCGATTTTGGTCAGATCGAACCGATGGACGATGCCATAGAGTTCGCTGTGGTAACGCACATGAAGCGAGTTATCCAGCTTATCCGTTCCGATTTTTTTGATCTCGATTGTCCTTGCCATTTTGTTTGAAAAGGGGGATAGGGTGATTGTATGTGCTCTTTATCTTCATGGGATGAGGCCGGACGCCGATTGGCCCTCCCCATCGGACGCCAGTAAAGAGTTCCGCCGTCCGACGGGGGACAAATGTATAGGCAGAAGTAAAGAAGTCTACAAAAGGCAGCACTTTTTGGGCCCCGACGGGGTGTTGGCCTACCAAACAGACCGCCTTTTGGGCCCCGACGGGGTGTTGGCCTGTAAAACAGACCGCCTTTTGGGCCCCGACGGGGTGTTGGCCTACAAAACAGACCGCCTTTTGGGCCTCGACGGGGTGTTGGCCTGCAAAACAGACCGCCTTTTGGGCCCCGACGGGGTGTTGGCCTGCAAAACAGGCCGCCTTTTGGACCCCGACGGGGTGTTGGCCTGCAAAACAGGCCGCCTTTTGGGCCCCAACGGGGTGTTGGCCTACAAAACGGGCCGCCTTTTTGACCTCGACGGGGTGTTGGCCTACAAAACAGACCGCCTTTTGGGCCCCGACGGGGTGTTGGCCTATAAAACAGACCGCCTTTTGGGCCCTGACGGGGTGTTGGCCTGTAAAACAGACCGCCTTTTGGGTCCCGACGGGGTGTTGGCCTGCAAAACAGACCGCCAATTGGGGGCGCGTTCGGTCACTTCCTCTCTACGGCGTAATCCTTCGTGCGGCGGACGATCTGGTAGCCCGGAGCAAGCGTCAGTCGCCAGCCGGAGCCGACGGCGCCGGTGGGACTCGTGGTGTGTGGGGCACGGACGGTGATGGTCGTCCAGCTGGGCGAGATCAGTGCGCCGCCGTCCGTTACGTCGAGGGTGCCCCAGAGATCGGTGAGCTGGAGCTGCGGATAGACGGTGCCCAAGGTGCTGCCGAGCGAGATGAGGGTGTTCGGGTTGAAGGAGAACTGCATGGCGCGGAGGGGCAGGGTCAGGTGTGGGCCGTCCACGAGGCGGGCGCGGAGGCTGTCGGTGAGCGACTTCCGGTCGGCTTCGCGAGCGGATTCTTGGCGGATGATGATGTCGCCATGATAGGCCGCGACCCATGACGCGGGGAGGCTGTCGGGCAGGGTGAGGCCAAAGAGCCGGGCGAGATAGTCCGTGATGGGCGTCTCGTCCGTGATGGTGCGATGCCAATCGGGCGCGGTGTCGGCAGCGAGCCAACCGTAAGCGGGCAGGGTGGCGTAAGCAAACGAGCGGACGAAGGTGGGCATGCCCAGCAGGGCGTCGATGCGTGCGATGAGATAAGCCCGAGCTTGGTCGGCTGACAGGCTGGCCACGGTCTGGCCGGTGTACTCCGCCAGCCCTTCGTTGCACTCCAGGGCATGTTCGGACGCTGCGGCGCTGGGGAAACGTCGGTGACGCTCCGTGCGGAAGGCGAGGGCATGGGTGAGGTGCGAGCGACGCTCGTCGGGCGTGGTGGCGCGGAGGGCATCTCGGAGCGCCTCCAGCTCGAGTCGCATCAGTACGCGCCCCTTCTCCGTGTCGAGGTGGCCGTTGTCGCCCCCATGACCCGTGAAGTGCAGTCGGGGTTGGGCGCAGTGGAAGAGCTCGTGGGCCAACAGGACGGTGCGATCCGTCGAATCCTTGGGCAGGGGCAGGAGGATCATCGCCCACGTCCGCCCGCCCCACTTTGTGGCGGTGTTGGCGGTGAGGACATCCTCCGGCAGGCGGCCCGCATAGAGGGAGCCGCAGGGCCGAAGCAAGCCTGCGCTGTCCGGCTCGTTGGCGTAGGCCACGCGTGTCTCGGGGTCGATGAAAAGGAGGGGGCCGTAGAGGTCAAGGTCCCAGAGGTCGGTGTGTCGTGCAGTGGCTTGGCGGATCATGCGGAGATCGGCCGCGAGGCTGTCGGCGCGGCCTTCGGATTGTGCATGGGCGATGGTCGTAGCCAGGCTCAGCAGCAGGAGGGGGAGCAGTTTGTTGCGCATCGTGGGGGAGGGGGTTAGGGGTTACTTATTGTTGTGCCTCCCGACTCATTGGCCGGGGCTGGCAGGCTTCTCAAAGCGGATATGCAGCACCACCAGTTCGGAGCGGGTGCCGATGCGATAGGGCGGACCGGCGCAGCCGATGCCGGACGAGATGTAGAACTGCGCAGGCCCCTCGCGGAAGTATCCGTAGGTGTGTTTGTAGGCCAGCTTAATGATCCACGAGAAGGGCCAGATCTGCCCCGCGTGGGTGTGGCCGAAGAGGCCGAGGTCGGCGCCGTTCATCACCACCTCGCGAAACTTAGGCTGATGGTCGGCCACGATCACGGGGCGGCTCGTGTCTACCCCGTGCATGAGTTGGCTCAGGGCGGCGCGATGGCGATTGGTGTAGTCGTCGCGGCCGACGAGGGTGAAGGTGCTGTCGGGCTGTACGACGGAGTCGATCAGTAGCGTCCCCCCCGTGCGTCGGAGCCACCGCTGCTTGGCGATGCGGTTGGCGCGATATTCATGGTTGCCAAGCGTGATGTAGACGCCCAAGGGGGCGCGGAGCCGACGCAGATCCTCTTCGATGTGTTCGCGGGCGGCGATGCGCAGCTCGTAGTCGATCACGTCGCCAGCGATGACGACCATGTCCGGCTGCTCGGCATTGCTGAGGGCCACGAACCGTTGGGCGTTGCGCTTACCGATCGACTCGCCGAAGTGGGTGTCCGTCATCAGCACCACCTTCAGGCTGTCTCGCCCGGGCGTGGACTTGGGGATGGTGATCCGGACGTGTTTCACTCTTGGGGCTTCGACGTTGTGATAACCTTGAATCATCAGTCCAACCGTGAAAAGGGCCAGCAGCAGGTAGGCGCCACGCCTCAGCTGGAGGGCGTTCGCCGTGATCCATGCGGGGAACCAGCCCGGCCGACGGCGGTAGATCCAACGGCAGAGATCGAAGAAGAGTAGCCCGGTGACGAGATAAATGGACGCGATGTACCACGTGCCACAGATCATAAGGATCGGCACCATGACGCTGTCCGGCAGTTCCGAGTGCGTGAAGTAGCCGAAGAAGTACAGGGCCCATTCGGCAGCAAAGAAGAGCGTGTAGAGGAGGCGCCATCGGCGTCGCTTCGGCAAGACAGCGCGCCCCCGGAGGTAGATGTAGAGGGTGAAGAGCAGCTGCCCGAAGATCGCTTGCAGGAAGACCCTCATAACTCAGCGGGGATGAGTCGGAAGACAACCAGCTCCGAGCGTGTGCCGATGCGGAAAGGCGGCCCCCAGAGCGAGAGGCCCGAGGAGACATAGATGTTCGTTCGGCCGCGGCGTGTGTAGCCATAGGCCACATCGAAGAGTCGATCGGTGGCGAGGTTCAGCGGCCAAATCTGCCCGTGATGCGTATGTCCGCAGAAGATCAGGTCTACCCCGGCGCGTTCAGCCTGCGTCAAGTCGGTCGGCTGATGGTCGAGCACGATGATGGGCACCACCGTGTCGATGCGGTTCATCAGCTCCGGCAGCGTCTTTCGCGCCGTGTTCGTGCGGTCGTCTCGCCCCACGATCCGTATGCCGTCGGGCAGGGTAGCCACGGAGTCCATGAGCAGATGAATGTTTGTGCGTCCGCGGATGAAGCGCTTGCAGGCATCGATTCCGCTGAGGTATTCGTGGTTGCCCGGCACCATGTAGATGCCATACGTGGCGTGTAGACGGTTGAGCTCCTCGTCCATCGCCGCCTCGTCCACCGGGCGCACGTCATTGTCGATGAGGTCTCCGGAGATCAGAATGACGTCCGGGTGCTGAGCGTTGATGAGATCCACATAGCGTCTGAGATCGTCGCGGGTCGTCCCCAGCCCCAGGTGGACGTCGCTCACGCCGACGATCTTCATGCCCAGCGATCCCGCCGGCAGTCTGTCCGTGATGATGTCTACTTCGCGCAGCTGAGGATGCTTATAGGTGTAGTATCCGTAGGCGAGCACCCCAGTTGTAACGAGCAGGGCGCACACGAAACCGTGTCGGAAGCTGGGGACAAGCAGTCGGAAGAGGTCGAAGCAGACGAGCGCCAGCACCATATAGAGCGTAAAGACGAGCCAGCCCGTGCTGACCTGAAAGAAGAAGTGTCCCCAAGGATCGGCGCTCTCCCGTGCACGGAAGATGAAGACCAAAAAGATAGACAGCGCGTAACCCCAGTAGGCCAGCCCGAAGATCCACTTGAAGATGGCGGGCATCGGCGGTAAGGCTTGGAGGGCACGCACGAAGATGTAGGCGTTGCCGCCGATGTAGGCGGCCAGCATAAGGATGAGGAAAAAAGGCATCATGTATTTTCTGTTATGTGTTTGATGTTGTTTGGAATGACGGGCCAAAGGTAGGGCGCGAAACGAGAAGCCGTTTTATGAATCGGCTGTGGCTCTACCTTTGGCGCCGCTTCGCCTAAGCTAATGCGCAGCGTCAGGCGCCCCTTGCACGAAGCCGCCCTAACAAAATCGTTACACGTATGAAATCATCCCTACTCTTCGCCCTGCTCGGGCTATTCGTAGCCGTCCTGTGGACAGCCAGCCTGGCCTACGGCACTGTGCCCATCCCGCCCATGGACGTCGTCCGGATTCTGCTCGGTAAGTCCTCCGATCCGGTGGCATGGAGCACCATCGTACTCGAGTCGCGCCTGCCACAAGCTACGACGGCCCTCCTCGTGGGCGCCTCTCTGGCCGCCGCCGGACTGCTCCTACAGACGCTCTTCCGCAACCCTCTGGCCGGCCCCTCGATCCTGGGCATCAGCGACGGCGCCAACCTCGGTGTGGCTATCGTGATGCTATTCTTCGGCGGCACCATCGGCCTGACGACGGGCGGGGCGGCCATCGGTGGTTCTTTGGCACTCATTCTGGCAGCCTTTGCCGGTGCTTGCTGCGTGCTGGCGCTGATCATCTATTTCTCTACGCGGGTGAGCGGCAACGTGATGCTCCTTATCCTCGGCATCATGGTGGGCTACCTCGCCTCCTCGCTGATCTCGCTCCTGAACTTCTACGCCTCGGCCGATCGCATCCGCGGTTACGTCATGTGGGGCATGGGCGATTTCAGTTCCGTCTCCAATACCCGCCTGCCCTTCTTTGCGCTTTGCACCTTGGGCGGGTTGATTACCGCTCTGCTCCTTGTGAAACCCTTGAATGCCCTGCTGCTTGGCGAACGTTACGCTACGAACCTTGGCGTTAAGATCCGTCGGACGCGCGTCCTTATCCTGCTTTGCACAGGGTTGCTGACGGCCACTGCCACCGCTTTTTGTGGCCCTGTATCGTTCATCGGTCTGGCTGTGCCACACGTGGCACGCCTTACGCTCGGTCGTGCTGATCATCGCATGCTCCTGCCCGTTACGATGCTGCTCGGATCCGCGATGGCACTGCTTTGCAACCTCTTGACCGTTATCCCCGGTACCGGCACAGTCTTTCCGCTGAATGCCGTGACACCCATCTTTGGTGCCCCGGTGATTATCTATGTCATCTTGCGTCGTCGTGGGATATGACCCTAAGCGCGTCGAGACCATTTCTGGCCAGCACACGTTGGCGGGCTATCGTCAGAGCCACCTCTGGGGACTATCTCGGGCAGTGTGGGATACGTCTCCGCAGTCTATGGAACGTGAGTTCGGTGTAAGAATAAAACCAGCAGAGAGTTTCTACGGAAGCCTGGCCAAAACGTTTTTGGAAATGCCTACAACACTGCGACAAATGCTTCGGAGAACTTTTTGGCGTTTACGGGTACTCCCGCAAGTCTTGCGGCGTTTGCCTTGGCGTTTGCGGGTACTCCCGCAAGTCTCGCGGCGTTTGCTTTGGCGTTTGCGGGTACTCCCGCAAGTCTTGCGGCGTTTGCTTTGGCGTTTGCGGGTACTCCCGCAAGTCTCGCGGCAAATGCCAGGACGTCTGCGGGAGTCCCGCAAGTCTCGCGGCAAATGCCAGGGCGTTTGCGGGAGTCCCGCAAGAGCGCTTTTCTCCATTTTGGCGCTTACAAGACTGTTGCAAGCATTTCCAAAGGCACTTTGGCCGTTACAACATGCTATCAGAGACATCATCTATGAATAAGGGAATCTCATTCTTTTGTCGAACTCACGTTATGGACAGTATCGGAACGCTTGCCTGATAGGGCGTCAGACTTATTTTTGGCACCCAATGAAGCCCGAGCTTCAGAGAGACAATCATTATTCATATCCACTATACGTAAACGCAACCCATTATGGAATACGAGAACGATACGCTGGACGACTACAGTTCATCGTCGGAGAGGTATAGGACACGCCATGTGAACATCCGAACGCTGAGAGTCGAACCGCAATTCAACTTCGATGAGACCTACATTACCATTTTCTCCGAACGTCGGATATACGATCCTGACGGGGATATACATTACGATCCCATAAAGCCTCGCCGGACGTCTACACAGGTGGAGATGTTCGATGCTTTTCGCTACTATTTGGACGAGGGGAAGTCTAGCCTGCGTAACTTTTGCAGATCCTACGGACTCACCGTCCCCTATTTGCATGGCCTGATCTTCTGCCTCACCGGTATGGACGCCACCGACTATCGTCTCTCTTGGCAAATGAAGCGTGCCGACGAATTGCTCCGGTACACCAATCTGTCTATCCCTGAGGTTGCCCGAATGAGCGGTGTAGGTACGCCGCCCAACCTCTTTTATGCTTACCAACGCGACTATGATTGCTCGCCCTCTGAGCGGCGCCGCTCCATTCGCCAACCGAATGATGTGGGGCGTTTCCGTTAAGCGGGATGAAACCGGAATGAAACAATTAGATGCAATCAGATGATGACAGCGAAACGATGTAGTTGGTGCGAACGGGATGCCCTTTATCGCGCCTATCACGACGAGGAATGGGGGAGGCCTATCCATGACGATCAGCGATTGTTCGAGTTGCTTGTTTTGGAGAGTTTCCAAGCCGGGTTGAGTTGGTACACGATTCTGGCCAAGCGTGAGGGATTCCGCGCGGCTTTCGACGGATTCGACTATCGGCTTATCGCCGCTTACGACGATGCGAAAGTGGAGGCACTGATGCAAGACACACGGATCGTCCGCAACCGGCGCAAGATCTTGGCGACCATTCAGAATGCGGCCCTATTCATGGAAATACAAAAGGAATTCGGATCATTCTCCGCCTTCATTTGGGCTTTTGTCGGCGGGAGCCCTTGCGTGAACCATCCCCGCAAGCTGGAGGATGTCCCGGCCAGCACACCGACATCCGACGCGATAGCGGCCGAGCTCAAGCGTCGCGGATTCAAGTTCTTCGGCACAACCGTGGCCTACGCCTTTATGCAAGCCGTGGGCCTGGTGAACGACCATGTGGAGGATTGTGCCTTCAAGTATCCGGACTGACTGAAGCCTTATAGACGATGCTTTTCCCAAGTATCCGAGCTGACTGTATCCCCATAGACGATGCTTTTTGCAAGCATCCGGGCTGACTGAAGCCCCATAGACGATGCTATTCCCTAGCATCTGGGCTGACTGAAGCCCAACAGCGATCTTTGCGGGCATGTAGACGCACTCAGCGAATACGAATCATCATTCATTTTATCTATCACTGAACAATGGAGTACATTGCAATTGCAGCGAAATTGGTTGTCGGCATGGTCGGCATATTGGTATTTTTACGTGTGGCGGGTAAGGCACAGATGGCGCAATTGACGCCATTAGATACGGTGAGCGCCTTCGTGATCGGCGCGCTTGTCGGCGGCGTTCTCTATAACCCTGACATGAGTGTCTGGCATATCCTATTTGCATTAGCGGTGTGGACTGCCTTCAACCTGTTCATACGCTTCTGTATGCGTTCTTCCCTATTGCGGAGACTCATCAAAGGGGACAGCGTCTATCTGGTGAAGAATGGCGTACTGAACTTCAAAGTCTTCAAGAGAAACAGTTTGGAAATGGAGCAATTCCGGCTAATGCTCCGGCAAAAAGGAATCTTTAGCATGTTCGACGTGGAGGACGTACGCTTTGAAACGAATGGCGCAGTCACGGTGCCCGGGATTGGCGATACAACTACCTCGTACCTATTGGTGAATAACGGCGCAATCGTACAGAGTTCGCTGGTGCATTGCGATCGCACGGAGGAGTGGGTGCTACAAGTTATTCACGCCTATGGCTACAAGCGGCCGTCTGAGCTTTTCTGTTTGGAGTGGACTCCGGGTCGCGGTTTCTACTTGGTCGCTAAAAGTGGGGATGTGAAGCGTGGAGAAGAGGAGTTTGGCGTCGAGAAGATCGGTTCCGAAGTGCTGAACTAAACCGTAGGGACGTATCGAAAGCTAAGTGCATCCCCCTTCAGTCTGGGGTTGCCAAAAACGAATGCCGAGCGCATGCGCGGGAAATATCCGCAAGCATGTGCTCGGCATTTTTTGTTATCCGCCGGTCGATCCGATAGCCCTCCGCCATTTCAGCGACCTATCTACTACACCAGACGAAAGCCTGCCGAACCACGGAATGCCTACCCACCGCTCCAGACGAAAGCCCTCCGAACCACGGAATGCCTATCCGCCGCGCCGGGTGATTCCCAATCGATTGTTCGAGGAGTATTCAGAGGTGGTGCGCAAAAGCATACGATCCATAGAATGCACTTTGCGAGGGGTGTATGATTCGGCGCCAGGTACACATGGGGCGTATGCAATACGCCCCTACCTTACCGACAGAAAAAGCTATCTCTAATGATTGAATTAGGGTGATTGCTCTCCGCCATTTCAGTGACCTATCCACTACACCGAACGAAAGTCCTCCAAATCACGAAAAGTCTATCCGCCGCATCGAATGATAGCCAATCGATTGTTCGAGGAGTATTCCGGGTCGGTGTGTGAAAGCATACGTTCCATAGAATGCACCTTGCGAGGGGTGTATGATTTGGCGCCAGGTACACGTGGGGCGTATGCAATACGCCCCTACCTTACCGACAGAAAAAGCTATCCCTAATGATTGGTTCAAGGTGAAAGTCCTCCGAACCACGGAATGCCTATCCGCCGCTCCAGACGAAAGCCCTCCGCCATTTCAGCGACCTATCCACTACACCAGACGAAAGCTCTCTGCAATTCCCTTATCCTATCCGCTACACCGAACGAAAGTCCTCCAAATCACGAAAAGTCTACCCGCCGCACTGGGTGATTGCCCGCAGCAATTTCTGCGGCCTATCGGTCGCTTGGGCTACTCCTTATAATAGATGCGTTTTACGCGGGGCGAGATGGAGGTGAGTACCTCGTAGGGGATCGTTCCGAGACGTTCGGCCATCTCCGATACGGGTAAGCCGGGCCCGAAGATAGTCACCGAGTCTCCCTCTTTGGCGTCCGTATCGGTGACGTCGATCATGCAGAGGTCCATGCAGATGTTCCCGACCGTCGGACAGCGATGTCCGCCTATCAGCACTTGCCCAACGCCATTGCCGAGGTGTCGGTCCATGCCGTCGGCATAGCCAATCGGAATGATGGCGATGCGTGATGGGCGCTGGAGGTAGGTGCGTCGACCGTATCCGACCGAGTCGCCGGCGGGGACGATTTGTATTTGGAGGATCGTTGTGCGTAGCGAGCTGACCGGCTGTAGGCGACGGCTGTCGCGATCGGTTGCGCTGATGCCGTAGAGTGAGATGCCGAGACGTACCATGTCCATCTGCTGCTCTCCGAAACGCTCAATACCGGCTGAGTTTAGGATGTGGCGGAGCACGGTGTAACCCAATCCGTGTTCCAATTGGCTTGCGGCGTCGGTAAACAGTTGGAATTGGCGACGCGTGAAGTCATCGTGCTCGGCGCTGTCACTGCCCACAAGATGTGAGAAGGTCGATCGCACGGCCAATTCGCTTTGCGAAGAGAGTCGCTGACAGATTGCGGGCACATCCTCCGGTTGGAAACCGAGACGATGCATGCCTGTATCGAACTTAATATGAATGGGGTAAGAAGTTATGCCGCGCCTTCCCGCTTCGTGGATGAGTGCCTCCAGCAGTCTAAAACTGTATACCTCGGGCTCGAGCCTATACTCAAAGAGGGTGTTGAAGCTACTAAATTCCGGATCCATAACCATAATGGGAATCGTGATGCCTTCCTTCCGCAGTGCCTCTCCCTCGTCAGCAACGGCTACGGCCAAGTAATCGCACCGGTGCTCTTGCAAAGTGCGCGCCACTTCGTATGCTCCGGCACCGTAGCCAAAGGCTTTGACCATGCAAACCATTTTGGTTTCTCTCCGGAGTCGGGAACGGAAATAGTTGAAGTTATGCACCACGGCGTCGAGGTTGACCTCAAGAACCGTTTCGTGAACCTTTTTCTCCAGGAGCTCGGTAATCCGTTCGAAGTGGAACACTCGCGAACCCTTGAGCAATACCAATTCGTGATCAAATGAGCGTATGGAGGGTGAATGGATAAACTCATCGGTAGTTAAGTAGAACTCCTTCTCGGGTATTTCAAAGGCCGCAGCATATTCTTTTAGGTCGCGTCCGATGCCAATGATACGCTCCACGTGTTTCCGACGCAGTAGCTCGGCCACCTTCCGATAGAGCGTCTTAGGTAGCATGCCCGACTGGAGGATGTCGGAGATAACGATCGTCGTTTTAAGTGGCTTACCGGCGCGACGACTTAGTTGGAAATCGAGAGCTATATCGAGAGAGTTGATGTCCGAGTTATAGGTGTCATTGATGAGCTGACACCCATTGATGCCTTCCTTTACTTCCAAACGCATAGCCACGGGCTCAAGCTCGGAGAAGATTTGCTTGTTCTCCAGCGATGTGGGCTTCAAGTAGAGCATGAGGGCGATACAGTGAATAACATCCTCGATGGATGCGTCGTCAGTAAACGGTATCTCATAGACATGCTCGCGGTCAAGCATCTCGCAACGGAGCTCGGTCGTCGATTCCTTTTTTTGGATAGACTTAATGTAGAGCGGAGCCTCCGAGTCTCTCCGAGACCATCCAACGGCTTTATGGGATAGGTAAGCCTTATCCAGCGAGGATGCGATGAAGTCGTCGTCAGCGTTGTAGATCACCACGTCGCTATCGGTGAACAAGGATAGTTTCTCTAAACACTTCTGTGTGGCAGACGCGAAGTTCTCCTGATGGGCCTCACCAATGTTGGTGATGATTCCTATGGTCGGGAGGATAATGCGCTGGAGTTTTTCCATCTCGTCCGGCTGCGAGATGCCTGCCTCAAAAATTCCTAAGGTGTGTCGTTCGTCCATTTGCCAAACCGAAAGCGGCGCCCCGATCTGTGAGTTGTAACTCCGGGGAGAGCGAACGATATTAAAGTCGGCATGCAGCAGCTGATAGAGCAACTCCTTCACAATCGTTTTTCCGTTGCTCCCGGTGATGCCGATTACCGGTATTTGAAACCTTTTGCGATGGTAGGCAGCCAGCGATTGCATCGCCGCGAGCACGTCGGTAACCACCAGGAAGTTGGCATCGGGCATCATGCGCGCTTCGGCAGGCTCATGGTTGACGACAAAGCTGCGCACGCCCAGGCGGTAAAGCTCGAAGAGATAGCGATGGCCGTCATTCGTTCGGGTTTTCAATGCAAAGAAGAGGGTAGTCTCCGGAAAGGAGAGCATGCGGCTATCGATGAGCAAGCGCTCAATGACGCCGTCGTTCAGTGTGCGATGGGTGGCACGAATGATCTTAGCGATCTCTTGAATGGAGTACTTCATTATAAGTAGGTAGTTGCGGCCAGAAGCCGCTGAGTTATAGGGGCCAGTCCCCCCGATTCATCGATGTACTTACGGCGGGCTATCCCCCGGGACCAGCGATAGCCGTCAGGCATTCCGATGCCCTATCCCAGAGGGACGGCAGTCCACCTTGGCGCCTCGTTTCCTCGATCACTGAGGCACACCGATAGGCCGCAGAAGGTTCGGAGTGCATCTGACCGACGGGGGTGAAGACCACATAAGCACGTTTTCTATCGAGCAAAAGTAGGCGGGGTTGGCAATTCGGCCCGTAGCTGCTTCAGCTTTAACTTAGTTTGCACCAAAAAGCGACGGTGCGCCTCACTGTCCGGGCGGATGGGTCGGTGTTGCAGATCGCGGTGCAGCGCCTCGGCGCGTCGGAGCCAGGCACGCGTCTTGGCGTCCATATACGTCGACTCGAATCGATCACTAATATAATGTATAGCGGCGGGTGACGGATGGCACATGTCTTCCGCATAGAATCGATAATCCCTTAGCTCGTCCATCATCAGTTCGTAAGCGGGGAAGTAATTGGCTATCGTGGGGTAAAGGGAGATGAGTTTTTCGATGATGAGATGAAGCACGGACTTGCTGAGGTTGTTCTCATGGGCGCCGTCGCGCAAGTGGCGGACGGGGCTGACTGTAAAAATCCATTTCACTTCGGGTCGCCGGCGCACCATGCTATCCAAAAGCAAGTTCCACCGGTGTACCACCTTATCCACCGATAGCCGTTCGCGGCGAAAATAGCCATCCGGCATCTTGTGGCAGTTGCCCACCACGGCGCCTGTGCCCTTCCACCGATAGACGTAGGATGTGCCAAAGGTGACGATGATGCGATCGGCCGCAGCCAGGAATTCGGCTCCGGCACTCAGGCGGGCATTGATTCGCTCAAGACACTCCTCCGCCGTAGGTGCGGAGAACGATCCATGATGCAGCAGGCTATGGTACAGATCATCGTATCGGATAAGCTCGTCGGCCGTGAATAGGTTGCCGTCCATCAGGCGACGTATCGCCGTGGCGATGGAATCGGGGTTATAAAGTATGCCGAAGGGATTCAGGTCAACGGGGAATAGCAGATCGGAAAGCCGCTGACCTATCGCCTCGGCAAAGCAGGAGCCAAAAATCATCGTGCGATGCTCATAGCCGATGCGGATGGTAGACGGCGGAATCTGAATCGGGGTAATGAAATTCATAGGGGATAAGCGATAGGAAATAGTTTGGGGTTGCGAATGATCCGAATGAATGCCGATAGAGGTGGCGAAGGCCTTTCCCCTATCGGCATCAGTTATCGAATAAAGCGCCGCGTGGCAATCATCCGGTGCGGGCGATTGCCGCGCGAAGTTCAGCGCTTCATGATCCACTCACCGACGAATTGCAACACTTCCGGCGAGACCGTCTCGCGGATCTCTCCGTATTCGTCTGGCAGACACGTTTGGCAATGCTGGAGCAAATGGTTAAGTCCGGGGAACTCCTTGACGGTAACTGCCTTGTTTCCGTGAAGGGTCAAAGCCTTCTCGACGATGGGAAGATTTGCCGCGGCGGGCACCTGCACATCTTCATTTCCCTGTACGGCGAGCACGGGGCATTGCACGCGAGAAAGCATTGGGGCTGGGTCGTAGCGCAGGAAGTCGCGCATCCAAGGTGCAGTCAGCATCTCCATTTCCTGATTGATAGCTAACTCGACTTGCTCGTGCGGCATGGGCGGAGCCAGCGGTCCGTCAAAGAAAGCGCCGCGGAGTACCTCGGCCAGCGATTGACGGAGCGCCTCCTCGTCCGTGGTCGGTGGCACGAGCAGCGCGAAGAGCGAACGGTTCAGCTGCACGGTTGCTTCGCGTATGCTGTCAGGCGTATGGGAACGCCGGGAGATCACCTCGTTCTGCATGAGCAAGATGCTATCACCTCGCAAGCCGGGAGCCGCGAGCAGAACGATAAACGACACGTCTTTCGGCCGGCTTACGGCCACCATCGGCGCAACGATTCCGCCTTCGCTGTGGCCAATCAGTCCGATCCGCTGATTGTCGATCTCTTTTCGCGAGCGGAGGTAATCGACTGCGGCTTCGACGTCGCGAGCAAAGTCGGCAGTCGTCGCCTCGCTGAAGTTGCCCGTAGAAGCGCCTGTGCCCCTATCGTCGTAGCGGAGGACAGCTATTCCGAATCGCGTAAGGGCATCCGCCCAGACCAGGAAAGGCCGATGGTTCATGATGCGCTCATCCCTGTCCTGCGGACCACTGCCAGTAATCATAATGACGGCCCTGTGCGGACCCGGCGAGGTAGGCAGCGTGAGTGTTCCGGCCAAAGTGTCGCCATCGGTTGAATTGACAAAGCGAACCTCTTCGACCTGGTACGGATACGGTGGCTTAGGCTCCTGAGGTCGGAGTGCCGACCGATCTTCCTCGGCGGAAGGCGTGAGAACAAGCGGAAGGCTTAGCCCGCCCTGAATGAATTGGCCGCGAAGGGTGTCGCCGTCAAGTGTAGCCTCATAGCGACCGCCGATGGAAGCGATGACGACCTTCAAATGCGGCTCAGAATAGACGACCGAATCGCATGGAATATTGTCCGCACCCTGATCGGGACTATCCATGAAGGCCAACAGCTTACCGTCTGGGCCGTCTTGTATGCGAAGGACAAGCGTAAGCTCTCCCCCGGGGACTTGCAACTTGCCCGTCCATCGTCCGGTCACGTTGCGCGCGGCGACTGTGCAGGTCATGCATAGCGCGATGATACATACGTAGAGATATTTTGCCATGATGTATAACAATTAATAAGTGATCGCTGATAGAATGGGATTGCCGATCGATCCTCCGGAACGCTTTCGCTGGGGGAACAGGATCGTCGATCAATCCTCTGGCATCCATTCGTCCGTCAGGGTAGGGGCGTATGGCATACGCCCCACAAATATCCCCTAAAGAGGATGAATGAAGAATGAACCTCCGGCATCCCTTCGTTAAGAAAATGGGATTACCAATCGATCCTCCGGTATCCATTCGTCCGTCAGGGTAGGGGCGTATTGCATACGCCCACCAAATATCCCCTAAAGAGGATGAATGAAGAATGAACCTCCGGCTGCCCTTCATTAGGAAAATGGGATTACCAATCGATCCTCTGGCATCCATTCGTCCGTCAGGGTAGGGGCGTATGGCATACGCCCTACGACTATCCCCGGATGGAAATGAATAACGAAAGGATCTCCGGCTGTCCTTCATCTAATGAATGAGAAACGCGCGGCGAATACTGGTCACCTTTCATCTAATGAATGACGAACGCGCGGTGAATCCCGATTGCCCTTCCAGAAGCGCCGGGGAATACCCATAAAAATGCCTGATGGCTATCCCCCATGCTCCACGATAGGTCTCACTCTTCTGGAAGATGAATCTCGGGGCCTCCGCCACTGCCCGCACCACCTCCTGTGCCGCCGCCCGGACTGCCGGGGGTAGGCTTTTTGCCATCGTCAGGCTTTTTGCCTTCACCCTCACCACCGGGTTTCTTAGGCTCATTCTCAGGCAAACGGATGTCGGGATCGCTCTCCTTTCTCTTTTTCTTGGGTTCCTTAGGCTGCTTCGGAGCCTTCGGATCTTTCGGTTTCTTTTTCCGGTCGGCCGATGCTTTCTTCTGGGCCAAGCTGCGGCGATACGATGTCTTCGTGTATTGGAGCGCCTTGTTGATGCGGTCAATCAATTCGCCAATGGCTTTACGGTCATCATCTGATGTGGTCGATAGGTAAGCGGCTTCGATATGCCGAAAGACTTCGTTTGCCGTTTCATCGTTCCTCGTGCGAAGGACAGAGCCTTTTGTGACGCCAACCGACGCCTCCGACTTTAAGCGCTCATCTCTTAATGTGATGAACTCCGTGTTGATGGTGCGAAGCATCTGAACCAGTGGCACCATTCCAATAGTGGCCAGATCTGCCGCCGCGTCCGTCTTTTCCAAATCAATGAGCAAGCCGGATATGTGTCCGGTGGCATCATTCATATTCTCGTTCTGCAAACCTTTGTACGCATCCGTTGCGATACGCAATCGATGACCAGCCGTGCTACGCGCCTCGATCGGTGACTTCGATGCCAGGCGGATCTCCTGAAACAAAAGCGAAATGATTTCGCTACGCTTCTTATTCTTCTCAGACAAATACTTGGTTACTTTGGAAGCCGTCGGCTCTCGGACTGACTCCTTCTCGAGATCGATGTCCGACTTCCACTTCGGGATGTCTGTCGCATCCAAAAGGATTTTCTCTGCGCCGAAGGGATGGACAAGGTCATAGATTTGCTGTTGCAAATCGACGTGCATACCCAAAGGGTACTGGCTGGTTATGCCAACAATGATCTTTGATTTTCTCATGTCTTACAATCTTTGATTAGTGAATGAAGAGGTCTAACTGGATGAATATATGTGTTACAAATGTGTTGCGCTGATGAGCGATGCTATAGAATAGGTAAGTGTATTTTCAATGCCTGACTCTATGGAGTCGCAAATATAAACAGGTATTTGGAACTTCCTCGTGCCCCGGATCGCTCACATAATTTTTTGTGGGTAACCTCGGAGCCTTCGGCTCTGCAAATGTAAACAACTCTTGGTTATCACCTCGCCTCATAGCATCTAAATCGAAATTTTTTTCGGGCTTCATCCGTATCGGGCGATAGGCCTAAGAAACGCCTGTGGAGCTTCGCGGAGTACCGCTGAAGTGAGTCCGTACCTACTTCTGCGAATCACCTATCCTCGGTGAATGAGTAAAGCAACCACTGTTCCCTATCATCGGAAGTAGATGCAGCCAAAAATGGCTTCTGATCAGCCTTCTGAGGGTGTTTGAGCATGCTTATCGAAAATCATTTTTGCCTTCACCGACACTCAGTGAAGCAAAATCGAGATTCATTTTGGGCTTTCGGAGTGTCCGGGAAGCAAAATCGAGATTCATTTTTGGCTTTCTGAGTGTCCGGAAAGCGAAATCGAGATTCATTTTGGGCTTCCTGAGTGTCCAAAGAGCCAAATCGCAATTCATTTTTCGCTTCACTGAGTCTCCGGGAAGCCAAAATGAATCTCGATTTTGCTTCACTGAATACCCGGGAAGCCAAATTACAATTCATTTTTGCCTCGCCGAGTACCCGGAGATCAAAATCGAGATTCATTTTCAGCTTCGTATAGTGTCCGGAGATCAAAATCAAGATTCATTTTCTGCTTCGCATAGTGTTCGAGGATCAAAAACGAGATTCGTTTCCGGCTTCATGGAGTGACTGGGGATTAGAATCTGGATTTGTTTTTCGCTTCATAGAATAGCCGAGAATCAGAATCGATATTTGTTTTCAGCTTCGTGGAAAGACAGGGAATCAGAATCAAGATTTGTCTTCGGATTCATAGGGTATTGGCGAAGGGAAATAAGGATCTGTGGAGACTATGACTGATGTCCTACGTAGCTAAACAAGAAGTGCGGACATGATACCCCTAAGCGTAGAGATAGGCGAAAGGAGTTCTGACGAATAACTGCCGAATGTGCACGATAGGCCGAATGAAATGCGGAGGCCAACTGGCGAGAAACAGAAAATCCCACCAGGCATCAGGGCGATCTATCCCAACCGTCCGGCAGGACTGTTCAGAAATAGCTTTCGTCGATCCCGTTTACTCGTCCTTAGTCCGCTCGCGAATGTTACGGATAGCAGCCTCGATCATCGTATCCTTACCGCGATCCATGTCGGCCTTCGTCATGTCCACGCGAATGTCCGGATCGATTCCGCTCTCTATGCTCCGTTTGTCGGCGTCAAGCAACGGCGATGCCGAAAAGCGGACCTGCCACCCGTTTGGTAGCTCCGAGCTAAACGGCATGCCTCCCCCGCCGCCCGTGCGATCGCCAAGAATAACAACGCGATCGATTCGCCGCATGACGTTGATAAAGTCATTCGTTGCGCTGTAGCTATGTCGGTTAGTCAGGACAACCGTCGGCCGACGCCAGCGCGTATGCGTTGAGGGTCGGAGGTCGACGGGATAAGGTTCGGAGAAGTCGGAATGACCCGGGCCAATCTTGTGCACAATATATCCCGTTCTTATCGGCACACTCAGGAATCGCGAAGCGATACGCTCGACGTTAGTCAATGCGCCCCCGCCATTGCCACGCACATCGATGATCAGCCCGCGACAAGTGCGGAAGAAATAGAAAATCTCATCCAAATTTGTTTCGCTGACTGCGGATGAAAAGCTACCGTAATAGATGTATCCTATCTCCGTGCCCGGCAGTTTGACGTAACGCATGCCGCCGGCTATCCCATAGCGCGTGCCTAAGTAATTTCGCTGGATGTCGGCATTGAAATTGCGCGGATAGTCCTCAAACCACGCCCAGTAGCGAGCCGTATTGAACGGCGACACGAGATTCGTGTGACCGTCTTTCAACTCCGCCAACATATCGGAAAGCAAATCGAAGAGCTCATAGCGACTCATCGTATCCGAGAGTTGACGTTCGTACTTTCTGCGGACAACCTCCCAGTCGACGCCCTTCTCCTCAAAGAAACAATAATGCTCGTCCATGATGCGCCAGAGTGCTTCAAAGTTCTCGCGAGGGCTTGCGCTGTAACGGTCCGCTTTGTCGCAGCCCGGCAAAAGCAGAATCAAAAAGATCAGGAAGTAGGGAACACGTATTTTCATAAGCAATCAATGAGTAACAGCGAATAGCCGCCGCCCATTCGGAACGCAATCACTGACACACCCCGATAGACAAACGACCCTAATTCGCTTTTCGTTTTTCATTTTCGGGTCAACAATACGTGTTTATATAGGTATTCAATGAGATACAGCGAATGGTCGCCGATCCTTCGGAATGCAATTACTGGCACTCTACGATAGGCAAACAGCCCTGATTCGCCTTAGCTTTTTCATTTTTGGATCAGCGATACGCAACTCTATGAATATTCAATGAGAGATAATGAATGTCTGCCGATCCTTCGGAGCGTAATCACTGACACACCCCGATAGGAAAACGGGAACGATGGGCTTTTGTTTCTTCATTTTCGGGTCAGCGACACGAGACTCCACGAGTATTCAATGAGCGATAGTGAATGTCTGCCGATTCTTCGGAACGCAATTACTGGCACTCTACGATAGGCAAACGGCAATGATTCGCTTTTGTTCCTTCGTCTTCAGATTATCAATATGCAACTCTATTAGTATTCAATGAGAGACGGCGAATAGCCGCCGATCCTTCGGAACGTAATCGCTGACACACCCCGATAGGAAAACAGGAATGATTCGCATTTAGTCCTTCTTTCTCGGATCAGCGATACGCAACTCTACTAGTATTCAATGAGTGATAGTGGATGTCTGCTGACCCCTCGGAGCACAATCACTGACACACCCCGATAGGCAAACGACCATAATTCGCTTTTCGTTTTTCATTTTCGGCTCGATGATACGCACTTTTATGACTCATCAATGAATGACGGCGAATATCTGCCGACACTTCAGTGTGCAATCGCTGGTACTCCTCGATAGGCAAACGGGAACGATGAGCTTTTAGTTCTTTGCTTTTAGATCAGCGACACGCAATTCCACGAGCATTCAATGAGTGACGGCGAAGAGCCGCCTATCCTTCGAGGAGTAATCGCCGGTACGCTCCGATAGACAAATGGAGATAATTCGCCTTTTGTTTTTCATTTTAGGGTCAGAGATACATAACTCCACGAGCATTCAATGAGCGACGGTGAATGGTCGCCGACCCTTCGGAGCGTAATCGCTGGAATTCCCCGATAGGCCGACGGGTGGATTTTGTTTTTAGTCCTTCGCTCTCGGATTAGTAATATGCGCTCCGGAAGGCCTTGTTATGGCGCACGTGCTTGCCAGAAAAAGGAATGAACTCCTTAGCCACACCGAGGAGGATACTGTTACCGAAGTAATGCGTGCGAATCCCGTTGGCGTGCGATTGATAAACGTCGACCTCATAGCCAATGCGCATGGTCCATGGACCCACGGGAACATCAGCGGTGAGCATGCTCCGCAAGGCGAACCTATTGTGCAGCGATCCCAATCGGACTATACCGGCACGATGACCAAGGGTAAAGATCTCGTAATAGGACTGCCCGTAGTGCGGGGAGAAGAAGACTCCGACCAGTGGCAGGTTGGCCTGCCAGCGGATAGTTACCGGATAGCGCCGGCGACCCAAGTCGAAACCGTAGAGGATAGCCGCAGAGAGTCCCAGATCGCCTTCCACGTGCAGCACCGCAGGGTTATTGCCGCCCTGCGAGCGATAGGCCGTGCCCAATAGATAGCGCCCCGTACCGCCGACGAGCAATCGTAGACCGTCCACACTGGTCTCCAGACGTCGGTGCAGGCTGTAGCTGTAGTCAATGAAGGCCGCGTAACCACTCGATGTGCCTGCTGGATTGCGGATCGAAGCGAGATCGATGCGAAAGGTGCGTTGCCGCGACCAACGGTCATTGATGATCCGCATACGTTCGTTGATAACGCCGATGCCCACGCCATCATAACCGACGTCGGAGAGATATGTGTTCTTGATGTAGCGACTGCCCAGGCTGACCATCGTGCCTTCATTCACCGACCGCGGAGCTTGAACGACACTGTCCGTCTGTGCACGCAGGGTGAGAGGAAGGAGAATAATGAAGAGAGTGAGCAGAAAGAGTGAGCGGCGGATCATGGCTTATTCCTCAAACAGCGACATCTGCCCATCCTCATCCTCCTCCGACGGTACATCGGTAGCGGATGGTTCGCCGTCGGATGAGGGCGATGGGGCGTGGCGCGTCGGTTCCAGCTCGTCGACCGACGCTACCGTGAACGTCGTCACCCGTTTGCCGCGCGCTTTGACGCTCTTCACGCCCACGAACTCCGCCGCCTCGATGGTCAAGGGATCGCGGTAGCTGTCGTGTCCGCCCAGTGTCACCTCGATGCGTGGATAGGCCTCGTCGGTCAGCAGGAAGAGACGGTGATGTGGATTGTCGCCCATCAGGTTCTGCCGCTTCTCGGAGTCCTCGGACGGGAAGCGCTTGAGGTAGACATAGCCCTGATCGGCGTCGAAGTAGACGGCCGTCCATGTCTTGCGCGCGTCGTAACGCTCGATGAGCAGGATGTTCTCCTCGTAATGGTTGCTCAGGTCGAAGCCCGTGGTGTAGAATTCGCCCGACTGCAAGACGACAAGGATGCGGTCGTCGCTGCGGAACTCGCCGAGGGCTTCGCCGCGACCGTCGTAGTTCAGGCGGAGCACGTCGCGGTCGAACCATACCTCACGCCCGCCAAGCGTCGACGAACCACGCTGCTTGAGCGAGATCTTGTGGATCTCTGCCCGGGTGAGGATGTTGCCGAGCGAGGTGCGACCCTTGATCAGTATCTCGCTGAAATCCTTCTCGAAGACGAGCGTCTTCTGCCGTAGTTTCGGCTTGAGGATCACCTTCACCGTCTCTGCCTCACCGTTCGGATTGGCACTGAAATAAAGGATGCGTGAGCCTTCGGTGCCACGCGTCACGTTGTACTCCTTGTCGCGCGTCGAGCCGGTGACGGCGAACCGCTTGATGTAATTGCAGCCCGCGCGGCCGTCGCGATAGATCACGTTGTAGATCGTCCGTGTGTCGTTGCGGTTGAAGACGTTGACGTAGATCACGTCTTGCCCGACGAAGATCTTTTCGCTCACTCGCATCACTTTGTACACGCCGCTGCGATAGAAGAGGATGATGTCGTCGATGTCCGAGCAATTGCAGACGAACTCGGCCTTCTTCAGCCCTGTGCCCACGAAGCCCTCCTCGCGGTCGATATAGAGCTTCTCGTTGGCCTCAGCCACCTTGGTGGCTTCCACGCGGTCAAAGCTGCGGATCTCCGTGCGCCGCGGCTTGTCGGCGCCGTACTTCTTCTTCAGCCCTTCGAACCACGCCACGGCATAGTCCGTGAGGTGCGACAGGTGATGCTCCACGCGCTCGATCTCGCCCTTCAGCCGTGCGATCTGCTCGTCGTTGCGGTCGGCATTGAACTTCAGGATGCGCCCCATTTTGATCTCCATCAGCTTCAGGATGTCCTCCCGCGTGACCTCCCGGATGAGCCGCGGTTTGAACGGCTCCAGTCGGCCGTCGATGTGCGCCACGGCCGCGTCCATGTCCGGCGCCTGTTCAAACTCCTTATCCTTATAGATCCGCTCCTCGATGAAGATCCGCTCGAGCGAGGCGTAGAAGAGTTCCTCGCGCAGCTCGCTGCGTTCGATCTCCAGCTCTGTGCGCAGCAGCCCGAGCGTCTGCTCGGTGGAGTGTCGCAACACCTCGCTGACGGACATGAATCGCGGCTTGTTGTCCTCGATCACGCAGCAATTCATGTACACGCTCTTCTCGCAGTCGGTGAAGGCGTAGAGCGCGTCGATCGTCTTGTCCGACGATACGCCCGGCGCCAGATGGATCAGGATCTCCACCTCGCGCGCCGTGTTGTCGTCCACCTTGCGGATCTTGATTTTCCCCTTTTCGTTGGCCTTGATGATGGAGTCGATCAGCGAGCCCGTCGTGTAGCCATAAGGGATCTCGGTGATGGCCAGCGTGCGGTTGTCCACCTTCGTGATCCGCGCCCGGACCTTCACCATGCCGCCGCGGTTGCCGTCGTTGTACTTCGCCACGTCCACCAAGCCGCCCGTCTGAAAGTCGGGGTAGAGCGTGAACTCCTCGCCGCGCAGACAGGCCACGGAGGCGTCGATCAGCTCGTTGAAATTGTGCGGCAGGATCTTCGACGACAGTCCCACGGCGATGCCCTCCGCCCCTTGCGCCAGCAGCAGGGGGAACTTGATCGGCAGGCTGACCGGCTCGCGGTTGCGCCCGTCGTACGACTGCTTCCAGACGGTCGTCTTGGGGTTAAACACCGTCTCTAGCGCGAACCGTGAGAGGCGCGCCTCGATGTATCGCGGTGCCGCCGCGCTGTCACCCGTGAGGATGTTGCCCCAGTTTCCCTGGCAGTCGATCAGCAGATCCTTCTGCCCGAGCTGCACCAGCGCGTCGCCGATCGAGGCGTCGCCGTGCGGGTGAAACTGCATCGTCTGGCCCACCACGTTGGCCACCTTATTATATCGTCCATCGTCGATGCGCCGCATGGCGTGCAGGATGCGTCGCTGCACCGGCTTCAGCCCGTCGTTGATGTGCGGCACGGCCCGCTCCAGGATCACGTACGAGGCATAATCCAAGAACCAGCTCTGATACATGCCCGGCAGATGGCGCACGCTGTCCGCACCGATCGCCCCCCCAGGCACCACATAGCCTCCGCCCGTGCCCTCGGTCGTGTTCGCCTCCATCGCCTCGTCCGGCAGCCTTTCCTCTTCGCGTTCGTCTTCTTCTTTCATATCTATGGGTTATAACAGCTTCTAATCTATTAATCTACGCGCCGTTTCCATCGGCGGCGGGCAAAAGTAGGCGAATTTGCCCACCCCTTTGGCGCGAAACGGCGGCCATCCGCGTCGGGGTGGGAATACCGCGCCAACCCCTCTGCCGCTCCCTGTTTACCTCGGAAAGTCCCCAACGAGGCGATGGTCTCGACCCATAAAACCGCTATCGTGCCGAATGAAGGCATGGTCTCAACCTGTAAAACCCTCATCGTGCCGCACGAAGGCATGGCCTCAACCCATAAAACTCCCGTCGTGCCGAATGATGTGATGGTCTCAATCCATAAAAGCCCCATCATGTCGCACGAGGGCACGGCCTTGTGTCTGTTGGTTTTTGGCGAGTGACTTTTTATATCTTAGAAAAACCTCTTGATAATTAAATGGTGACCATTTATAAGTAGAGAAATTTTGGTAAGAATAAATCGTCCACTTTTTTATTTCCGATAAAGTAGATTGCCTATAAAAAAGTCACTCATTTATTACGTATAAAAGCTATTGGGTATAAACGGGTGACTTTTTATTACCTGAGAAGATTTAGTCACTATAAAAAAGTCGCTGTTTTATTTCTGAGAGGGTTTATTCAGTAATAAAAAGTGACCCGCTAAAAAACGAAGCAATCGAGACCATGCCCTCGTGCGGCATGATGGGGTCTTCATGCACCGAGACCATGCCCTCGTGCGACATGATGGGGCCTTCACACACCCGGACCATGCCTTCGTGCGACATGATAAACCCTTCACGCACCGAGACCGTGCCTTCGTGCGACATGATGGGGCTTTCACGCACCCGGACCATGCCTTCGCGCGACATGATGGGGTCTTCACACACCCGAGCCGTGGCGTCGTTCGGCACGATGAAACCTTCACGAATCCAGCCCGCAGGGTCGTTGGATGGAATGAGGAATTTGCGAATCGGCGCGGTCGTGTCGCGGGGCATGACAGGGGCGGATGAATTTGAGCGGTATAGCTGCATTCAGGAATTGAAACTGCTGCTTACATTTGCCGCCGTATTGCAAACTCGATATAGCAATTGGGTTTATTATGAAGAAATTTATTCAGCATCGTGGTATTGTAAGACATACCGGAGGAGGCCGTATTGTGGTCTGTATCGAACAGCAAAGCGCGTGCTCTGCGTGCCATGCCCGTTCGGCCTGCCTCGCATCGGACAAAAAGGAGAAACTCATTGAGGTGAAGGGCGAGAGCCGTCAGTTTGCTCCCGGAGAGGAGGTCATGGTCGTGGCCCAATCCTCGAGCGGCATGCAGGCCGTAGCCCTTGCGTTCGCCGTGCCCTTTGTGCTGGTGGTGGCTGCCGTATTTATCGGCGCCCGCCTGAGCGGAGGCGACGACGGCATCGGTGGACTCGCGGGGCTGGCCGTCCTGGCCGTCTATTACGCCCTGCTGTACGCCTTCCGGGAGAAGATCGGGCGACGGTTTTCGTTCTCCGTCGCTAAGCTCGAAGCTGGCTCCCAGCTCGACACAGCTGCTTATTAACCGCCAAATCAATCTTACACGAAATGTATATAGCGATCATTTTATTAGGAACGGTGGGGGCCATTGCGGCGCTCATCTTATTTGCGGTATCGAAGAAATTCGAGGTGCATGAAGATCCGCGCATCGGGCAGATACAGGAAGCCCTGCCGGGCGCCAACTGCGGTGGCTGCGGATTCCCGGGCTGCGGCGGCTTTGCCAACGCGTGCTTTAAGGCTGAGGCGCTCGACGGACTGTATTGCCCCGTGGGCGGTCAGGAGGTGATGAAGAAAGTGGCCGAGATCAAGGGCGTGGCCGTGGTGGCTGCGGCGCCGAAGATCGCCGTGGTGCGCTGCAACGGCACCTGCGAAGCGCGTCCGCGGACGAATACCTACGACGGCGCATCGAACTGCACCATCGCCGCCTCACTCTATCGGGGCGAGACGGGCTGCTCGTTCGGCTGCTTCGGTCTGGGCGACTGTGTGGATGCCTGCGAGTTCGACGCCATCCACATCAACCCCGTGACACGCATCGCGGAGGTGGTGGAGGACAAATGCGTAGCCTGCGGGGCGTGCGTCAAGGCCTGCCCGACGAAGATCATCGAGCTGCGTAAGAAGGGGCCGAAGTCGCGTCGCATCTTCGTCTCCTGCATGAACAAGGACAAGGGCGGCGTGGCACGCAAAGTCTGCTCGAACGCCTGCATCGGCTGTGCACGCTGTGTCAAGGAGTGCGCCTTCGAGGCCATCACGGTGACGAGCAATCTGGCTTACATCGACGACACGAAGTGCCGCCTCTGCCGCAAGTGTGTCGTGGTCTGCCCCACGAAGGCCATCCACGAACTGAACTTCCCGCCGCGTAAGGAGCCGAAGCTCGACGCACCGAAGGCCGCTGCTCCGGCCGCACTGTCGCTCGTGGAGGCCGCTCGCGCCAATACCCCGGCGGCGAAACCCGCTCTGGCTGAAACGGCTGTTGCCACTGCTGAACCAGCCGTGAAAGATTAACCCACACCCACACAACGACCTGTCTATAATGTACACTTTTAGAATAGGGGGCATTCACCCCTCAGGAAACAAGTTATCGGCCGGGCGCCCGATCGAGGCGATCGCGCCCACGGCCAAGGTGGTCATACCGCTCGGGCAGCACATCGGTGCACCGGCTGAGGCGGTGGTGGCCAAAGGCGACAAGGTGAAGGTCGGGACGCTGATCGGCAAGGCCGCAGGGTTCGTTTCGGCCAACGTACACTCGTCCGTTTCGGGCACCGTGACCAAGATCGACACCATGCTCGACGCCGCTGGTCTCCCCAAGCCCGCAGTCTACATCAACGTAGAGGGCGACGAATGGGAAGAGACCATCGACCGCAGTGAGACCCTCGTCCGCGACTGCACGCTGTCCGCCAAAGAGATTATCGGGAAGATTGCAGCTGCCGGCATTGTCGGTATGGGTGGCGCCACCTTCCCCACGCAAGTCAAGCTCTCGCCTCCCCCGGGCAGCAAGGCCGAGATACTGATCGTTAACGCCGTCGAATGCGAGCCGTATCTGACGTCGGACCACTCGCTGATGCTGGCCAAAGGCGAAGAAATCATCGTCGGGGTGAAGATCCTCATGACCGCCATCGACGTTCGCCGCGCCGTGATCGGCATTGAAAGCAACAAGCCCGACGCCATCAAGCTGATGAAGAAGCTGGCCGCCAAGGAGCAGGGCATCGAGGTAATGCCGCTCAAGATGCGTTACCCGCAAGGGGGCGAGAAGCAGCTCATCGACGCCGTGATCCGCCGTCAGGTGAAGAGCGGCGCACTGCCCATCTCGGTCGGCGCCGTGGTGCAAAACGTGGGCACCGTCTTCGCCGTCTATGAGGCCGTGCAGAAGAATAAGCCGCTCATCGAGCGCGTCATCACCGTCACAGGCAAGAGCGTTGTGAAGCCATCGAACTTCATCGCCCGCATCGGTACGCCGATCAGCACCCTGATCGAAGCCGCAGGCGGCATCCCCGAAGACACGGGTAAGATTATCGGTGGAGGTCCCATGATGGGTCGCACGATGATCACGGACGATGTGCCGATGATGAAGGGTAGCTCTGGCATCCTGCTCATTCCACGCGCCGAGGCCATGCGCAAACCCATGCGTGACTGCATCCGTTGCGCCAAGTGTGTCGACGTCTGCCCGATGGGCTTGGAACCCTATCTGCTGATGAACCTGGCCGTCCATAAGACGTGGGACGAGGCCGAAGAACATTACATCGTCGACTGCATCGAGTGCGGCTCTTGCAGCTACACCTGTCCCTCGTATCGCCCGCTGCTGGACTATATCCGCATGGGCAAGGGCACGGTGATGGGCATCATCCGCTCGCGGAAGAAGTAACCCCCCGAGAGACGAACAGACTTAGTTTTAATGTATGAACAGACAATAACCGGATAACATGGACTCCAAACTGATCATCTCTCCGTCGCCACACATTCATGGGGGCGATTCGATAAGCAAAAACATGTACGGCGTGCTTATCGCACTGGTGCCGGCCTTCCTCGTGTCGCTTTACTGCTTCGGGTTGGGCGCACTCGTCGTGACGCTCGTATCCGTCGCCTCGTGCGTCATCTTCGAGTATCTCATTCAGAAGTACCTCTTCAAGCGCGAGCCCACCATTGCCGACGGCTCGGCCATTCTGACGGGCGTCTTGCTGGCGTTCAACCTGCCGTCTAACCTGCCCGCGTGGATCGTCATCCTGGGCGCACTCTTCGCCATCGGTGTCGGCAAAATGTCGTTCGGCGGATTGGGTAACAACATCTTCAACCCCGCGCTCGTGGGGCGTGTCTTCCTGCTCATCTCCTTCCCTGCGCAGATGACGACATGGCCCGTGGCCGGCGTCTTCCCCCTGACTTACACCGACGCGCAGACCGGCGCCACGACGCTCTCGTTGATCCATTTCACGAAAGACATTGCCGGCCTCGGCCCGTCAGCCATCGGACTGACCGGCGGTAGCCTCGGTGAGATGAGTGAGGTGGCGCTGCTGCTGGGCTTTGCCTACCTGCTCTATCGGCGCATCATTACGTGGCACATCCCCGTGGCCATCATCGGCACCGTGGCTGTGTTCACCACCATCATGTACCTCTTCAACCCGACCGAAGTCAACAACCCGCTGATCCATCTCACCTCTGGCGGACTCATGCTCGGCGCCGTCTTCATGGCCACCGACTATGTGACCTCGCCCATGACCAAGCGCGGCTCGCTGATCTATGGCGCGGGCATCGGCCTCCTGACCGTGCTCATCCGCATCTTCGGATCCTATCCCGAGGGCATGTCCTTCTCCATTCTGATCTGGAACGGCCTCACGCCGCTGATCAACACCTACATCAAACCCAAACATTTCGGAGGCAGATAAACGATGGAAAAAATCAAATCCACATTCATCACCATTCTGGCGTCGCTCACGTGTTTCTGCCTCATCGCAGGCACCGCGCTGGCCGTAGCCAACAAGCTGACCGAGGATAAAATCGCCGCTGCCAAAGCAGCCGCCCTGCAAGAAGCCATTAAGAAGGTGGCGCCCGAGTTCGACAACGATCCCTCGGCCGAACAATACAGGGCCGCCACAGCCGACGGCGATTCGCTCACCATCTATCCAGCCAAGAAGGGCGGCAAGCTGGTCGGTGCCGCCGTAGAGACGAACACCAAGAAGGGCTTCGGCGGCGAGATCCGCATCATGGTCGGCTTCGACGCGGACCAGAAGATCGTCAACTACTCCGTGCTCGAGCACAACGAGACCCCCGGCCTCGGATCGAAGATGGAGGAGTGGTTCCGCACGGATAAAGGCAAGCAGAGCGTCCTCGGACGCGACATGAAGGGCGGCGCGCTGAAAGTCTCGAAAGACGGCGGCGAAGTAGATGCCATCACGGCCGCCACCATCTCCTCACGCGCCTTCCTCGACGCCATCAACCGCGCCTATGCCGCCTACGCACAAGGTGCTGGCAAGGGCGACGCCAAAGCCGACGGTGCCTCCGGCGCCACCCAACAAACGGCTGCCGATTCGACCGCCTCAACGTCTCACAGCAAATAACCCCCCCGGACTATGAACTACCTCAAAGTCATCAAGAATGGGATGATCACCGAGAATCCCACCTTCGCCCTCCTCCTGGGCATGTGCCCCACGCTGGCCACCACCTCCTCGGCCATCAACGGCATGAGCATGGGCCTGGCCACCGCCTTCGTGCTCATCTGCTCCAACGCCGCCATCTCGGCCATCAAGAAGCTCGTGCCCGACGAGGTGCGCATCCCCGTCTACGTCGTCGTTATCGCCTCCTTCGTGACCATCCTCCAGATGTGCATGCAGGCCTACATGCCTGAACTCTACAAGAGCCTCGGCCTCTTCATCCCGCTGATCGTGGTGAACTGCATCGTGCTCGGTCGCGCCGAAGCCTTCGCCTCGAAAAACGGCGTCGTAGCCTCCGCTTGCGACGGCATCGGTATCGGCGTCGGCTTCACCCTCGCCCTCACCCTGCTCGGCACCTGCCGCGAGCTCCTCGGCACCGGCCGCGCCTTCTCGCTCACCCTCTTCCCGGAGCACTACGGCGCCCTGCTCTTCGTCCTCGCCCCCGGCGCCTTCATCGCCCTGGGCTACCTTATCGCCATTGTCAATAAACTGAAGAAATAACCCCCCGCCCTTATGGAATACATCATCATTTTCATTGCCGCCGTCTTTGTCAACAACATCGTCCTGTCGCAATTCCTCGGCATCTGCCCCTTCCTGGGCGTGTCGAAAAAGATCGACACAGCGATGGGCATGGGCATGGCCGTGACGTTCGTCCTCACCATCTCCACGATCGTCACCTTCCTGATCCAGAAATACATCCTCGACGCCTTCGGGTTGGCCTACCTACAGACCATCGTCTTCATCCTCATCATCGCCGCCTTGGTGCAGATGGTGGAGATCATCCTCAAGAAAGTCTCCCCCGCGCTCTACCAAGCCCTCGGCGTCTTCCTGCCGCTGATCACGACCAACTGCGCCATCCTTGGCGTCGCCATCCTCGTTATTCAGAAGGACTACAACCTGCCGCAGTCCATCGTCTTCGCCTTTTCGACGGCCATCGGTTTCGCGCTATCGCTCATCATCTTCGCCGGCATCCGCGAGCAGCTCTCGCGCCTGAACGTCCCCGCGGCGATGAAAGGCATCCCCATCGCGCTCCTCACCGCCGGCCTACTGGCCATGGCCTTCATGGGCTTCTCCGGCATCGTGTGACGCGATAGCGATGCAAATAGACATAGACATAGAAAGGAGTAAAAGAAGAAATGGAAACCATCACATTGAATAATGGAGTAAAGATGCCGCAGCTGGGCTACGGTGTGTATCAGGTGGAACCGGCCGAAGCCGAACGCTGCGTGAGCGACGCCCTCAGCGTGGGCTACCGCATGGTGGACACGGCGCAGGCCTACCGCAACGAGGAGGGTGTGGGCGCGGCCGTCAAGAAGAGTGGCCTCAAGCGCGACGAGGTCTTTATCGTCAGCAAAGTGTGGATCAGCAACTATGGCTACGAGCGCGCCCGAGCCAGCATCGATGACAGTCTGAAGCGCTTACAAACGGATTACATCGACCTCATGCTGCTTCACCAGCCCTTCTGCGACTATTATGGCGCTTACCGCGCCCTCGAGGAGGCCTATCACGCGGGCAAGCTGCGCGCCATTGGCGTGAGCAATTTCCAGCCGAACCACTTCATCGACCTCGCCAGCAACGTGGAGGTCGTGCCGGCCGTAAATCAAGTGGAGACACACGTCTTCTATCAGCAGATCCGCGCCAAGAAGTACATGGACGAGTTCGGCACCAAGATCATGTCATGGGGCCCACTGGCTGAGGGACGCAATGGCCTCTTCACCAACCCTACGTTGGCAGAGATCGGCCAGGCGCACGGCCGGAGCGTGGCACAAGTCGCCCTGCGTTACCTCACGCAGCGCGGCGTAATCATCATTCCCAAATCTGTGCGCCGCGAACGCATGGCGGAGAACTTCCAGATCTACGACTTTAAGCTCACGCCAGACGAGATGGCACGCATCGAACGGCTCGACACCGCTCACAGCCTCTTCTTCGACCACAACGACCCGGAGACCGTGAAGATGTTCATGGGCTGGCGCAGCCTATAGTGAGAAGCAATTTGGGCTACGTGTAGCAAGAGCGATAGGAGCTCTTTCCGTATCCTGACCGATAGCCTGGGGACGGTTTCCCCGGATGATTCTCCGGCCATCGTGTGGCGCTCCGTCATTTCCAGGGGTTACACGTCAAGAAAAAGGCACCTCCACCGCGTGTGGGGGTGCCTTTTTTACGTGCGGGCGTATTCTCCCGCGCGGTTTCAGCGCAGAATCGGTGTTTCTGGAGCATTTCCGAACGGTTTCAGCGTAGAATCGGTGTTTCTGGAGCATTCCCGCGCGGTTTCAGCGTAGAATCCGTGTTTCTGGAGCATTCTCGCGCGGTTTCAGCGCAGAATCGGTGTTTCTGGAGCATTCCCGAACGGTTTCAGCGTAGAATCGGTGTTTCTGGAGCATTCCCGCGCGGTTTCAGCGTAGAATCCGTGTTTCTGGAGCATTCTCGCGCGGTTTCAGCGCAGAATCGGTGTTTCTGGAGCATTCCCGAACGGTTTCAGCGTAGAATCAGGGTGGGTTTCTTAGATGTCAGAGCATTTCGCGGAGGAAACGGAGGATGTGCGCCGTGTCGTCGGGGTGGAACCAGGTGATGGAGGCGTCGCGGCGGAACCAGGTCTGCTGCTTGCGGGCGTAGACGCGGGTGTTGCGCTTGATGCGGGCCACGGCCTCGTCGAGCGAGAGTTGGCCGTCGAAATGCTGAAAAAGCTCCTTGTAACCGACCGTATTGAGGGCGTTGAGGTGGCGCTGGGGGTAGAGGGCGCGGGCTTCGCGGAGGAGGCCGTCGGCCATCATTTGGTCGACGCGGGCGTCGATGCGACGGAAGAGCTCTTCGCGCGGGCGGACGAGCCCGATCTTGAGGATGCGGAAGGGGCGCACTTTGACGGTACGCGTGCGGAAGTCGGAATAGGGGCGGCCGGCGGTGCGGCAGATCTCGACGGCGTGGATGACACGACGCGGATTGCGGCGGTCGACCTCGGCGAAGTGCACGGGGTCGGCCTGTCGGAGCTCGTCGAGCAGGGCGTCGAGTCCGAGGCGCTCATAGTCCGCCAGGACGGCGGCGCGGATGTCGGTGGGTACGGTGGGGATGTCGTCGATGCCCTGACAGACGGCGTCGATGTACATCATCGATCCGCCGGTGAGAAGGACGGTGGCGTGGGTCGTGAAAAGGGTCGTAAGGAGCGCGAGGGCGTCCGTTTCATAGCGTGCGGCGCTGTAGGGTTCGGCGGGGTCGAGGAGGTCGACAAAGTAGTGCATGACGCGGGCACGTTCGTCGGCCGTGGGGGCGGCGGTGCCGATGGGCATGCCGCGATAGATCTGTCGGGAGTCGGCCGAGAGGATGGGGCTGCCGAGGCGTTCGGCCAGTCGTAGGCTGAGCGCCGTCTTGCCCACGCCGGTGGGGCCGAGCAGGACGAGGAGGGTGGGGGGCGTCGTTGCTGTCAATGGGTAAAGTGGGGAGATTATCCTGTTCGCGAGGGCGTCAGGGACGCCGGCCAACTTGACCGGGTACCAGGCAAACTTCTGGGCCTCGATAGAGGCGGCTCAATAGCGCTCTTCTAAGTCGGAGAGGCTGACGCTGTCGCCATCCTCAAAGCCACCCATGCCCTCGCGATCGAGTTCGTCGTCGTCATACTCCGAGTCGCCGTAGAAGTCTTCGCCAGTGGCAGAGGCGGTCGGGGTGAGGGTCTTGCCGAGATCTTTTTCGAGCTCTTCTTCGGTGAAGGCTTGCTCGGGCGGATCGCCGACGGAGCGTGTGCAGACGGCCTCCCGGAGGGTGCGTCCGGTGATGATCTCGCGAAGCTCCATGTAGAAGGCGCGGTCGAACATGTAGTCGAAGACGTAGATGAGTCGCTGGTGCTCGTCTTCGAGTAGCTCCTCGAGCCGCGTGTCTTCCATGAGGCACGTGTCGGCGTCGGTGGGTGCGCCCATGTCCACGAGGGTGATCTCGGTGCGGCGTGTCCAGTCGTCGTCGCAGATGAAGAAGCTGCTCATCTCCACGGGCTGGAAGTCGACAGCCTGGAGGATGGCTTGATGGAGGTCGAGGAAGGTGGCCTCGGCGTCGATTTGTATTTCGCGCTTGAAGTCTTCGACTTCGTCAGAAACAAGTAGGAATCGGTAAACCATAGTTAGAGGGTAGAGGATAGAGGGTAGAGGATAGAGAATAGAGAGTAGGGGGTAGAGGGTGGAGAGTAGATGATGGAGGATAGAGCGTCACCTCATGTACCCGGCTCTACCCTCTACCCTCTACCCTCTATTCATCGATGGATCCGCGGACGATGCCGCGTTTGGAATGCTTGATGAAGTTAAGGATCAGGTCGCGCTCCGCACCGGGCTCGTATTCGGTTTCGATGGCCTGCAAGGCGTCGGTGTTGTTGAGGCCGCGGGTGTAGAGGGTGCGATAGATGTCCTGAATGAGGTAGACCTGTTGATTGGAGAAGCCGCGCCGACGTAGGCCAACGATGTTGATGCCGCAGTAGGCGATCGGGTCGCGACCGATCAGCGTGTAGGGGGGAATGTCTTTGCCGACGCGTGATCCACCTTGGATCATCACGTGCTGTGAGATGCGCGTGAACTGGTGCACAAGGACGCTGCCGCTGAGGATGGCAAAGTCGTCGATCTCCACCTCGCCAGCGATCTGTGAGGCGTTGCCGATGATCACGTGGTTGCGTACGACGCAGTCGTGTGCCACGTGCGAATAGGCCATGATCAGGCAGTCGCTGCCCACCACGGTGCGACCTTTCGAGGCGGTGCCACGGTTGATGGTGACGCACTCGCGGATGGTGGTGCGGTCGCCAACTTCGGCGGTGGTGTCTTCGCCCGCAAACTTCAGGTCTTGGGGGATGCCAGAGATGACGGCACCGGGGAAGATGCGGCAGTCACGGCCGATGCGCGCGCCGTTGAGGATGACGGCGTGGGGATAGATGTGGCAACCGTCGCCAATGACGACGTCGCGCTCGATGTATGCGAAGGGATCGATGGTCACGCCTTGGCCAATGCGGGCTTCGGGGTGGATGACGGCTGTGGGTGCGTGCATGTCGGCTTACTTGTTTTTGACGATTTGGGCCATGAACTCTGCCTCACACACCACCTTCTCGCCGACGAAGACGTAGCCCTTCATCGTGGATATGCCGCGCCGGATGGGCGATATGAGCTGGAGGCGGAAGATGAGCGTATCACCGGGGACAACTTTCTGGCGGAACTTGACGCCGTCGATCTTCATGAAATACGTTGAGTAACGCTCCGGTTCGTCGACGGAGTTCAGCACCAAGAGCCCACCCGTTTGTGCCATAGCCTCGACGAGCAAGACGCCTGGCATGATCGGCTCCTGCGGGAAGTGGCCCTGGAAGAAGGGCTCGTTGACGCTCACGTTTTTGATGCCCACGATGTAGTCGCCGCCGATCTCGATGATCTTGTCGACCAAGAGGAAGGGGTAACGGTGGGGCAGGAGCTCGCGGATGCGGTTGATGTCCATCAGCGGCTCGCGATTCGGGTCGTAGACGGGGGCTTGGATGCTATTCAGCTTGATGTCTTTGCGGATCACCTGCGCCAGCTGGTTGTTGATCTTATGGCCCGGTCGGGTAGCGATGATGTGGCCCTTGATGGGTTTGCCGATGAGGGCGAGGTCGCCAATCACGTCGAGCAGTTTGTGGCGTGCGGGCTCGTTGGCGTAGGCCAGAGGCTTGTTGTTCACGTAGCCCAATTCGCAGACGCTCTTGTGTGGCAGACCCAGTTCGTCAGCGATGCGATCGAGCTCTGCCTGCGGCATTTCGCGGTCGTAGATGACGATGGCGTTATCGAGGTCGCCCCCCTTGATGAGTCCGTTGCGGAGGAGCATTTCGATCTCGCGGACGAAGACGAAGGTGCGTGAGGCCGCTATCTCGTCAGCGAACTGACTGAGGTCGGAGAGGGTGGCGTATTGGTTGGAGAGGACGGGCGAATCGAAGTCGATCAGCACGTTCATGCTGAACCGGTCGTCGGGCAGGATGATGAGCGACGAGCCGGTCTTCTCGTCCTTGACTTCCATTTTGTGGCGCACGATATAGTAGTCGCGGGGGGCGTTTTGCTCCGTGAGGCCCACGCTACGGATGCCCTCGGAGAAGGGGTGTGCGCTGCCGTCAAGGATGGGGAACTCGGGGGCGTCGACTTCGATCAGGCAGTTGTCCACTTCCCAGGCATAGAGCGCAGCCATGGCATGTTCGATGGTGCTGATCTGCACGTCCTTCTTTCCCACCACGGTGCCACGTTGGGTGTTGATCACGTTCTCAGCCAGCGCTTCGACGATGGGTGCACCCTCCAGGTCGGTGCGTCGGATTTGGTAGCCGTGATTTTCAGGGGCGGGTTTGAAGGTGATGTGTATGTCGAGGCCCGTATGCAGGCCTTTGCCTTGCAGTGAAAATTCGGACGCGAGTGTCTTTTGCTTTTGCATGATGTGTGGGTGTATGATCGTTATTTAATGGGGGTTCATAATCTCTTTTTCAGCTCTTCGACCTCCTTACGCAGGCGGTCGATCTCGAGGTACATGTCTGGCAGTTTGCGCAGGGTGATGCTGGATCGGAAGAAGGTCTTGAGGGGCATGGCGGGTGAGCCCATGACGCGTGATCCGGCGTCGATGTTGCTGATGATGCCCGATTGGGCGCCGATCTGGGTGCCGTCGCCGATGTGGATGTGCCCACCCAGGCCGACTTGCCCGCCGATCATGCAATGACGGCCCACCTTCGTCGATCCTGACACACCGACTTGCGAGGCCATGACGGTATTCTCGCCGATCTGCACGTTGTGTGCGATCTGAATCAGGTTGTCCAGCTTGACGCCCCGATGGATGGTGGTGGACTCCATCACGGCGCGATCGATGGTGGTGTTGGCGCCCACTTCGACTTCGTCCTCGATGACCACGTTGCCCAGCTGTGGGATCTTGCGGTAGGTCCCGTTCTCGGGTGCGAACCCGAAGCCGTCCGAGCCGACGACGGCGCCAGCATGCAGGATGCAGCGGGATCCGACGACGCAGCCGTTGTAGATAGTGACGTGCGGATAGACGATCGTGTCGTCGCCGATCTGGACATTGTCGCCGATGTAAGCGTGCGGATAGATGCGGCAGCCACGGCCGATGACGCTATGCTCACCGATGTAAGCGAAGTGCCCCACATAGCCGCCGGCGCCCACCCGGGCCGAAGGGGCGATGAAGGCCGAGGGGTCGATGCCCTCTTTTTGCGTCTGGGTCTGTTCCACAAAGTGGAGCAGCGAGGCCAGCGCGGCGTAGGCGTTAGGCACACGCAGCAGGGTGGACTCTATGGGCGCCGAGGGATGGAAGTCATCGTTGACCAGAACGATGGCTGCCTTCGTGCCATATATATAATGTTCGTATTTGGGGTTGGCAAGGAAGGTGAGGGTACCCGGTTTCCCTTCCTCGATCTTTGAGAAGCCATTCACTTTAGCTGTCACATCGCCCTCGATCGTTCCGTTGAGGAACTCAGCTATCTGTTTAGCTGTAAACTCCATTCCGTGTCTTACGTTCTTTATTATTACCGGCCCCAAAGGTAGACGCTGTTTTTAATCTGATACCTGTTTTCGATTTATTGGGGAGCGTGACTATGGGGTCGGAATAGCCTCTCGAGTGCCCGTCGGCCGTCATGCTTACCAAGAATAATAAGTCATGCGCATTCGGCTTATTATCCCTTGCGAAGATCGTAATCGGATTGCGCACGGTTTATGATCTCTCTCCAAGGATCGTAATCCCATCGTGAATGCTTCATTATCTCTTGCAAGAATCGTAATCCTTTGGAGAATGGTTTATTATACCCCCCCCAAGCATCGCAATTTTTTTGTGCATGATTGAATATCTCTTCCGGAAATCATAAATCCTTTGCGCATGATTGAATATCGCTCTTTGAGGATCGTTAGTCGAATGCGCAAGGATTATGATTCTTGGGAGAGATAATGAAGCATTTGCGATGGGATTATTAGATTTGGAAGAAATTGTAACTCACAACCTTTCGGGTTATGATTCTTGATCCATTTCGGGGTGAGAGCCTCCTCTGCGGGGCTGTGCGATACCCCGAATTGCCCTCCGAAGCGCACCTTCAGGGCCGGAAGAAGTAGTTGAGGGTGATGTAGTCCGATTGATGGTCGGTTGAGATGCGTTGGTCGGGGTCTGTGATGGGCGGATTGTCGGTCCACTCGAAGAGGTAATCGGCGGGGAAGAGGAGGGGCGTGGAGGCGATGGCCGTCGTGGCGTCGCTGCGGAGGTTCTTGCGCCAACCCTTGTCGGAGGTTAGGGTGAGGTGGCGTGAGGGGGCGAGTTGGCCGCCCTCGGTGAGGGTGACAGCGGCGGGTTGGTCGAGTCGGAAAGGCTCAGCAGGCGGCAGGAAGAGTCGGCCGTGGCTGAAGGGCGAGGCTACGGTGGGCGGCCCGTCAGGGCGACCGACGCGCACCCAGGATTGGGTGCCGTAGGTGATGCGCATGCCCTCGTAGAGGTCGCGGACGGTGTGCTCGAAGTAGAGCAGGTACCAACCGTCGGTGGTTGGGGTGAATGAGGCCGTGTAACAGCTGTCGGTGGGGGCCTTCTCGAGTGGGATCGGCGTGCCGTCGGGGGCGAGGAGGGTGAGGCGACAGTTGGCGATGTCCGAAAACCAGCGGTCGGCGGGGGAGATCATCCTCAAGGAGAACTCACCGAAGAAGATGCGGACGGTTTGCGGTTGTCCGATGTGCCCCTCGAAGGGCGTATCGATCCACATCGTGTGTGCCTTCGTGGCGGTGGGGAGGAGCAGGAGGGCCAGCAGCGCGGCCAGTGAAAGGTTGTGCAGTCTCTTGTTCATTGCGGTTTATGGGGTTGATGTTTCGACTGCAAAGGACGCTCTGTGGCCGCTTCTGGGCAATCCCGATTGGTGGGGAAAGTAGAGGGTAGAGAGTAGAGGATAGAGGGTGGAGAGTAGAGGGTGGAGAGTAGAGGGTGGAGGCGGGGCTGTACTTTTGCGGTCGGAAGAATTTGATCAGCATAGCAATCCATATGACTCACACCCAAGAAAGCCTCTCGTCGCTTTGCGATTTCATCGCTGAATACGCCTCACACCTGATGGCGGCGGGGGTGCACACGTCGCGTGTCATGCGCAACTCGAAGCGCATCGGCAGCTCTTTTGAGGCGGACGTGAAGATGAGCATCCTTCACAAGCACATCATTCTGACAGTGATCGACCGCACCACCTCGGAACAAAGCAACCGGGTGGTGGAGGTTCCCCCGCACCCGATCAGTTTCGAGCACAACGCCTCCTTGAGTGCCCTGAGCTGGGCCGCGGCGGACCGCCACCTGTCGCTCGATGAGCTGTGGGCGGAGTACACACGCATCGTCACGGCGCCCATGATCCATCCGCTGTTTGTGCTGCTGTTGGTGGGCTTTGCCAACGCCTCGTTCTGCCGACTCTTCGGCGGCGATGCGGTCTCGATGGGCATCGTCTTCTCGTCCACCTTGACCGGCTTCTACCTCAAGCAACGGATGCAACAGCGGGGCATCAACCCTTACGTCACCTTCATCGTCTCCGCCTTTGTGGCCTCGCTCTGTGCCTCCACGTCGCTCATCTTCAGCACCACGTCCGACATCGCCCTGGCCACAAGTGTGCTCTACTTGGTGCCAGGCGTACCGCTCATCAATGGCGTGATCGACGTCGTCGAGGGGCACGTCCTGACGGGCTTCGCACGCCTCACAGAGGCCGCGCTGCTGATCGTCAACATCGCCATCGGACTCTCCTTCACCCTGCTTTTAGTCAAGAGTAGCCTGCTATGAATATGCTGACGATCACACTCGACATCCTCTCCGACGCCCTCTTTGCAGCCGTGGCTGGCATCGGCTTCGGGGCCATCTCCGATCCGCCCCTGAAGGCCTTCAAAATGATTGCCCTGCTGGCCGCGGTGGGCCATACGTGTCGCTTCTGCCTGATGACCTATGCGGGGATAGACATCGCCACAGCCTCACTGGCGGCGGCGTTCCTCATCGGCTTCGGCAGTCTGTGGCTTGGCAAGAAGGTCTACTGCCCCATGACGGTGCTCTACATCCCCGCCCTGCTGCCGATGATCCCCGGACGATACGCTTACAACATGGTCTTCTCGCTCATCATGTGCCTCCAGCGGGTTAACGATCCCGAAGGACTCAGGCGCTACATGGAGATGTTCTTCTCCAACGGGATGATCACCGTCACGGTCATCTTCCTACTGGCCGTTGGCGCCACCTTCCCCATGTTCCTCTTCCCCGGTCGAGCCTTCTCCTTAACGCGCCATTGAAGCCTTATGGAAACATTCTGGCGCACGATAGCCTATTACAATGCCTCCACTTGGGCCGGTCAGCTGATCCTTCTCCTTGTGGGCATCTGCCTGACGGTGCTGCTGGTACGGCGTCCCGCCCCGTGGGTCAAGTGGGCGATGAAGGTCTACTTGGCCGCGATCTATCTGTGGGTGGCCGTGGTCTACTACTTTGTCTGCTGCCGCGAGCGCGACTATAACGAGGTGATGGCGCTTTACTGGGCACTATTGGCGGCCATCTGGGTGTGGGATCTGGCCACGGGCTACACCACCTTCGAGCGGTCGCACAAATATGACCTTGTGGCCTGTGTGCTGCTGACCACGTCCTTCGTCTATCCGCTGATTTCGCTGGCGCGCGGGCTCACCTTCCCGATGGTCACCTCGCCCGTGATGCCTTGCTCCGTGTCGGTCTTCACCATCGGACTGCTACTCTTCTTCGTCCGTCGGGTGAACCTCTTTCTTGTGTTGCTGCTCTGTCACTGGGCCCTGATCGGGCTGACGAAGGCCGGATCGTTTCATATCCCCGAGGACTTTGTGCTGGTGGCCACAGCCATCCCGGGGCTGTACCTCTTCTTCAAGGAGCGCTACCTGACCGACCCCTATCGAGCCACCAAGCCAGATGCGAAATACATCAACGCCCTGCTCATCGCCGTCTGCATCGGTCTGGCCACGCTACTGCTGGCCACGATGGCGAGCGCCTTCTTTTTGTAGCAGGTTATAGGCGGAAACGAGAAAGATCCGGTGGCGTAAGAGGGGGAAAATCTCTTCGCCATCGGATCTTTGGTGTCGCCTCTCCGATAGACGTTGGTGATGTCAGTAGCCAATGGTGAAGCGGGTGCGGTGATGTGCGGGGTACTCGAGCTCATCGACAAGGGCGGCTGCGTAATCGCGCACGGAGATGTGGCTCTTGCCCGTAGCGTCCACGAGTAAGTCGTCCTTGCCAAGGCGATACTTACCCGTCTTGCTCCCCTCAGCGTCAAACTCACCGGCAGGTGAAAAGAAGACCCAGTCGATGTCCGTTTCACGGGTGAGCGTGTTCAGGTAGAAGTCGCCGAGGGGGCGCACACCGTCCATGATCTCGGCAGGGATGGCGCCGGAGTCCACCACGCGCAGCCCCGGCTTAACGAAGAGGGTACCAGCGCCGCCGACAATGATCAGTCGGGGCACACCGCTCCGCTTTGCCGCTTCGAGGATGCGCGGATAGTTCGTCTCGATCAGCCGTTTGATGTCGGGGTTAGCCCATCCGGGATTGTAGGCTGAGATGATGGCGTCCTTGCCATGTGCCAGGTTGGCCACCTTTTCCACATCGGCTACGTCAGCTTCTACTACCTCTACTTGGGAGCTCTTAGAGAGCTTGGCAGTGTTACGTACGACGGCCGTCACATGGTGGCCGCGCTCTACCAGCTCGTTGAGGACGGCCGATCCAACGAATCCCGTCGCTCCGATTAAAATCACATTTGCCATAATCTGGTTATCCTTTCTCTTTTTATAGGGTTACTGTGTCTGATTCTCTGATTGGCGGCGCGAAGCCGTCTCTCTTTGACGAGGCAAAGCTGCCCGTGTTTGTCGGGCTGTGAAAGAAGGCACCGGAGGGTGCGTTAGTTACCGGGAGGTAAGAATTGGGGCGGAATCAGCGGGGCAGTTTTGACGGTTAACCGAGATTAACGAGGGGGCTTGGCGCCGACTGTTCGCGCCTCTACCTTTGTCCGCCTATAGAATCCCCCAAACGTATGATCGACATTAAAACGAATTACCCCAATTGTCCCATCCGGCATGTCATTAGTCGCTTCGGCAACAAGTGGTCTATCCTCGTCCTTTGGACGTTGCACGACTGCCCGGGGGGCGTACTCCGCTTCAGCGAATTGGGCCGTAGCATGGCCGACTGCTCGCAAAAAATGCTCGCAGCGACCCTCAAGAACTTGGAGCGCAGCCGCCTGATTCGTCGTGTGGTTTATCCCGAGGTGCCACCCCGGGTGGAGTATTCGCTTACGGAGACTGGGCGCTCGCTTATTCCGGTGCTGGCGACGCTGATCGAGTGGGCCGAGCGACACTTCGACGAGGTGACCGGCGCGGTGTCGTAAAACGAACAGCACCGCGGGCTTACCGTCGTCCCGAGGGCAGAGAAAAAGGGTATCCCTCTCCAGAAAAGGAGGTGGATACCCTTTTTACGTTCCCGCCAGCAGGAATAGGGCGCGTCGATGGGTCAGAAGCGCGAGCTAGCTCCGCCGCCGCCGCTCGAACCGCCGCCCCAGGAGCCTCCGCCCCCGCCGCTGCTTCCGCCGCCAAACGAGAAGCCTCCGCCTAAGCCGCCACCGAACGAGCTGCCGCTGCTTGAGCCGCCGCTCCACCTGTCCGGTGTCCGCTTAAAGACTTTCTCGACCTTCACCTGTCCGCAATTGCGACAGACATAATGGTAGACCTTGAGTGTGCCGTTCGTTCTCGGCTTCTTGATCGGGTAGCCCTTCTCCTGATAGAAGCGACCGACAGCGCCGCAGCCTTCGCACCGGATCTGGGGCCTCAATTGTTTCCGGAGAATGAGCTTGAGCAGGAAGTAGAGCAGCGCTATCGGCGTTTGGCAGAGGAATAGGCCGGAAAAGACCGCGGCGATGTTATGCCCCCAAGCGATCCGCTTGAACTCGGAGAAGTCTTTGACTGTCCGGGCGGCGCGCCACTGTTTGCGGAGCATCCCACCGAACCCGAGCAGCCCGAGCGCCCACCAGATGGAGCAGACAAAGGCCGAGAGGGTGTTGCTTTTCTTCTCCTCCTCCGCCTCGAGGGTCGATTCGTTGCTGAGTGCCTTGCGCACCTCCTCGAGGCCGGCCAAGAGTCCTTCGCCATACCGGCCCTCCTTCATGGGCGGGATCATGCGACGCTTCTGGATCAGCATGCAGAGGCCGTCGGGCAGTTCGCCCTCGAGACCATAGCCGGTCTCGAAAGTGATCTCGCGGAGGTCTTTGCGGGTCACGAGCTGGATCAAGAGGCCACGGTTCGTCTCCTTGTCACCTATGCCCCAGGTGTTGAAAAGCTCGTTGGCAAATTCGCGGGCTGAGCTGTACTTCTCCACGTCATAGGCCGGGATGACGACGATGGCGATCTCCACCGAGAGCGAATCGCGGAGCTGACCGAGGCGGCGGTTGAGGGCGGCCTCGTCGTCGTCGGGGATGGCGTCGTTCGGGTCGGAGACGAAGCGCGTACTGTCGATGAGTTGCACGTTCGGCACGTCCTCCACGCTGTAAACGTCTCTCGTCTGGGCCGATAGGCCGACGGTGAGCCAGCTCACGATCCAGACAATGAGCCCCAGGTATAGCCTTCTCGCGGTCATCTCTTTGCGGCGTTAGAAGCTGACGTTGGGCGCTTTCTCCGACTCCTTGTCGGCCTCAAAATAGGCGCGGCGTTGGAAGCCAAAGGCTTGCGCAAAGAAGTTGTTGGGGAAGTGGCGGATGTAGCCGTTGTAAGCGTTCACCAATTCGTTGAACCGTTTTCTCTCCACCGCGATGCGGTTTTCGGTTCCCTCGAGCTGGGACTGGAGCATGAGGAAGTTCTCGTTCGCCTTCAGTTCCGGGTAGCTCTCCGATACCGCCATGAGGCGACCTAAGGCGGAGGAGAGTTCGCCTTGTGCTGCGGAAAAGCGTCTCAGCGCGGCCTCGTCGAGGTGATTGGGGTCGACGGTGATCTGGGTGGCCTTGGCACGCGCCTCAATGACGGCGGTGAGCGTAGCCTGCTCATGGGCGGCGTAGCCCTTGACCGTGTTGACGAGGTTGGGGATCAGATCCGCGCGCCGTTGGTACTGGTTTTCGACCTGTCCCCAGGCGCCTTGCACGTTCTCGTCGAGCTGAACCATTCTGTTATAAGTACCCGCGAAAAAAGCGTAGAGTCCGATGAGCACTACGGCCACGATGGCGATCCGAAAGGCGGGCTTACGGATGATGGATGAAGAATTTGTTTCCATTTCTTTAAGCTATTAGTGGTCGAGATGTTGTTTTATCGGCCTCAAAGATACACTCTTTGAGACGATTCCCCGCGTCGCGGCCATTCGCTCCGAGCCATGTGTAGGAGGTAAAAAACAATCGGCCACTCCCTCCGCCCGATGAGGGGCGGTTTCGGGAGCGACCGATCCAAATAGGACAAATCAGTACGCTAAGTCTCTATCCCTGTTTATTTAGCTGCGTCGCGGAGCAGGGCCACCAGTCGGGCGGCGTGATCGTCGGCCTTGCGCTCCAATTCCTTGGCCTGTTCCGGATCATTGTGGAACGCATAGAAGACTCCGTAGGTGATGACCGCCGGATCGACGAGCGTCATGCCGGTCAAGCTGACCGTAGCCTGCGTGGCGGGCATGAGCACGTCTTCCAGTCCGCCGTTGGGTCGGCCTTCGCGGGCGTAGAACTCGGCCGGGGCGCCGGTGGTGACGGATAGGATGAGCTTTTTACCTTGCAGCGCCTTGCCATTCGTGCCGTGCGAGAAGCCGTGAGTAAATACCTCTTCCTCCCAGCGCTGCAGCAGCGACGGTTTGGCGTACCAAAAGAGGGGGAATTGCCAGACGATCACGTCGGCGTCGACCACCTTCTTCTGCTCCGCCGCCGTGTCGATGCGGAAGTCGGGATAATGCTCGCTCAGCGAGTCAATAGTCACTTCAGGCAGCTCTCGCTTCACCACCTCAAGGATGCGACGGTTCACCACGGAGCCGTGCTGGATGTCGGTATGTCCCGACACGATCAATACTTTCTTCATATCTGTTTAGTAAGTAGTTATGGGGCTTCGCCCCGGTAGTTATGCGCCTCTGGCGCGGTAGTTAAGCGTAGTCAGAAGGCTACGCCTCGGGTAGGCACGCACCGTCGGCACAGTGATTTCGAACCGCCTCCGAACGGCGCGAGGAATTGACGCGTCAAGGCGTGCATCTTTCGGTCTGATACCTCAAAAAGTCGTCGCTGTTGATAGCCTTGATCTTTATCGGTTTACCATTGTCACGGGTAATAACGACTGCCTCCTCCTCTGACAAGTCAAGGAACCTCTCGATGTCAGATTGGAACTCTTCCATTGTGATGATGCTCATGACGAATCGTTTTACAGTTAGGTTTCTGCCCACAAAAGTAGGCTGAAGCGTCGTATCCATCGGCGGGCATTCTGTATCCTTATTCTCTTTTATGGTTTACTCGGCAGAATAGGTCTAAGCCGTTCGCGCTATACCTCCTGCCGCCTATCCTCCCGCCAAAAAATCCTTCCTTTTTTCGTTCTCCTAATCGATGAATCTCCCCTTCTCCTAAACGTAATCCCACGCCAACCCTTCAAATCCGATTTTTCTGCCGACAGGGTAGGGGCGTATTGCATACGCCCTACCAAACGCCCCGCAAAGGGCGTGGGGGTAGACTATAAACGCGTAAGGGGCGTATGCTTTTGCGCCCCTACCCGGGTACCTATCTGATAACCGATTAGACATGATGGAATTAAATACGTATTCGTCTCCCCTTCTCCTAAACGTAATCCCACACCAACCCTTCAGATCCGATTTTTCTGCCGGCAGGGTAGGGGCGTATTGCATACGTCCTACCAAACGCCCTGCAAAGGGCGTGGGGGTAGACGATAGACATGCAGGGGGCGTATGCAATACGCCCCTACATGGGTACCTATCTGATAACCGATTAGACATGGAGAAAAGAAATACGGATTCATCACCTTTTGCCCCAAACATAACCCCCCACCAACCCTTCAAATCCGATTTTTCTGCCGGCAGGGTAGGGGCGTATTGCATACGCCTCACCAAACGCCCTGCAAAGGGCGTGGGGGTAGACAATGAATCTATATGGGGCGTATTCAATACGCCCCTACCTGGGAACCCATCTGATAACCGATTAAATATGGAGAAATGAAATACGGATTTATCCGCCATTGTCCGAGACAATAGATAACACATACCCAAGGAAACCTCATCTTTTTCCGACAGGGTAGGGGCGTATTGCATACGCCTTACCAAACGCCCTGCAAAGGGCGTGGGGGTAGACGATAAACGCGTATGGGGCGTATTCAATACGCCCCTACCCGGGTACCTATCTGACAACTGATTAAACATGGAGAAAAGAAATACGGATTTATCTCTGATTGTCCGAGACAATAGATAACACCTACCCAAGGAATCTGCGATTGTCCGAGACATGGCGAAAAGGGACACGTATTCAGCTCTGATTGTCTGAGACAATGGAAAATACCTGGCCGAGGAGTCCTCGGTTGTCTCCGTCAATAATAACCCGCAAGTCTTGGGTGTTAACGTTGTCCGAAGCAATAGTAACCCTCAATTTTTAGACGGAACGTTCGTCTGCACGATCATAGTTTCGAAAGTTGGGAGTGAACGTTGTCTCAAGCAATCATAGCTCATAAGGTTTGGAGTGAATGTTGCCTCGAAAAATCATAGCTTGCAAGGTTAGGGTGTGAATATTGTCTGAGACAATCGTAGCTCGATGGGGGTGAAGGTTAATGTTGTCCGTGACAATCAGAGGCGAATGGGCTTGGGAGTGAATAAAAAGCGTTACATTTGCGGAGTGAATGAGGAGGTAAATACGAAAACCATAAACATCCTTAGATAATGGCACGAGAGAGGCTCTACATGCGCCGCTGGAACTACGAGCGCGATCAGGAAGTCCCCGAAGAAAAGCGACGACGGCGCGCGGGTGGACGAACCCTTGCCGTACGGCCACAGTTTCCGCTGGATGAGATCTATATCACGCTCTTTTCCGAGCGACGCGTCTACGCGCCTGACGGTACCATCCACTACGAACCCATCCCACAGCGCGCGGCGGATACAGGCGTGGAGCTGCTCGACGATCTCCGGCGGATGCTGAGCGAGGGGAAAAGCAACCTGAAGACTTTTGGCGAGGGTTACGGCCTGACGCCCAGCGATGTCAACGGCTTGGTGCTGGCCCTGACCGGTATGGAGGCCATCACCTTCCGGATAGCTTGGCAGATGCGGAGGGTGGACGAACTGCTGCGGTACACCGACCTCTCCATCGAGGAGGTGGCCCGACAGAGCGGCGTGGGATCGACCACCAACCTCTTCTATGCCTGCCACCGCGACTTCCACTGCTCTCCCTCACAACGCCGTCGCCATTTGCGCCAAGCGAACGACCTCGGGCGCTACCGATAAGCCCCATCCGCACGACTTTTGGCACCTCGGTCTAACTTTGATTCACGATTTTTTCCCCCGACCACTTATACAACATGTCTACAACAAACGAACTCTCGGCCCTTGGCGCGGAGGCGCTCTTGGAGCGCGACCTTGCGCATTGGCCCATGGCCCGACAGAACTACGAGGCCCTCAACGACGTACGCGTCCGCACAGTGCGCTTCGGCGCATTCCGCATCGACGTCCAGTTTAACCCGGCCCGCATCGTCTCGTCCGGCGCCCGCACCGACGCGGCCTCCATCAGCCAGCGCCCCTGCTTCCTCTGCGACGCCAATCGGCCGCCGGAGCAGGACGCCCTGCCCTGCCTCGACGACCGTTACCTGCTCCTGGTCAACCCTTTCCCCATCTTCCGCCGCCATTACACCATCGTCGAGCGCACACACACGCCTCAGTCGATCGCCGGCGGACGGATGGCCGACTTCCTCGAGCTTGCGCGGCAGCTGAGCGGACTCACCCTGCTCTACAACGGCCCCAGCTGCGGCGCTTCCGCCCCGGATCACCTCCATTTTCAGGCCGTCACCCGCGGGCAGATGCCCCTCGATACGGAGGTCGACAGCCTGCACGCCACACTGCTGATTCGCTCGCCGGAGGCCACCCTCAGCCGCATCCTTGGCTGCCTGCGCCCCCTCTTAGTCATCCGCGCACGGACGGCGGAGGCTGCCGAGGCCCTCTTCGGGCGCGTCGTCCGCGCATTGCCCCGGACCTCCCCGGACGAGGAGCCCATGATGAACCTCACGGCCCGCTACGAGGCCGGGGAGTGGGTCGTGATCGTCATGCCCCGCCGTCGCCACCGGCCCTGGGAGCCCGGCGAGGGCATCCTGACGGCTCCCGGCGCTGCCGACATGGGCGGCCTCTTCATATCGGTCCGCACCGAAGACTTTGAGGCCACCGACGCCGAGACACTCCGCGCTGTCTACCGCGCCGTTTGCCCCTCGGACGAGGCCATCCGAGCTCTCCGATTCGATAAGTAAACCGTGACTGTGCCATTGGGGCACGCCTCGAGGAGGTATCTCCCGTTGTCTCAGCGGCCAGTTCATATCACGTATTAATATCTAACCAATCCAAATATGAAGCAGTTTTTCAAGATGATGTTTGCGTCGACGCTGGGCTTTATCCTGGCTTCGATCATAGTCAGCGCCATCCTGTTTGTCACAATGATAGGCATGGTGGCCGGGCTCAGCAAAAGCTCCGCGGCAGCGGTAGGTCCGAAGGCGGGGGAGAGCGTATTCAAGATTACACTGGCGGGTGAGATCCCCGAGACCATGCCCGAGAACCCGTTTTCGGCTCTGGTCAGCGGCAACGACGACGCGCTGTCCATGCACGACCTCGTGGCTGCTATACGCAACGCCAAAGAACAGGAGACCGTGAAGGGTATCTACTTAGACCTGGGCGCTTTTTCGAGCGGCGTGGTCACGCTCGATGCCGTACGCCGCGCGCTGGCCGACTTTAAGGAGAGTGGCAAGTTCGTCGTCGCCTATGCCGATCGCTATACCCAGGGGGGCTATTACTTAGCCTCCATAGCCGACAAAGTTTTCCTCAATCCCGAGGGGATGCTCTCGCTGAACGGCCTCTCTTCGCAGACCACCTTTGTCAAAGGGGCGCTGGAAAAAATCGGTGTAGAGATGATGATCTTCCGAGTGGGCACCTACAAAGGCGCCGTCGAGCAGTTCATGACCGACAAGCTCAGCGACGCCAACAGGGAGCAAATCACGGCCTACCAGCGCACCATCTGGGGCAACATTACCCGCTCCATCGCCAAGAGCCGCAAGATCACGGCCGACGATGTGAATCGCTTTGCCGACGAAGGCGGCGCCCTGCTCGACGCCCGTAAGGCGGTGGCATACAAACTCGTCGACGAACTGAAATATCGCCGCGAGGTGGAGCAGTACCTCATGGATCGCACCGGCCAGAAGGGTGACAAGCTGAAGGCAACCAGCGTCGCTGCGCTCAAGGGCGCCAAGAAGAAGGAGAAGGAATATCGCAACAAGATCGCCGTGGTCTATGCCGAGGGCGAAATCGTGGAAAGCCTGCCCGGGGGCTTCAGTGCCGGCGAGGCGGCCATCACGGAGCGCCTCAATGACGACTTGAAGAAGCTGGAGGGCGACGACGACGTGAAGGCCGTCGTGCTCCGCGTCAACTCGCCCGGCGGCAGCGCCTACGTTTCCGAGCAGATCTGGAAGGCAGTGAGCGATCTGAAGAAAAAAAAGCCGGTCATCGTCTCGATGGGCAGCGTCGCAGCTTCGGGGGGCTATTACATCTCCGCCTGCGCCAGTAAGATCGTGGCAGAGCCGAACACCATCACCGGCTCCATCGGCATCTTCGGCATTTTCCCCAATGCTACGGGGCTGTATAAGAAGGTGGCCCTGACGACCGACGTGGTCAAGACGAACCGTTACGCAGATATGCTGGATCCTTCGCGTCCCATGACCGAGGACGAGAAGGCGCTCATGCAGGCCCTCATTAACCGGGGGTACGAAACCTTCCTCACTCGCTGCGCCGACGGACGGGGCAAGAGCAAATCCGACATCGACTCGGTCGCTCAGGGACGCGTCTGGACGGGGGAACAAGCCCTCAAGATCGGTCTCGTGGATGAGCTGGGGGGACTCGAGCGCGCCATTGAATTAGCCGGAGAGCAGGCCAAGATCATCAACTATAACGTGATCGAGGTGACCTCCAAGAGCGACTTCCTGCGCGATCTGCTCGAAAAACAGGTGGGGCGCATCAAGATGTCTATCCTGAAGGATGCCCTCGGCGAGGACTACGAATATGTCAAGGCCCTCCGCACGGCCCATCCGACCTACGGCGTGCAAGCGCGCATGCTTTACACGCCCAATAATCTCTGACACAACTCGATGAAATCAAACAAAACAAACAAGCAATACCCCGTAGCATGGCCCTTAGCGCTGTGCTACGGGTTCGCCGTGCGCCTGCGCAACCTCTGCTTTGATCTGGGGATCCTTCCCTCGGAGACCTACCCGATAGCCGTCATCAGCGTCGGCAATCTCTCGGCCGGGGGGGCGGGAAAGACGCCGCTCGTGGAATATCTCGTCCGCCTGCTCTCGCCGCGCTATCGCGTGGCGGTGCTCAGCCGGGGGTACCGAAGGAAAACGAAGGGCTACGTTTTGGCCAGCACCTCGAGCACGGCGCGAGAGATCGGCGACGAGCCCAGCCAGATCAAGCGCAAATACCCATCCGTCACCGTGGCCGTCGATGGCCACCGTCGGCGGGGCATGCGTCGCCTCCTGGCCCTGCCTGAGGCGGAGCGGCCGCAGGTGGTCGTGCTCGACGACGCTTTTCAGCACCGCTACGTCCGCCCCTCGCTCTCCATCTTAGTCACCGACAGCCACCGCCTCTTCACCCGCGACCGTCTGCTGCCCGTGGGCACCCTCCGCGAGCCTCGCTCCGGTGTCCGCCGTGCCGATATGGTGGTGGTCACCAAGTGTGATCCCGCCATGAAGCCCATTGAGAGTCGGATCATCGAGGATGAGCTGCGGATCGACATCAGTCGCCCGCGCTTCTTCACCTCCATCGCTTACCGGCAGCTCGAGGGCGTCTGGCCCGAGGAGTGCTCCGCCCGCGAACTGTCGTCTTTGGGGGCCGACACCGACGTGCTGCTCATCGCTGGCATCGCCGACCCGTCCCCCCTGATCGAAGAGCTCCGCCGGCACACCGAGCAGGTGGTCGCCCTGACCTTCCCCGACCATCACACGTTCCGTCGCACGGACATCGACAAGATCCGCGCCGCCCTCAAGAAGCAACGGCCAGAGACCCTCATCCTCTGCACCGAAAAGGACGCCGAGCGGCTGCGCACGACGCCCCTCTTCCCCGCCGAGTGGCACGCCCGCACCTATGCCCTGCCGATAGAGGCCACGTTTCTCTTCGGCGCCTCGTCACGCTTCGATGAATTTGTCATCCGCCACGTAGAAACCATAGAGAAGAGCCATATCCTTAGGCGGTAACGCACAAAATGGAGATCAAGCGGGGCAACACGCCCAGTCTGCGCTGAATTTTTTAGAGGGTACTTCGTCGTGTCTCTCGTTGCGTCGCTCGTTTTTCCGTCCCCTTGGTACCATTCATTTTTAGCTTCTTATTTTTTGTCTCACATGAAAGATCTCTCTCCCCGCACCGAAATCGCCACGCTGGGCGAGTTCGGACTCATCGATCGACTGACGCACGGCCTTACGCCCCGCCACGACACAACCGTCCTCGGCATTGGCGACGACGCAGCCGCCATCCGTCACTCCGCAGATCGCCTCACGCTTGTCACCACCGACCTGCTGCTCGAAGGCGTACATTTTGACCTCACCTACACCCCCCTCAAGCACCTGGGCTACAAGACGGCCGTGGTCAACTTTTCCGACATCTATGCCATGAACGGTCGGCCCACGCAGCTGCTTGTGGCCCTGGGTCTCTCCAAACGCTTCGCCGTGGAGGACATCGAGGCCATCTATGACGGCATCCGCCACGCCTGCGACGTCTACGGAGTCGACTTAGTCGGTGGCGACACGTCCGCCTCCCTGACCGGCCTCACGCTGTCCGCCACCTGCATCGGCGACGTGCCCTCCGACCGCATCGTCCGCCGTGACGGGGCCCACGATACGGACCTCATCTGTGTCTCGGGCGACCTCGGCGCAGCTTACATGGGCTTGCAACTCTTGGAGCGCGAGAAACGCGTCTTCCGTGGCGAGTCGGACTTCGCGCCAGACTTCGCCGGTCGTGAATATCTGCTCGAGCGACAGCTCCGACCCGAAGCCCGCCGCGACATCATCGACAGTCTGACTGAGGCCGACCTGCTACCCACGGCCATGATCGACATCTCCGACGGCCTCGCCTCCGAGCTGCTCCACATTGCCACCCGTAGTCACGTCGGTTGCCGTATCTACGAGGATCGCCTCCCGATCGATTACCAGACGGCCGTCATGGCCGAGGAGTTCAACATGAACCTCGCCACAGCGGCCCTCAACGGCGGCGACGATCACGAGCTCCTCTTCACCCTCCCCCTCTCAGTCTACGATCGCGCCGAGCGGTTACCCGGCGTACGCATCATCGGCCACATCACGCGCCCGGAGCAGGGCTGCATCCTCGTCGGCCGCGACGGCGGTGAGGTGCCCTTGCAAGCGCAAGGTTGGAAAGCGTGAAGGAGTAGGCAGCATTGCTATCAGAGACTCACTCCGACATGTCGCTGAGTCCTTAAAGTTTGCGAGAGATCTCTATAAAGGCAAGGATATGAGTCTAACTTTGACCTCAAAAAAATGAGACAGATACTAGTAACACTTGACGAGAGCACTTCCGTGCAGTCTATCCGCCGCGCCATCAGTCTGCTGCGTGGAGTGAAAGCTACGTCTGTGTATAAAGAGAAGAAGAAAGAAGACAAAACTACGGCTGTGAAGGAGCAGCAGGCGTATGTGAAAGAGAGCTTGAGAAGAGCTTATAAAGAGCAGCAGGCGGCTGAAAAGGCAGGGCGACCGCTGCAATCCGTTGATGAATTTATCCGAGAGCTGGAGGAGGCGAGATGATGGTGGATATTCGTTTGGGCACGGAATTTAAAAGACAGTTCAAGCGATTGATGAAGAAGTATCCATCACTTCTGGAAGACCTCAAAACATTCAAGCAGGATCTGGAGATAAATCCGCAGCAAGGGGTTGCTCTCGGCGCTCACTTATATAAAGTCCGTATGGCGATAGCGTCAAAGGGCAAGGGCAAAAGTGCGGGCGCGCGAGTGATCACTTACCGGATACTTGTTAAGCAGGAGTGTATAGAGATAACCCTGCTTACGATCTATGACAAGAATGAGATAGATAATGTGTCAGACGAATATCTCCAGTCTTTGGTTGAAGAGATGTCTCGTCAATAGCCTTCCCCCCCTTTATTTCCGCCCAAAATCCGCTGGGTTTTCGCCCCATGCTTCCGTCTCCCATTTCAGGATGGGGTTGGTGTAGGTGTGGGCGTGGAGCCATGCCTCGGCCCGGCGGATGAGGTCGAAGATGGGGGCGTTGGCTGCGGTGGGGGCGAGCTTCGTACGACAGTGACGCTGCTTGACCCACGCGATGGCGTTGCGGCTGTCGGAGTAGATCGGCAGCTGGGTTTGCCCCGTCTTGGCGCAGAGGGCAAGGGCGTGGACGATGGCCAGAAACTCGCCGATGTTGTTCGTGCCCTGCGCCATGGGGCCGATGTGGAAGAGCTGGCGGCCGCTGGCTACGTGCACGCCGCGATACTCCATGTCGCCCGGGTTGCCGCTGCATGCCGCATCGACGGCCAGGCTCTGCTGGATGCAGGGCCCGACGGCCTTCGACACGGCGGGCGCGGCACGTCGCGGCGTGCGGCCGAGGTGTTCGTAGGGCGACTCGGAGAAGGCGCGTTCGGCCTCTTCGCGCGTGGCGAACGACTTGTACTGAGCGCCTTCAAAACCTTGGGTGCGGCGGAGACAGTCCGCCCAATTGTCGTAGACGCCCCGCTCGACGCCCTTCCACACGACGTAGTATTTGCTCTTTCCTGACATGGGAACGATAAACGAAAAGCTAAAAACGAAAGGAGAGGGAAGGCCTCTGCCGAGGCCGATTGTATCGTACAATCGCGAGACCCCCTTTGTGCCCATTGTATCGTACAATCGCGAGGCCCCCTTTGTGCCCATTGTATCGTACAATCACTTGAAAAAAACTTTTTGGGCTGATTGTATCGTACAATGGCTTGAAAAAAACTTTTTGGGCCGATTGTATCGTACAATGGCTTGAAAAAAACTTTTTGGGCTGATTGTATCGTACAATCGCTTGAAAAAAACTTTTTGAGCCGATTGTATCGTACAATCGCTTGAAAAAAACTTTTTGGGCCCATTGTATCGTACAATTGAGGGAGAGCCTTTGGACCCATTGTATCGTACAATCGAAAGGCGGAAGGGCTCTCCCCCCCGTGTATCCGGCAAACTTGGCCGGCGTCCCTGACGCCCCGTGTACCCGGCAAACTTGACAGGTGTCCCTGACGCCTATCGCCGTGACCGCTTATGGTCGGGCGTGCGGCGCCACGGCTTGCCGCCTCCGTACGAACGGGGTGCGGATGCCTTGCGGCGATAGGGCTTGCGGTCGCCGCGATCGCCATCGGCGTCGTCGTCGTGCATGGGGGAGACAGAGATGGGGCGGCCGTCCACCTCGTAGCTGTTCATGCTGTCGGCCACACGTCGCGCGGCGTCACGCTCCACCTCGAAATAACTGCTATCGCGTCCGATCTCTATGCGTCCGATCTCCACCTTACGGCCGGGCACACAGCGGTTGATCAGGTCGATCACCTGCGCGGGGTAGAGGCCGTCGTCCTTGCCGAAGTTGAGGCGCAGGCGGCGGAAGCCCGTGTCGTCTCCGCGGCTTTCGCGCTTGGCGGCGCGTCGATCGGCGCGCTCCTTCTTGTCGCCCTTCTCGCGACGCTCCGGGCGGGCGTCGTCCACATCTTCGATTACCTCGGCGTCGCGGTAGTAGTCGAGCATGCGGTTGAACTCCAGCGACAGCAGCCGCTTGATGATGTCTTCCTTCTCGAGCCACTCCAAGCGGCGGAAGACGGCGGGCATGAGGCGCTCGATCTCGGCTTCGTCCACCTTCACCTTCTCCAGCCGGTCGACGTAATGGAAGAGCTGCTTCTCGCAGATGGCCTCGCCCGAGGGCAACTGTGCGCGCTCGAACTTCTTGCCGATGGCTTTTTCGATGAGTCGGATCTTACCCTTCTCGCGGACATGGCAGATGGAGATCGAGATACCCGTCTTGCCGGCACGGGCGGTGCGTCCGCTGCGGTGGTTGTACGACTCGTTGTCGTCCGGCAGGCCGAAGTGGATCACGTGCGTCAGGTCGTCCACGTCCAGCCCGCGGGCGGCCACGTCGGTGGCCACAAGCATGTTCAGGTTGCGGAGGCGGAACTTCTGCATCACGTAGTCGCGCTGCGCCTGGCTCAGCTCGCCGTGCAGCGAGTCTGCGTTGTAGCCGTCCTGGATCAGTCGGTCGGCAATCTCCTGCGTCTCCTTGCGGGTGCGGCAAAAGACGATGCCGTAGATGCCGGGATAATAATCGGCGATGCGCTTCAGGGCGGCGTACTTGTCCCGGGCGTGCACCATGTAATAGACGTGCCGGATGTTCTGGTTGCCTTCGTTGCGGCGACCAATAACGACTTCGCGCGGCTCCTTCATGTACTTGCGGGTGATGCGTGCGATCTCTTGCGGCATGGTGGCCGAGAAGAGCAGCATGTGTCGGTCCTCGGGCACTTCGGCCAGGATGGCGTCGATGCTGTCCGTGAAGCCCATGTCGAGCATCTCGTCGGCCTCGTCGAGGACTACGTCGCGGACACCGCCGAGGTCTACCGTCTTTCGGTTCAGCAAGTCGAGCAGTCGGCCGGGCGTGGCCACGACCACGTGCACGCCTTTCCGCAGCGTCTTGATCTGGCTCTCAATGCTCGATCCGCCATAGACGGGTAGCACATGTAGGCCGTCTACGTAGCGCGAATAGTCGCTCAGGTCGCCGGCTATCTGGAGGCAGAGTTCGCGCGTGGGGCAGAGGATGAGCACCTGCGGCTGGCGTCGCGCGATGTCGATCTTCTGGAGGATGGGTAGGCCATAAGCGGCCGTCTTGCCGGTACCGGTCTGTGCCAAGGCGATGATGTCGAGGTGTTCGCCGAGCAAGAGTGGGATCACTTCTTCCTGTACAGGCATGGGGGCCTCGTAGCCCATTTCGCGGATAGCGCGCAGCACAGGCTCGGCGATCCCTAATTCTTCGAAAGTCTTCAAGTGGATGATGTTGTTATAATGTAAGGGGAAATGGAGAGCGGGAGGGAGGGGGGCGGTTATTCTTCGCGATGCTTCGCGGCGAATTCGGGCGAGACGTAGTTGGTCAGGCTGCCGCATACCTCTGCGGCGAAGTCGATGCCGAGGGCGATCATCTTGTCCCACATCATGGGGCTAAGCTCGGGGAGGTCCATCTGGCCGATGCGATACTTGATGAGGCTGTAGATCAACCCTGCGTTGAAGGCGTCGCCGGCGCCGATGGGGCTGAGGGCCGTATGGGGCGGCACGTCGTAATGCGTGCGGATCTTTTCGGTGTAGAGGCTGATGCCTGCGGCGCCGCGGGTGGCGATGAGGCGCTTGCAATAGAACTGCACTTCGTCGCGGTAGACCTCGTCAGGATCGGTCTTCTTGTAAAGGTTCACGAAGTCCTCGTCCGAGCCGCGCACTAGGTCGGCCGCCTCGTAGTTGTCCATCACGGTGGCGCGGAGCTGGATGGCCTCGTGGGCGTGGGCCTTGCGGAAGTTGGGGTCGTAATAGACGATGGCCCGTCGCTCCCGCGCGTACTGCACGATGTCCATCACGCGTTCGCGGGTGTCGGCGTTGAGGGCGTAATAGGAGCCGAAGAGGACGATGTCGTCCGGCCGAATGTCGGGCATGGCGATGTTCGACCGTCGCTTGGAGCAGTTCGTGTAAAACATATAGTCTATGCCCTGCCCCTCGTCGAGGAAGGCCAACGAGACGGGGCTGAGGCCCTCGGAAAAGCTATCCATGTAGTCCGTCGACATGCCGTTTTGCTGCATGAAATCCCGGATGATCTGGCCCACGCGATCGTCGCCCAGCTCACCGATGAACGACGTCTGCACGCCCACCCGACTGAGCGAGACGAGCGTGTTGAAGATCGATCCGCCGGGTATGGCGTTGTAGGGCTGACCGTCGCGAAAGATGATGTCGAGTATCGTCTCGCCGATACCGATCACTTTTCTCATGCTCCGGCCTCCTTTCCGCTCAGCTGTCGGCTCTTCGATCCGAGGTAACCGCCGTGGTGGCGCTTGGCATAGTCGGTCGTGGTGAAGCCGATGCGGTCCATCGTGCCCACGACGAGCACATCGCCGATGACGGTCATCACCGTCGTTGATGTGGTTGGCGTCAGCCCCAAGGTGCAGACTTCACGCGGCGCACCGGTGGGCAGACAGAGGGTGGCCCGTCGGGCCAGCTCGCTCTGCGGGTCAGAGGTGATCAGGATAAAGGGAATGTCGGGCACGAGTCCACGGGCCAGGTCGACCAGCTTGATGAGCTCGAGCGTCTTGCCGGAGTTGGAGACGAGCAGCAGCAGGTCGTTCCGTCGGACGATGCCCAGGTCGCCATGTTGCGCCTCGCCGGGGTGCAGGAAGAAAGCCGGGGTGCCGGTCGAGCTAAAGGTGGTGGCCATGTTCATGGCTATCTGTCCGGCCTTACCCATGCCGGCCGTGATGAGGGTCCCCCCTTGCTTGTGTACATGTTTTACAATTAAGTCCACGGCCTCCGCATAGCGCTCCGAGATGGGTATGTTTCGCACGGCGTCCGCTTCTTGCTCGATGATCGAGCGTATGTCATTTGTCATCATAGGGCCGCAAAAGTAAGCGGCTACACAGATAAATAGGGGTTTCTGTCCAAAACAGCAGTCCCCGACCTTGCTTATCCGGAAACCAACTGCCGACTTGGGAATGACGGATGCCGGAAGCGCCTTCCCGCCGCGGGAAATGGCTTACGAACTTCAAAAAGTCACTTCCCGCGGCGGGAAGGAATGCTTTTTCCCTGTGGCTTTGGGTCAATATATTTTCAGATTAGATCGAGATCTTCCCCGTTATGGCGTTAAAATAAGATACTTTTGCAGCCGTAGAACAAGAATGAATGATCCCCCATCTTATGAAGACGAACCGCCTCAATCCCCTAACTATCCTTCTCTGCACGCTGATCGGCCTACTTTCCGGCTGCCAACGATCGGCAAAGGACTTCACCGTCTCTGGCATCGTGGCCGGCGCAGAGGGACAAACGATCTATCTCGAAAACATCGGACTCTCGTCCGTCACCCTACTCGATTCGGCCAAGGTCGGCACCTCGGGCAAGTTCCACTTCAAGCGCCCCCGGCCGGACTATCCGGATTTCTATCGCCTGCGCCTGAAGAACCAGTGGATCAACTTCGCTATCGACTCTACCGAGGCGATCACCTTTACGGCCGACGCCAAGAGCTTCGCTACCTCGTACACCGTCGAGGGCTCCTACAATTGCACGGCCATTAAGGCAATCACTCTGGCGCAGCTCGACGCCAGCCAAGAGATCGCTCACGCTCGTGACGAGTATCAGGCTGGCACCCTCAGCGACTCCGCCTACCGCCAGCGCATCGTCAACGCTGCTGAAGCCTACAAGGAGGTGGCCCGCAAATACATCTACGCCCGGCCTATGTCCACCGCCGCCTATTTCGCCCTCTTTCAGCAGGTCGACGGCATGCTCCTCTTTGACCTCTATGACAAGAACGACTCGCGCGCCTTCGGGGCCGTAGCCACCAGCTACAACAACCTCTACCCCGAAAGCCCCCGCTCGAAACACCTCTACAACCTCGCGCTCCAGTCGCTCAAAGTTACCCGAAACCGCCCCGAGCTGAATCTCGAGGGCATCCCCACGAAAGAGGTCGAAATGATCGACATCGAGCTGCCCGACCTCCACGGCCGCACGGTTAAGCTCTCCGACGTTGCCCCGGGCCACATCACCCTGCTTTGCTTCACGGCCTACGAGGCCGAGTGGGCCCCCGCCCTCAACCTCACGCTTGGCACCATCTATGAGAAGTTCCGCGGCCGTGGCCTCGTCATCTATCAAGTCTCGCTCGACGACAACGTCCACCTCTGGAAGAACGTCGCCTCCAACCTCGCCTGGACTTGTGTGCGCGACCCCGAATCCGTCTACTCGCGCTATACCGCCCTGTATAATGTTCGCAACCTGCCGACCCTCTTCCTGCTCAATCGGCATGGCGCCCCCGTCAAGCGCGTCGACAACCCCGACCGTCTTGAAAGCGAGATCCAAGCCCTACTCTAATTTACGTACCCGGCCAGCTTGGCCGGCACCCCCGGTGCCTTGATTTTCTTTTGACTCTTTTCTTGCATCAAGGCAAGAAAAGAGTTCCTATCAGGGCAAGGAAGTTTGGCCGGCACCAAAAGAAAAAAGGCGGCCCCGTCAAGGGGTCGCCTTTCCTATTATATAGCCGTCGCTCCGTCACCGGATCTCCACCCGTCGGAAGGCCGGCGTCTCAGCCTCCTCCTTGAGGTAGGTCTCGATGTGGCGCTTCTTCTTCTCCTCCAAGATTTCGTCGATGGCAATCAGCAAGCCCGTCTCCTCCACGTTACCGAAGCGCCGATTGATGGCCGTGCCGAACGTCCGCATTTGTGGCGAGAGGCTCATGTAGGCATTGACGAGTGGCGGGATGTTCAGCCCCCGCTTGCGCACCTCTTGGTTCAGCACTCGATAATTCTCCCGAAAGCTCCCATGCCGAAAGAGCGCCTCCATAGCGGCCTCGTCCACGTCCACCGTCAGCGGATGGATAGGCTCCACCAGTCGGTCAGGATCCGGGAAATGGCGACGGAGGAAGTAGAGGATCATGTTGCGCGCCTCCACGTTGTAGCCCGGATACATGGTCACCTTACCGAAGAAATATCGCAGCGTAGGGTCGATCACCGTCAGCGCCCCCAGCCCGTCCCACAGGTTGTCGAGGATGAAGATGCTGCCCGGCCGTGGCAGCGTGGCCTGATAGTCGAGCGAGACGAACGATCGCCCCAGCTCCACCGTATATGGCAAGTATTCCCGAATAAAGCGATCTGAAAAATGGAACAGTGCCGCCGTAGCCAGCGCCGGTTCACCGTCGGTATCGAGCGCCTCCGACCCGCAGCGAAACCGATAGCCGCCCAGTATCCGTCGATCCTTCGGACTCCATACGATCAGTTGCCGGTAAGCCCCCGGCCGACTGTCGAAGGTGTCCACATCCAGCGCACGACCCGTGCCGCCGCCATAGTAGCGAAACGCCGCCTCGCGTAACCGCCCGATCTCACGCATCACCTGCGGCGCCTCGGCCCCGGTGACTACATAGATCTCATTGTCCGACTTATTCGTCCGTCGCAACCGCCGCGCAGGCGTCAATTCTCTCTCCAACTCGTCCGGATCCACCGGCGGTATAATCTGCTCAATCATTCCTGTTTCGTTTTTAATCGATAAACCATCTCTCTCACTCGTGCCGTCCATTCCTGCGGCCGCCCGTCAGCAAGCGTCTGCCACGCGATCGGAGCGCCTATGTAAACGCCGAACCGCTGGTGTTTGTTTCGGAACATCTCGTCCGGCAGGTAGACCATCTCCACATTTAACCCGATGCCCAGCCGTTGCCTCCAGCGTGCCGCCCGATAGAAGCGGTTGGAGTTGCGACCGTCGAAGAAGATGGGCACCACGTCGCGCCGGTAACGCACCGCGTCGCGCACGAACGAGGGTCGCCAGGCTACGTCAGCAATCTGCCCACCCTGCTGCCGCGAACATAGCCCGGCGGGAAAGGTCAGCACTTGTCCCGCACCGCGCATGGCCTCGTCGAACTGTGTCGCGGCTTCGCGCCGCTGCCGACCGTGCTTGTTGACCGGCAGGAAGATCGAGCGCAGGTTGGGGATGAAAAGCAGCAGATCGTTCACCACGCAGCGAAACGTCGACCCGTATCGCCCGCCCAGCAGTGCCGAGAGGCAGATGCCGTCCAGCCCGCCCAGCGGATGATTCGAGACGAAAAGGCAGCGCCGATCGGGCGTGGGCAGATGTTCCGCGCCGTGCAGATCCAACGTCAAATCAAACTCCGCCACCAACGCCTGCATAAACGCCACCCCGTCGAGGTCGGCGTAACGCGTCAAGATGTCATTCATTTCTGCCTCGTGAATCGTGCGTGAGAGCCAGCTTGTCACTGCCGCGGGGATCCACCGTGCCGCCCCCGGCGCCTTGCGTCGGAGCACCTCGCGGACGTCAATGATTCGTTTCTCTTCCTCCATGATGCGGGCAAAGATACCCCCGCTTGAATAGGGACGCAGGAGGGAGCCGCCTCGTCCCGCCACGGGACGAGGCCAAAATGGTCGTTGAGATGTCGTCCCGCCACGGGACGGGGTAGGGTACCTACAACCCTCTCTACCCGCAGAAGCCGTATTTATTTATCGTCGTAATGTCCCGCTGCACTGATCAAATCGACGGTCACTACGTCTTCATAAATCTCATAGATCAATCTATGTTTTGCAGTGATCCGCCTTGACCATTGTCCCCTCCTATCTCCGATTAAAGGCTCAGGTTTGCCTGTACCCCTCGTGGGATGCTTTTTCAGCTCTTCGATGATAGCAGCTAATTTGACCAAGACAGATTTCCGCCCAGCCCTTTTGTGCAGCTGAACATCTTCAAGAAACTGCTTTCTGTAGACGATCTTGTACGTCTTTTCTTCGATCATAAACTGAAAAGCTCCTTCTCTTCTTCTTTGGATAAAGAGACGCTCTCGTCTGACATAGCTTTGTCTATGCGATCCAGATTTCGTTTGTCAGCAAAGTATAGATCGCCTGACGGACTGACATCAAACGGGTTGACCCGATACTCGGCCGGAATGGACAAGAAGGCCGCAATCCAATCTTCGTCCACATACCGCTTCGCGGGGTTGTCAGATACGATTAGGTTGATGTATTTCTTCCCTCGTTTGATTGCGACACGCTCTTTCTCTGCCATCTCGAAATACGACTTCGCCTCACTTCTAAATTCTCTTGTTGTTAAGATCTTCATCGTAGGTGCTGATTAAATGTGTACACAAAAATACGCCTGTCTGCATTGTGCCCACCTCCGACAGGGGATCGCAGGCCTCCCAATGGGCAGAAAAAAGAGCCGACAGCCATGGAAAGCTGCCGGCTCCTCATGAACAAAAACAAGAGCCACTTAACAGTTCATCAAGCGGCGTGCATTGGTGCTACAGATGTTTTCTATCGTACGCTTCACGGTCGCTAAGTCGCCGTGAGGCAGTAGACCCTGCTCCACCTCGCGGCCGAAGACGTCGCAGATCACACGGCGGAAATACTCGTGCCGCACCGGGGCCAGCAGCGTGCGTGCTCCGGAGGCGAACCCGACGGACTGTGCGACGAGTCCTTCCGTCGTCATCACGTCGAGATGTGTCTCGAGTGCCCCGGGGCGTCCGATATGCCATCCTGCTGGTGCATACTGCACACGCAGTCCTCGACCTGCGAAGCATGCGGCTACGCCCGCCACCGATGGCGCGTCGGACAGACGGTCACAACTGACGATCGTCTCCGGTAGGGCGCCGTCGGCATCGAGTCGAGCAAAGAAGCGCGCCATCTGTTCCGCTGTAGGCCGGTCTGTCGGTGCGTCAAAGCCTGCGTCAGGGCCGATTTTCTTATAGAGTCGTGGATGAAGATCACGGAGCGCACCAACGTGGAACATCTGCACACGTTCCGCCTCGGCGTCCATCTCCGCCAGATCGCGGAGCAACACGGCACGGAAGCTGAGGCACTCGTCCGCTGTCGGTTCGCCACCCTCGCGCACCTTACGCAGCGCCTCATGGGCCGCCTGCACGTCATCAGCGCTCGGTGCGTCGGGGAAGGTAGTCAGCCAATGCAGCGTGGCCACACAGCCGGCTTCGCCAAAGGCTTTGTGTCGCCTGCGGAGTGCGGTGAGCAGGTCGTTGTAGGTCGAGATTACGGTGTCGGATGCGGCGGCCAGTTGGTCGAGGTAGAGGTTGTAATGCTCCGGGTGGTGGAGGTCGAGCACACGGTCGGGCGCCCAAGTGGGGATGATGCGGAGGGCATCCGCTCCGCCAGTCTCACGCAGTGCAAGGTGGGCATTGAGGCTGTCGGCGGGATCGTCCGTCGTAGCCAGTGTCTCGATGCGTAGGCGTCGGAGGATGGCCTGCGGCAGGTACTCGGGCGTCTGGAGCTTGGCGGTGCAGGACTCGTAGACATCGCGGGCGTTGGAGGGCTTGAGGGTCTCGCCGATGCCGAACACGCGGTTCAGCTCCATGTGCGCCTGGTGATAGATCGGGTGGCGCATGGCTTGCGGTAGGATCTCGGCCCACTTTTCGAACTTCTCGTAGGGCGTGCGATTGCCCGAGATATAGTCTTCAGACACCCCGCCAGCACGCATCAGGCGCCATTTGTCGGGGTCGGTGTCAAGCCAGAGGGTGGTGAGATCCGCCACGGGTTCGTTGGCGGCGATGAGGTCGGCGCGGAGGCGCGTATGGTAGTCAGCTACGGGGAGTTTCTCGGCGTGACGGCGATAGAGCTCTACGGCCGTATCGGTGCGGAGTAGGAAATTGGCGTCGAGGAAGGAGCGTATCATCATGCGGTGAGGTCAGGGGTGAATCAGAACTTCTTTTCGACAATGGCTTGGACGACGTTGAGGATGTAGTCACCCATCTTTTCATACTCGGAGATGATGTCCATGTAGTAGACCGAGTCGGAATAGCTGTAGCGCTTGTTGTCGATGTTGTCGATGTTCTCGTTTTTGAGCATGTTCCGATAGGAGTTGATCTCGTTCTCGAGGTTGTAGGAGAGCACCATGTCGTCTCGCGTGCCGGCCTGACGGTGCAGGATGTCCTTCATGTGCACCAGGGCGGCGTCGGTGAGGCTCATCATGTGCTCCACGCTGTGGTTCTGCTCCTCCGTGAAATGGCCCTTGGCGTCGTTGCGATGCTTGATGGTGCGGGCGATGTTGTTGCAGGAGTCGGCGATACTCTCAATCTCGGAGACGGCACGGAGCATGACGCGGATGTTGTTCTTACCCTCGGCACTGAGTCGGCCTTCAAGCACACGGGTGAGGTAGTTGGCTATCTCCACCTCCATGCGGTCGCTGATCTGCTCGTATTTCTCTACGCGGACGAATGTCTTGAGGAACTTCTCGCTGTCGGTCTCATGGAGCAACGTCTTGATCATGCCAAACATGCGATAGGTGCGGTCGCTAAAGACCGCAATCTCTTTGTTGGCCTGTATGAGCGAGAGCTCAGAGGTAGAGAGCATACCGGCCGAGATGTATTTGAGTTGGAACTCCTCGTCTTCGCTCTCGCGCGGCGACTTGATGAGGGCCGAGCAGATGCGTTCGTAGAGCTTGACGAACCAGATCATGACAAGGATGTTGCAGACATTAAACAGCGTGTGGAAGAGCGAGAGCCCGTAGGAGACGGCCACTTGTTGCGCCTGGAGCTGCTCGCGGAGGCTGATCAGATGCTGATCGGTGAGCTTCTCGTCCGAGGTGATGAGGCGGACGGTCTGGCTGTCGAGCGAGTGGATGAAGTTCGTCATGGCGTGCGGATCGCCCGGGCCGAAGCGCGTCACGAGCCACTCGACCGTGTGGCAGAAGGGGTAGAAGAGGATCATCACCCAGAGCACGCCGAAGAGGTTGAACATGAGGTGGGCCAAGGCGGCGCGGCGGGCGGAGACGTTGCCCGAGAGGGCGGCCAGATTGGCCGTGATCGTGGTACCGATATTCTCACCGAGCACCATCGCAGCGGCCATCTCGAACGGCATCCAGCCTTGGGTACACATGATGAGCGTGATGGCCACCGTGGCACTGGACGACTGTACGATGATGGTCAGGATCGTACCGATGGCCAGGAAGATGAGCAGCGAGAGGTAGCCCATCGAGGTGTAGTTCTGGATGAAGGACAGCACCTCGGGGTTGCCCTCTAAGTCAGGCACGGAGTCCTTCAGGTAGGACAGGCCGAGGAAGAGGAAGGCGAACCCGAGTATGAACTCCCCGAGCGATTTGTAGTTGCTCTTCTTGGCGAACATGAGCGGGATGGCCAGACCCATGAGCGGTAGGGAGAGCATACTGATGTCGAACTTGAAGCCGAAGAAGGAGATGATCCACGCCGTGACCGTGGTGCCGACGTTGGCGCCCATGATCACGCTGATGGACTGCCCGAGGGTGAGCAAACCGGCGTTGACAAAGCTGACCACCATGACGGTCGTGGCGCTGGAGGACTGGATCAGGGCGGTGACGAGCATACCGGTCAGGACGCCGGTGATGCGGTTCGTCGTCATCACGGAGAGGATGTTGCGCAGCTTATCGCCGGCTACCTTCTGAAGGCCTTCGCTCATGATCTTCATGCCATAGAGGAACATGCCGAGCGAACCGAGCAGCGTCAGAAAGTCAAGAAAGGAGTAATTCATACGGGGTTATGTTTCGGAATAATCAATTTTTCTTTGCCCGACAAAAGTAGAGATTACACTAAACACGAAAGGAAGACAATGCTTACCCCCTCCACATTTACCCCCGACGAAAGCCGGGTGGACTCCATTGAGATCTACTGCAAAAACACCGAGCAGACCGTCCGCGTCCCCGTCGGTGCCACCCTCGAAGCCATCTATGAGGCCGCCGGCCGACCCTTACGTTACCCGCCCCTCGGCGCACGGGTCAACAAGCGCGTAGAGGGCCTCACCTATCGCTGCTGGAACCCGAAGGACGTCGAGTTCGTCGACTACACCCACCCCTCGGGCTATCGCATCTACCTGCGCTCCCTCTGCTTCATCCTCGTCAAGGCCGTCTACGACCTTTATCCCTCGCGCCCCTTCAGCCTCGAGCACCCCGTGTCGAAAGGTCTCTACTGCGCCTTCGAACACCGCGAACCGATGACCGAGGACGACGTCCGCCGCATCAAGCAGCGCATGCAGGAGATCATCGGCGAGGATCGCCCCTTCGTCCGCTACGTCGTCCGCACCGAGGACGCCCTGGCCACCTTCCGCGAGAAGGGGATGAACGACCGTGCCCTGCTCATCGAGACCGCCGGCATGGCCTACACCACCTACTACGGCCTCAACGGTTACATCGACTACTTCTACGGCTGCCTCACGCCCTCCTCCGGCCGCATCCCGCTCTTCGACCTCATCCCCTACGCTGACGGCGTCCTCTTGCAGCTGCCCCAGCGCGAAGACCCCACCCAGCTCTACCCCCTCGTGCCGCAGCAGAAGATGTTCAACGCCTACAAGCAGCACCTCCAGCTGCAGCGCACCGTGGGCGTGAATTACGTCGGCGACCTGAACCGGGCCGTCTCCGAGGGCCACGCCCGCGACATCATCATGGTCTCCGAGGCCATGCAGGAGAAGCAGATCGCACAGATCGCTGACGACATCGCCCGACGCTACCGCGAGGACGGCGTCCGCATCGTCCTCATCTCTGGCCCCTCATCTTCGGGCAAGACCACCTTCTGCAAACGCCTCCAGGTGCAGCTCGTCACCAACCTGCTCCACCCCCTGGGCATCTCCCTCGACGACTACTACGTCAACCGCGAGGACACCCCCCGCGACGACGACGGCGCCTACGACTTTGAGTCCCTCTACGCCATCGACCTCCCCTACTTCCACCGCGACCTCGAGCGACTCCTCCGCGGCGACGAGATCGAGCTGCCCTCGTTCGACTTCTCCTCCGGCCGACGCGTCTTCCGTGGCGACATGCTCCAGATCCGTGACAACTCCGTCCTCATCCTCGAGGGCATCCACGGCCTCAACCCCGAGCTCACGGCCCACATCCCGCCCGAACGCATCTACCGCATCTACGTCTCGGCCCTGACCACCATCTCGCTCGACGGCCACAACTGGATCCCCACGTCCGACAATCGTCTGCTCCGCCGCATCGTCCGCGACTACCACTATCGTGGCTACTCCGCCCGCGAGACGATCGCCATGTGGCCCAAGGTGCGTCGCGGTGACGACCGCTGGGTCTTCCCCTACCAGGAGAACGCCGACGCGATGTTCAACAGCGCCATGATCTACGAGCTGGCCGCCCTCCGCCGCTACGCCGAGCCCGTCCTGAGCGAGATCCGCGAGCGCGACGCCGAGAGCGCCGAGGCCTACCGCCTGCTTCGCTTCCTCCGTTACTTCAACTACATCCCCATCGAGGAGCTGCCCGCCACCTCGCTCCTCCGCGAGTTCCTCGGCGGCGGCGTCTTCCGCTACTGAAGTTCACGGCGAGCCCTCGGGTAGGCGCGCCCCAGTGGGTGGCGCTCAGAACGGCCGGACACAGATGGGAGGCCCACTCCGCCTGTATCCGGCCTTTCTATGCCCCCGAACATGCCCGGCACTGTGTCTGCCACGATCTTCTCGGGCCACTTTCCTCTCATCCAGGCGTGCAAAGCGAATCATCGGCCCCACCCAACCCCCGTCACACCCTCTGCCGCCCTTTACGTGCCCCGTCCGACTCTCGGCAGACCTTCTGCCCCGATTCCTATGCCTTGTAGAGGTAGTGTCTATATCATGAACACGTTGGATCACATTTTAGAGCCACTGTTTTGAAGTCAAACGGATATTCAAAATCGTTTTGTCTGCTGTCTATAATATAGACAGCATCATCAATCTTATTTGGCTTTCGTTTTGATCATAAACATGATAGATAAGGCTTTTAGTGTCTATATTTTGAAAATGAACGAGCTTATAAACCATTTTGATATGATATTTATAGATAGAGTATCGGATAAAAATGACTTACTATCATGTTTTGATCATAGACAAGTGTCATACATCTTTTTACTTGATGGATGAGTCATAAATAGGTCATAAATTCTTTTTGATATACCGTTCATGGAATAAACACTACATCTACAAGGCATAGGGATCGGGGCAGAAGGTCTGCCGCGAATCGAATGGGGCATAGTGATCCGGGCAGAGGGTCTGCCGCGAGTCGGGCGGGGCGAGTCAAGGCCGTCGAAGCGGATAAAGGGAGGCTCATGGGGTAGGTCAAGGCCGTCAGAAGGGGCGATGGAGGTTGAGGGATAGAGGGATGCGTCGGCGGCGACGTGTTTCGTGAGAAAGAGGAAAGGGCTTACTTTCGCACCCGATTGAAATTGTATTTGGTGCAAAAAGAAAGAGATGAAAGTCGAGAACAACCGCCCCCGCAACCCCTTGGTGCGTGTCGCACGCTTCTACATCAACGGCTTCCGGCAGATGACCTGGGGGCGCACGCTGTGGATTCTGATCCTGGTGAAGTTGATCATCATGTTCGTCGTGTTGCGCATGATCTTCTTCCCCCGCTTCCTGAGCCGCTTCGACACGGAGGGCGAGCGCCGGCAGTATGTCTCCGAAGAACTCATCCACCGCGCCACACCCTGACCCCCACCGACTTACTCTAACTACACATTTATATATGCAACAATTGGATACTTCTTTGATCGACTGGTCGCGGGCGCAGTTTGCGCTGACGGCCATCTATCACTGGCTGTTTGTGCCGCTCACGATCGGGCTGGGCGTCGTCATGGCCTTGATGGAGACGATGTACGTCCGCACGGGGCGGGCGTTTTGGAAACAGACGACCAAGTTCTGGATGAAGCTCTTCGGCATCAACTTCGCCATCGGCGTGGCCACGGGGCTGATTCTGGAGTTTGAGTTCGGCACCAACTGGTCGAACTACAGCTGGTTCGTGGGCGACATCTTCGGCGCGCCGCTGGCCATCGAGGGCATTGTGGCCTTCTTCATGGAGGCCACGTTTGTGGCCGTGATGTATTTCGGGTGGGGCAAGGTGAGCCGTGGCATGCACCTGGCTTCTACGTGGCTGACGGTCATCGGGGCCACCCTCTCGGCGCTGTGGATCCTTGTGGCCAACGCGTGGATGCAGTACCCCGTGGGCATGCAGTTTAACCCGGAGACGGTGCGCAACGAGATGTTCGACTTCTGGGCCGTGGCGCTCTCGCCGATGGCGGTGAACAAGTTCCTGCACACCGTGACCTCGTCGTGGGTCTTGGGCGCCGTGTTCGTGGTGGGCGTCAGCAGTTGGTTCCTGCTCCGCAGCCGGCATCGTGAATTTGCGGTGCAGAGCATACGTGTCGCTGCCATCTTCGGGCTGGTGGCCTCGGGGTTGGCCGTCTTGACGGGCGACGGTTCGGCGTATAACGTGGCGCAGTTCCAGCCCATGAAGCTGGCCGCCATGGAGGGCCTGTATAAGGGCACGAACGGTGCGGGGCTGGTGGCCGTGGGCATACTGAACCCGGCTAAGCAGTCGCATGCTGACAGTACGGATCCGTTCGTGATGAAGGTGGAGATCCCCTACGCGCTGTCGTATCTGGCGGAGCGAGATTTGGACGCGTTCGTGCCGGGCATCACTGACCTGATCGAGGGTGGATACACGACGCGGTCGGGCGCACGGGCGCTCTCGGTCGAGGAACGCATCGCCAGCGGACGCCTCGCCATCGCAGCGCTGGCTGACTATCGCAAGGCACTCGCGGCGAAGGATGAGGAGGCCATGCGCACCAGTCGGGCTGTGCTGGAGGAGAACTTTCCCAACTTCGGCTACGGGTATATCAAGGATCCAGCCGAGCTGATCCCGCCCGTGGGCCTGACCTTCTACGCGTTTCACGTGATGGTGGCGCTGGGTGGATACTTCGTGCTGATGTTCCTCTTGGTGCTGTGGCTCGGGCGAAAGAACCGGATCGCGTCGCACCGTTGGCTGCAGACCGTCTGCCTCTGGACCATCCCGTTGGCTTTTGTGGCCAGCCAATCCGGCTGGATCGTGGCCGAAGCGGGGCGTCAGCCGTGGGTCATCCAAGACCTGATGCCGACGACAGCGGCCGTTTCGAAGCTGCAGACCGGCTCGGTGCAGCTCACCTTCTTCCTTTTCCTCATTCTCTTCACCGTGCTGTTAGTGGCCGAGCTGCGCATCATGACGCGGGCCATCAAGCAGGGACCGGACATGGAATCTTAACCCTTAGCACATCGTCTCATGGATATAACGTATAGCTTTCTTCAACACTACTGGTGGTTGCTCGTGTCGCTGCTTGGCGCACTGTTGGTGTTCCTCATGTTCGTACAGGGCGGGCAGTCGCTGCTCTTCACCGTCGGCCGCACGGAGCGGCAACAAAAGCTGCTGATCAACTCCATCGGCCGCAAGTGGGAGTTCACGTTCACGACGCTCGTGACCTTCGGAGGCGCCTTCTTCGCCTCCTTCCCGCTGTTTTACTCCACCAGCTTCGGCGGCGCCTATTGGGTGTGGACGATCATCCTGCTGTGCTTCGTGCTGCAGGCCGTATCGTATGAGTTTCAGGCTAAGCGGGGCAACCTGCTCGGCAAACGCACGTACCAGGTGTTCCTCTTTATCAATGGTGTCCTGGGCCCGCTCTTGTTGGGCACGGCCGTGGGCACGTTCTTCAGCGGCGCCTCGTTCGTCGTGGACCGCGTGCAACTGACGGACGTCGGTATGCCGGTCATCTCGCGTTGGGCCACGTCGTGGCACGGACTCGAGGCTGCGCTCGTGGTGTGGAACCTGCTCCTTGGTGCGTCCGTCTTCTTCCTCTCCCGCGTGCTGGCGTTGCTCTATTTCATCAACAACATCCGCGACGAGGAGGTAAACGCCGCTTGTCGTCGCCGCCTACCGATCGAGGCGGTGGCCTTCCTTGTGGTCTTCCTGCCCTTCGTGGGTCACCTGCTCATGGCCGACGGCTTCGCTGTTGATCCGGCGACGGGTAATGTCTTCATGGAGCCGCATAAGTACCTCAACAACCTCGTGCAGATGCCGCTTGTGGCGGTGCTCTTCTTGATCGGTGTCGTCGGTGTACTCTTCGGCATAGGTCGGACGGTCTTCTCCGCCACGTGCACGAAAGGCATCTGGTCAGCTGGGGCGGGCACCGTCCTGACCGTACTGGCGCTGCTGCTCACGGCCGGCTGGAACAACACGGCTTACTACCCCTCGACGGTCGACTTGCAGAGCTCGCTGACGATCGTCAACAGTTCGTCGAGCGAGTTCACGCTGCGGACGATGATGTACGTATCGTTCATTATCCCCTTCGTGCTGGCTTACATCTTCTACACCTGGCGTGCGCTGGATCTGCACAAGATCGACCAGAAGGAGATGCAGGAGGGAGAGCACAACTACTAAACGGAAAGCCGTGATCAGGCGGATCGTGATCCACTGACACAAACGACCTGCAAGAGAAAAGGTGACTACCCGAACGGGGGTGGTCACCTTTTCATTTTTTGATAGGGGGGTATGCCCCGGACCCTATCGGTGAGGGGATGTGAGGCTGAGCTTATTCGCCGTCGTCGTCCTCATCGAGGTCGAAGAAGGGGAAGTCCGGAGCGTCGGGGTGCGTGAACTGCTCCAGATCGCGCCGCTCCTTCTTGGTGGGTCGACCCAGGCCACGGGCGCGGTCGACAAAGCCGGAGATGCGGTTCATCTCCAGGATCTCGTACTGCTCGGGCGGCGTGACGTTCTCCATGAACCGCGGTACGAGCGGCGCACCCATGCGGCTCTCCGTGAGGTCGAGCACGCGGAAAGAGAATGTGACTGGTGGCTTACGCACCTCGATGACGTCGCCCACGCGGACGGTACGCGACGGCTTGACGTTGTTTCCGCCCATCGAGATGCGCCCTTTCTTGCAGGCCTCGGCCGCCAGCGATCGCGTCTTGAAGAGTCGCACGGCCCACATCCATTTATCTATTCTGACTTCGTCCATAAGTTGTAGTCGTTAGAGGGATAGTTATCGTTCGTCAGGAATGGATGGCGAATGCGGCGCCCCCGCAGGGCATACGCCTATGAATGGACCATCCATTCCTCTTTGGGGTATAAAATAGCGCTCGGGCACGCCTCATGATTCTCTTTTCACCTCCCGCGCACCCAAGAACTGTGAAAAACAGCCCGCCGTTTTGACCGCGCAGGCAAGAACTGTGAAAAACAGCCCGCCTTTTTCACCGCGCAGGCAAGAACTGTGAAAAACGGGCCGCCGTTTTCACCGCGCACCCAAGAACTGTGAAAAACAGGCCGCCTTTTTCACCGCGCAGGCAAGAACTGTGAAAAACAGCCCGCCTTTTTGGCCGCGCAGTCCGGAATGGTGCAAAACAGCCTGCCTTTTTCACCGCGCAGCCCGGAACGGCGCAAAACAGCCCGCCTTTTTGGCCGCGCAGTCCGGAATGGTGCAAAACAGCCCGCCTTTTTGGCCGCGCAGCCCGGAACGGTGCAAAACGGGCCGCCTTTTTCATCGCGCAGGGTAGCGACTATGCAAACGGCGGCGCCTTTGGGGCGCTCCAGCCGTCGCTTTACGCTGTAGTTGGCCCTTTATGAGGCATTCCCGGGTGCGTTGCGGTTATATCGATTCATCGCCACATCCACGCCCTCGAGGCAGAAGCTGCGCACGATCTCCACGGCCCGGTCGACGATGGCGGGCATCTGGCCCAGCTCGTCGTCCGTGAAGGGGCTGAGCACATAGTCCACCTGCCGTCCGCGAGGGAAGTTGTTGCCGATGCCGAAGCGTAGGCGAGCGTAGTCGTCCGTGGAGAGCAGTTCGCCGATGTTGCGCAGGCCGTTGTGGCCGCCGTGACTGCCGCGCGCCTTGAGGCGCAGGCTGCCAAAGGGCAGCGAGAGGTCGTCGGCCACGACCAACAGCCGCTCGCGGGGGATGGACTCGCGTTGCAGCCAGTAGCGCACTGCGTTTCCGCTGAGGTTCATAAACGTATTGGGCTTGAGGACGACCAGCTCGGCGCTCTTGAAGCGCAGACGGGCCACAGCGCCGTAACGCTCCTCGGTGAAGTCAGCCGAGGCGGCCTCCGCCACGGCGTTGACCACGCGGAAGCCGATGTTGTGGCGCGTGCCCCAGTATTCGGAGCCGATGTTGCCCAGTCCGACAATGAGAAATTTCATCTCTGAGTCATGTTTGAAGCACGAAGAAGGGGGAGGGATGCGCCGCTAAGCACGGGCACCCTCCCCCTCCTTGAATATTCACGAAATGATATCGGCCTGTTGTTATTCGGCTGCCGGAGCCTCTTCGCCCTCGGTATGCTCTTCGCCCTCCTCGTCGAAGGTCTGTGCACCGGCGGCACTCTGAGCGGCACGCGTCATCTTCACGGCGCAAACCACGGCGTTCTTCGGGCTCATCACTTCCACGTTCTCGAAGGTCAGCTCGCCGACCTTGATCACCTGTCCCAGCTCCAGCTTGTCTACATTGACCACGAGCTTCTCCGGGATCTGCTCCGCATGACCTTTCACCTTCAGGCGGCGCATAGCGTGGTTGAGCTTACCACCGGCTTTCACACCCTTGGCGTGGCCCACCAGCTCAACGGGCACGTTCATCACGATCGGCTTGTCGCCGAATACCTCGAGGAAGTCCAGGTGCAGGATGGCGTCCGTCACGGGGTGGAACTGGATATCCTTCAAGATGGCGCGGTTGCGGCGTCCATCTTCCCAGTCGATCTCTACGAGGTGGATGTCTGGCGTGTAGATCAGCTTGCGGACACCGTCGAACGAGACCGTGAAGTCCGTTACGATAATGCCCATGCCACCTTCGATCTCAACCAGCTTCTCACCCGGCTTGAGCGTGCCTGTGTAGGGCAACTTCACCGGTTCGTTGCCGTAGAGTACGGCGGGGATCAGTCCTTGTTTGCGCAACGCCTTGGTTGCTTTCTTGCCGAGGTCTTCCCGCGGCGTGCAGTTCAAATTGAATGTCTTCATTTTCCTTAAGCTATTGTGTTACTCAAAATCAGTCTTGCTCTTTCCGATTTCCCATCACACGTGTAGATAGGCTTTTCTTCAAAGCGGCGGCAAAAATAAGCCGCTGTTTGGAATATACAGGGGCCGATTAGGCCACCCGGAACAGCCCTCATCGTGTGTGCGAAGCATTCGGGGCGGGGAAAACGGGATGCAGGCGATGCCACCGACGGCCTACTTGCTCTTCGCCTTCTCACGACGGGCGGCCTCCTTCTCACGCAGTGCCGCACGACGGGCCGCCTCTTTCTCCTTCAGGCGTTGCTTGTTGGCCTTCTCGCGCTCCTTACGCTCTTTCTCGCGCTGCTTCATGCGTTCGCGGGCCTCCTTCTCTTTCTGCTTGCGTTGGGCCTCACGCTCCTTGAGCTGTTGCTTGCGCTGCTCGGCAGCCTCTTGGCGTCGCTCGGCCTGGGTCTGGGCCTTTTCACCTTGTGCCATACGTGCCTTGCGCTCTTCCAGTTCACGCCGCTTCTTGAGGTATTCCAGCGTGATCTCTTTCGGCTTCACGAGCACCGTGTCCATGTCCACTTCGGGCGTGGCGGTGGTGTCGATTGCCGGGGTTTCGGTCGTCGCAGTGTCGGAGGGTAGGGACTCGGGCCGTGCCGTGGTGTCGGTCGGGAGGGGTTCGTCAGCCTGCTGCACCGGTTTGTTCTTGCGGCGGCGGACGGAGGTGGCCGCTTGCTTCTTGGCCGCCTTCTCCTGCTTTTTCCGCTCCGCTTCGGCAGCCTTGGCGGCTTTCTCCTGCTTCTTTTTCTCCGCCTTCTCGGCCCTTTCCTGCGCTCGCTCCTCCTTCGTCTTCTTCTTTTTGACGGAGGCGGCAGGCCGATCTTGCGTTACGGAGACGGTGTCCGTGGGGGCGATGGAATCGGTAGCGTGGGGTGCCTCTCCGGGGCTGACGTCCTCCGGTTGGGCGGCGTCGATCGGCTGCGGCTCGTCGACGGTGGGTTCGTCCACGTCTTGCACACGCTCCTTCACCTCATCGGCGGCTTGCTCCACGGCTTGGTCTTCACGCTTCGCCTCACGTTCGTCAGCGGCCACTTGGGTGCGCCAACGGGCCACCAACTGGGGCGCTTGTCGACCATAGACTTCGGCGAAGAAGGCCATGTAGTCCGATGGCGACTTGCCGTGCAGGAGGGTCTCGTAGTTCGCGTCGGAGATGGGGAAGAAGATGACGGCGCGATCCACCTTGCGGGCGTAACCGTCGCGGGCGTAGATCATGCCGTAGTACTCGAGCACTTGCTGCAGGTTGTCGAAACCGCTGACGATAAGCATACCGAAGCGGCCCGCTTCGTCGGTCGAGAGGTCGAAACTCTTGACCTCAAAGTGCGCGAAGTTGTAGGCCGCCACGGCGTAAAGGAGGGCGTTCGCTTCGACGGCGCCTTTGGGGTAGAGCAGCACCATGCGATGCGGCGACTCGGGTTCGTTGACGAAGGCGCGGGCAGAATCTAAGTCGGAGATCTCGCCAAACTCGTCCGTACCAAAGCGCAAGTCCCACTTCATGCCCGTCAGGCTGCCCTGCACCAGCGCACGCCCACGCAACACGCCTTTCAGCATCTCGCTGGCCAGCTCCGTCACATCGGCTGTGGGATACTTCTCCACGAGCGTTTGCAGCGCCGACTTGAACGACGCCACGTTGCCGGACTGCACATAGGTGAGCGCCTCGACGAACATGAACTTCGGCATCAGCGTGGCCAGCGGATAGGTGCGGCTGAACTCACGATAGGTGCGGCGCACGAACGACGTGTCGCCCTTGAGGTAGCGGTTGTACGCCTGCTCATAGATCGAGTCTTGCACACGGTCCATCATACGGATATGGTACTCATAGTTCGGATCGGCGACGGCGGTGGCATAGTCGCTCTCGGGGAAGGCCTTCACGAGGCGGTCGCGCGAGCGGGTCTCGAGCGGCTTGTCCTTGTACCGCAGACCCATGAGGTAAGACTGGAAGTAGTAATCCATCCGGTACTTGTTGTCCGGGAAGCGCCGCTCCAGCTCCTCGAACGTCTCGACCGAGAGCGGCTTGTTCTCCAGCTTATCCTTGTAGATCATGCCCATGTTGTACAGCCCGTCGGCGATGATGACGTTCGAGGCCTCCACGTCCTCCGCCGTGAGAGGGATCTGCTGCAGGTAATACTCGCGCGACTTGGGGTCGGACGAGATGGAGTCCTGCAGTGCGTCGGTCGAGTCGGTGGAGGCAATCGGGTTACCGTTCGCATCTAAGCGCGGCGTGTCGGGCAGGTTACCGTCGGCGTTGTCGGTGGACGAAGCCAGCGGCATGGACTTGTTGCGGCGACGCCAATCGTCCTGATTGACGCGCTTGCCCCACTTGTTTTGGAACTGGGTCTTGCCCTGCGCCACGGTCTGCTCGTTGTAGAAATAGAAGCCGCCATTGCTCCCGTTGAGCAGTGGCATCTGCGGCGTCTGTATGTTCTGCCGCTGGCGCTGAAAGTCGTTGCCGCGGCTCTGTTGGTCGGCCAGGTAACGCTCCTTGTCGGCCTCTTCGGCCTCACGTTTCTCTTTCTCCTTCACCTCGGCGATGATCTTATCGATCACAGCCAGCCGCTCCTTTTCGGGCATACGGGCCAAGGCCTGGAGGCTGTCTTGCAGGTGTACCGCCTCGACGTGTACCACCAGCTCGTCGAGCACGGACGAGAGGCGGGCGACGCGTTCGTAATCCCGATACTCCCGGGGCATGGCCGAGAGTGCGCCGCTGAAGCAGGGTTGCGCCCGGACGTAATCCTTTTGCGTGAAATAGATGTCGCCGAGCTTGATCTGGCAGATGGCCAGGTCGAGGCCGTTTTGCACGCTCTTCTCCACGCCCTGAGCGTAGGCGGCGATGGCCTGCGCGGTGTCGTGCCGACTCATGTAGACGTCGCCGATGGCCATATAAACTTGGTCGAGGTAGTTCTTGTTTTTGTCGCTCTTGGACATGCGTCGGAGCATGCTGAGCACCTGTTGCCAACGCGACGGCGGCAGCACTTCAGCCTGACGGATGCGGGCGGCAAACTCCAGCTCGTAGGGCGGGTTGGCGGAGGCCACGCGGCCGAACTCGCGGTAGGCTTCGTCGTTCCGACCCGCCTCGGTGAGCAGTTGCCCCAGCAGGTAGCGCATGCGCGTGCGTTGGAGGCGGTTGTGCTCCGTGTCGATCACCTTCTTGAGGGCTGGGATGGCCTGCTCCGTGCGGTTGCTCTTGACCAGAAAGTCGGCATAGACGCGGTCGTAATCCTTCCGATTGGCGGCGGGGAATCCGTTCTTCTCGAGCCGTTCGAGGGCCGTCTCCGTCTCGTAGAGCCAGCCCATCTCGGCGTAGCAGCGGGCGCGGCCGATGTGCGCTGCGGCCACCACCTCCGGCTCGGTGGCGTAGTGGCGGGCGATGTAGGAGTAGGTGGCTGCGGCCTGGAGGAAGTCGCCGTTGTAGAACTGCCCCTCGGCCACGAGCATCCAGCAATGCTTCAGGAAGGGGTTGTACTCCTCGCGGTTCTGCATGGCCACCTCGCGGGCGTTGCCTTGCCAACCCGGCTTGCGGACGGGCTTCTTTTGAATCGAATGCTGCTTGATGGCCTTGTTACCCTTCAGGATGGCGCGGTCGAAGGGTCCGCCGGCCGACTGTTTCTCTTTCGGCAGTGCGCTGACGGGGTACATGAGGATGCGCTCGGTGTAGTTCTCGTGATAGCCGTTTAGCATCGTCTCTAACTGCTCGTCGAAGGAGGTTTTGCCGTTGAAATACGTGTTGTAACGCGCCGTAAAGGCGTGCCAGCGGCGTGTGCCCGCTGTGTTCTTTTTGGTGCTGCATGCCACGGCGGTCAGCAGCAGGGCGAAGCAAACGATGGTGTAAAATCTTCTCACGTCCTCTCTATTCCTCTCTGGTTTGAAGTGATATGATAACTGGTTGTAGGCCGGTTTATTGTAAGGGTTTGCGCGTCCCAGATGGCATACGCGGTGGATCGCTTCCGGGGGGACGGGGAGACCACGCCTCCATGTTGATACCGCTCGGGAACAGTCCAGAAACCGTGTTTCTACGCTGATACTGTTCGGGAATGGTCCAGAAACCGTGTTTCTACGCTGATACCGTCCGGGAACAGTCCAGAAACCGTGTTTCTACGCCGATACCGTTCGGGAACAGTCCAGAAACCGTGTTTCTACGCTGATACCGTTCGGGAATGGTTCAGAAACCGTGTTTCTACGCTGATACCGTTCGGGAATAGTCCAGAAACAGTGATTCTGCGCTGATACCGTTCGGGAACAGTCCAGAAACCATGATTCTACGCTGATACCGTCCGGGAATGGTCTGGAATCAATGATTCTGCGCCGATACCGATCTGGGAATGCTTGGGGCGCCCGAAAAAAGGACCGGGGTGGGCTGCAACAAAAATCCCCGGACGGAGAGGGGTTGAGGCTCTCCAGGTCCGGGGTGAAGGCGCGATGAGTTATTGGCTTGTCGAGCGCGCGCTTATTTCTTGATGAGGTTCATGAACTCCTCGCGGGTCTGGACTTGCTGGAAGACGCCCGTAAAGTCCGACGTGGTGGTGAGCGAGTTCTGCTTCTCCACGCCACGCATTTGCATGCACATGTGTTGGGCCTCGATGACAACCATCACGCCGAGCGGGTTGAGGATCTTCTGTATGCACTCCTTGATCTGGAGTGTGAGGCGCTCCTGAATCTGGAGGCGGTGGGAGAAGATGTCGACCACGCGGGGGATCTTGCTCAGGCCCGTGATGTAACGGCGGGGGATGTAGGCCACGTGCACCTTACCGAAGAAGGGCAGGATGTGGTGCTCGCAGAGGGAGAAGAAGTCGATGTCTTTGACGATGACCATCTGCTTGTAGTCTTCTTCTTGAAACATGGCCGAGGCGAGCACCGCTTCGGGGTCTTCGTCGTAGCCGCGGAGCAGGAATTGCATGGCTTTGGCCACACGCATGGGGGTCTTTTGGAGACCTTCACGATTGGGGTCTTCGCCCAGCAGGGTGATGATATCGCGATAGTGTCCGCAGAGCGACTCGCGTGCCTCAAGTAGGGCCGGGGTATCTTGTAAGTCCTTCATTTGCTGCTGCTGGAGTTGCTGCTCGATCTGGGGAGTTCGCCGTGGACGACCTTCATGCCGCGGTAGGCGGGGAAGGTCTTATGGATGCGCTCCTTGATGTACATGGCCTCTTCGAAGGTGCCGAAATGGCCGACGAAGACTTTCCAGACGGGGGCTTGATATCTACGGAAGACGTTCAGCTTGGGGAAGGCGCGTTTGATCTGCGATTCGATCGTTTGGGCCTCTTGCATGGATTGGCGTTGGTTGTTGCCGGAGTAGACTTGCACGCGGTAGGCGTGACCCTCGGTCTTTTCCGTGGGGGCCAGCTCGATGTCGTTGAGGGTGCGCTCAACGGCGGCGTTGGTGTTGCCCGTGATGGCTGCGATGGCGGCAATGAAGTCGAGGTCGGATTTGCTGTCGGACTTACTGTCAGACTTGCTGTCGGCTTTGTCCGATTTATCCGCCGCGGGGATAACGGCGCCGACGAGTTTGCGGATGGCCGCGGACTGATGGATGGTGACGGTGCCGTATTTGGGAGACTTGCGCGCCAATTCGTCGAAGATGGAGTTTTGCGCCATCAGTGCGCCGCTGCAGCAAAGCAGAAGGCAGAGGCAGAAGAATCGTTTCATGAGGTGGTGCGTTTGTGTGTAAGATAGACATGAAGATCCCTCCACCTTTTCCTCCTTGTCGTGAGAGGACGCCTAGAGTAGGGTGTGATATGGAAAAGAATGGGCGCCAGGGAGGATCGGGGTGGAGGGAATAGGGGGATGCTTTAGAATGCTTCGATGATCGGGAGGAACTTCTCGACCTCGAGGGATGCGCCGCCGATGAGTCCGCCGTCCACGTCGGGGTTGGCGAAGAGTTCGCGGGCGTTACCAGCGTTGCAACTGCCGCCGTAGAGGATGGAGGTGGCGTCGGCCACCGTGGCGCCATACTTGGCGGCGATGGTCTGGCGGATGTGTGCGTGGATCTCCTGTGCCTGAGCCGCGGTAGCTGTCTTTCCGGTGCCGATGGCCCAGACGGGCTCGTAGGCGAGGATGAGGCGACCGAAGTCGTCGGCCGTAAGATGGAAGAGGGATTCGCGGATCTGCGCGTCTACGACGTCGAAATGTTTGCCCGCTTCACGTTCGGCCAGCACTTCACCGACGCAGAAGATGGGCGTCAGGCCGTGTGCCAGTGCCAGGCGTACTTTCTCTTTGAGGATCTCGGGCGTCTCGTGATAGTAGGCGCGGCGTTCGGAGTGTCCGATGATGACGTAGCGTGCGCCGGTGGAGGCGATCATGGCGGCGGATACTTCGCCCGTGAAGGCGCCCTTCTCTTTGTCGGCGCAGTTCTCAGCGGCCACACCGATACGCGTCGTGTCGATGGCTGCGGCCACGGAGGCCAGATGGGTGAATGGGGTGCCGAGAATGACGTCGCAATGGACGGTTTTGCCTCGGAGTGCTTCGTCGATGCCTTTGGCCAGTGCCAAACCTTCGGGCAGGGTGGTGTTCATCTTCCAGTTACCTGCAACAATTTGCTTTCTCATATCTGTTCGTTTTTTACTTGTCCTAATTTCTTCGGTTTAAGGGCCCTGTCGCAGCCCCAAAACAGGAGCAAAGGTAAGACAAAAGCGAGGACTGTATAGAGCCAGATCCGGCCTGCGGAGCGGAGATTGGGGTGGTTAGCCTCGATGAGTGCTTGCAGTTCGTTGGGGGTCGGGATGTCGTTGTGGTGCCACTTGTCGAGTATCGTACCCTGCTTCATGAGCACCAGCCCGGGGTTTGACCGGATGATGGTTTTAAGCAGCACATCGTCAGCCGTGAGGAAGGGGATGTCAAGCCCCGTGTGCTTAGCCCATTCGCGGCATTGCGCCTCGTTGGAGGCGGTGACGGTGTAGATGGGTAGGCCGTGCGTGCGGGCATAGTCGCTGACCGCTTCGATCTCGGCAACGTGTGCCTCGCTGGCCTGCTCCAAGTGGGGCGAAATGAGCAGTAAGACGGGCTTCTCGTCGGATAAGATGTCTCCGGCCACATTGTCGCCCGCCTCATTATATAGGTCGAAGGAGGATACCGTCGGGATAAAGCCCTGCTTGACTAAACGTGCGTCAACGTAGACCCAAGTGGAGTCGCCAGCGGGTGCTTCCTCGAGCTTGAACTCCTTCTGCACGCCGTCTTTTTGGTAGATGAAGACGTATTCGTCTTGCGGGGCGTCAGCAGGGATCTCCATCAGCTTGGGGATGTTCGCGCCGACCTTATAGGGACGGAAGTCGACCATCGGTAGGTGGCTGTAGTTCCAGTAACAGAAGGCGACGCCAAAAGCGAAGGCGAAGAGTGCGACGATGGAGTGTGCCCGGTTGCTATAGCAGGGTGTGAGCCGCCGACAGTAGATGAAAGCGATGATGGCGGCGGCTGAGAGGATGATGTTTTTGTAGAACGTCTGCCAGTTGGTGATGATCAGCGCGTCGCCAAAGCATCCGCAGTCAGGCACGGGGTTGTAGAGCGCCAGGTAGAGTGTCACGGGCGTCATAATGGCCATGAAAAGGAGGATGCCTAGCGTGGAGAGTCGGCGGTGGACACCGAGCAGTACGCAGACGCCAAGCATAAACTCGAAGGCGATCATGGCGAACGATAGTAGCGCGTCGGACCATATGGCGTGCCCCCAGCCGAAGGCTGTGAAGTAGTCGCCCATTTTGATGATGGTGCCTTCTGGGTCGATGGCCTTGACGGTGCCCGAAAAGATGAAGGTGACGCCCAGCAATATCCGGCTGAGCTCGGCTATAATCTTGATAAGAGTCTCTTTACGCATGATGTGTAGGGGTGATTTCTTCCGTTGAGAGTTTGATGATCCCGAAGAGAGCGTAGTTGACGATGTCCATATAGTTGGCGCTGATCCCTTCAGAGACAGCCACCTTTCCGCGGTGGTCTTCGATCTCCTTGACGCGACTCAGCTTCATCAGAATCAGATCCGTGTAGGAGGCCACGCGCATGCTGCGCCATGCCTCGCCATAGTCGTGATTCTTGGCCAGCATGAGCGTGGTAGACGTTTTGATGTGGGCGTCATAGAGCGAGAGCGCCCGCTCCGGGTCGATATCCGGCTTGTCGACCGCCCCCAGCTCAAGCTGTATCAGTCCGACGATGCCATAGTTGACGATAGCAACGAACTCGGGCCGTATGCCTTCGCCTACGAGACTGTGATCCTCACCGATCGCCTCCAACGTACGGATGCGTTTGGCCTTGATAAATAGCTGATCCGTGACCGACGTCGGTCGCATGATGCGCCATGATGCACCATAGTCAGCCAGTTTCGCTTTGAACATTGCCCTGCAATCCTTGATAGCTGCAGCAAATTGTTCTTCTGTCTTTGACATAGACATATAATGAAACGTGAGTTCGACGAAAGAAGGAGGTTCCTTATTCCTGGAGAATGTCTCCGATAGAGGCTGTAACGGCCAAAGGGCTTTTGGAAATGCTTGCACCGGCGGTGCAAACAAAAACCACCTTTTAGCCCTTGCAGCATCGGTGCAAACAGAAAAAACAGCTTTTTGGCTCTTGCACCATCGGAGCAAACCTCAAAAACCACTTTTTAGCCCTTGCACCACCGGTGCAAATCGCAAAAACCACTTTTTGGCCCTTGCACCATCGGTGCAAATCGCAAAAACCACTTTTTAGCCTTTGCACCATCGGTGCAATCGTTTCCAAGAACGTTCTGGCCATCGCATGATTTCCGTAGCAACTCTCTGCTGGCTTTACTCTTACATCGAACTCATATTAATAAAGAGGTGCACCTGTTACCGTGGAGATGCGGACATCTCCTTCAGTAACCGGTGCACCAAAACCCTGTTGTTCCTATGTGTTTATGAGCAACGCAGCGAACGCCCGACTTTTACCTTGGAGGTTTTACGGATGCCATTGATGCGGCAGAGTTGGTTGACGGTCATACCGTATCTACGTGCGATGGACTTCAGCGTATCGCCTTTCCGCACTCGATAATAAATCTGCTTGCTGGTGGCGATTTTGCGCCCACCAGGAGTCATTTTTTTAGAACCCTTCGGGGCAACTACTGCTGCGCCGTTATCCGAATCGTCATCCACGTCGATGTATTCGCTATTGTCAGCGGCTGCTTTCCCGGCGACGGATGCTTCGGCCTTGGTCGTGGGTGTAGCCTTAGCGATGGCCTCGCCATTCTTATCTAAGGAGATCTTGCGCTCTGCACGATAGCAAATGTTTTGTCCCGGTTTCAGTGCAGAGGTGGGACGGATATTGTTCAGCTTGCAGAGGGCATCGACCGTTGTGCCGTATTGGCGAGCGATAGACATGAGCGTTTCGTCGCTTTCTACTCGATGGTAGGCGGCCGGACGTACCACGGTACGGTCTACGTTCGTGGTTGTCGTTGAGGCTACAGCTTCGTCCTCGGCAATTTTGCGTTTAGGAGTAGTGATATAGATCTTCCCGCAGCGAAGAGCCTGTCCGACACGTAGGCGCGACTTACGCCTGAGTCCGTTCAGGCGGCAGAGCTCGGCCACTGAAATGCGGTACTTACGTGCGATCATAGCAACTGATTCGCCTCGTCTTACGCGGTGGTAAACGATACGTTCAGAGGTAGATGTATAAATGTTGACGTTTCTTCGGAAGGTACTTTTACGGATCACGTAGAAGTCACGGCGGGGGGTGCCGTTATTAAAGTCGATGATTTCATGGGGATTGAAGGCTTCACCCAAGAAGCGGGTCTCAAAGTGAAGATGCGGACCCGTAGAGCGTCCGGTAGATCCTCCAAGGCCAATGGGCTGGCCGGCAAGGACAATCTGATTCTCTCCCACTAAGAATCCGGACAGATGTCCGTAGACAGTTTCCAGACCGTTGGGATGGCGAATCACGAGGTAATTACCATAGCCCCCGCGCTCGAAATTCTTGATCCGGACTTTTCCGCTGAAGGCTGCACGCACCGTATCGCCTATGTTAAGATCGAGATCGATTCCACGATGCATCCAGCGACGACGTATGCCGTACTCTGAGTTTATTTTCAGACGTTTTCCGACGGGACATACAAATGATGAACAGTCGACCCTGAATGAATCGGGGAAGGGAATATTCTTACTGCGAAACGGATTGACCCAGCGGGTGTCCCAGCTCGAGGCATAGAGCTCGTCGGCAGGGAAGCGTAGCTCTTCATTGCGGAGAAGCTCTGCTTGGGAAGAGTAGGTGACGGGGGCTAACTTGTCCGACGTCATCTTCTTTTTTGTCACGTCTATGTGACCGGCGATCAATTCCGACGCCTTACGTTCCATCGTACGAGAGCGTACGGTTTGTTGCACACGTGTCGGCAACCTTTTGTTGTGAGTTCTTTGTGCATAGCTTCCTCCTACGGAGAATAGGGCAAAGCAGCACAAGACGCTTACATTTCGTAATACATTCATAGTTTGTCGTCTCTAAAAAAAGCGCCCAAAGGTCTGTATAACAAGCATACCGGCCAAAAAAAAGCGGGTTTTGGACACTTTGAAGGTGTTTGTGTGGGGCTTGATAAGCCCGTCATCCATTTTATTTTCAGGGAAATAGCTGAATACCATGTTTTACAACATATTTCGGTCTTGACGCGCTATTTCCATCCCTTCTTCTCGGATTTGGATAACCATACGGATAGGTTTGATCATCATTCGAAGGGGTTGGATAACCTTTCGTTGGGTAGTCTCAGTGTTTGGAGAGGTTTTGGAGTGTGATTTTGGACGATCCGAACATATTCTGAGTCTATCGGCGTAACATCTCCAAATAGACCTCTTACCTTAGGCCTATCTGCATACTTGTTTGGTCTGATCTCCGACGCGTTTTCCTAACAGTGTCTTTGGAAACGTCTCCGGAGAGTCATGCCCCTTTTTATACGGGCTGGACTAGGATTCGATTTTGTTCAGCATTTTGACTGTAGCCTTGATGGCGGCTTCGATTTGGTCGGCATCGAGGCCACGGGTCTTAAACTCTGTGTCGTTGTGACTCCACGTAATGATGGTCTGGACAAACGCGTCGGTGCGGCCGCCGGGGGGAATGGTAACGGCGTAGTTCGTGAGCATGGGGAGGGTACGGCCGAGTGATTTGTAGATCTTCTGCAGGGCGGCTACGAAGGCATCATACTGACCGTCGCCCGTCGCGGTCTCCTCATAGACGCGGCCATCGATTTCGATCTTGATCGTGGCTACGGGGCGGAGGCCGTGGGTGAGGGAGAGGGAGTAGTTGAGGATGCGGATGCGGTTGCCGTGGATGTTATGGCGGAGGACGTCGGAGACAATGTAGGGGAGGTCTTCTTGGGTGAGGAGTTCCTTTTTGTCGCCCAATTCGACGACGCGTTCGGTCACTTTGTTCATCGTCTCATCGTCCAACTCAATGCCGAGGGCTTCGAGGTTCTTGCGGATGTTGGCTTTGCCGGAGGTTTTGCCGAGGGCGTACTCGCGGGTACGGCCGAAGCGCTCGGGAACGAGCGGGTTGCAGTAGAGGTTACTCTTGGCGTCGCCGTCGGCATGTACACCGGCGCATTGGGTGAAGACGTTCTCGCCTGCGATGGGCTGGTTGGGGGAGATATGGATGCCGGAGTAGGTCTCGACGCTCTTGCTGACGCGATAGATGCCGGCTTCGCGGATGGCGGTGCGATAGTGGAGCTGGTCGTGGATGACGGCCACGGTGCTGCTGAATGTGGCGTTGCCGGCGCGTTCGCCGAGGCCGTTGATGGTGACGTGCACGCCGCGGACGCCTGCGCGAATGGCCATGTAGGTGTTCGCTACGGCCAGACCGTAGTCGTTGTGGGCGTGGAAATCGAAATGGAGTTCGGGGTAGCGCTCGGTCATGCGACGGCAAAATTCAAAGGTCGTTTCGGGGTTGAGGACGCCGAGCGTGTCGGGCAGCATGAAGCGGCGGATGGGCAGGTGACGAAGCGCGTCGACGAGGGCGAAGACGTAGTCCGGCGAATCGTTTATGCCGTTGGACCAATCCTCGAGGTAGAGATTGACGGTGACGCCGGCTTCATTGGCTTGCCGAACCTCTTCGGCGATGTCGGCGGCGTGCTGTTCGGGAGTCCGGCGGAGTTGCTCGGTGAGGTGGCGCAGGGAACCCTTGCAGAGCAAGTTCATCGTACGGCAACCGGCGTCGCGAATCCAGGCGAGCGACCGTCCGCCATCGACAAATCCGAGCACTTCGAAGCGGTCGAGGCATCCGGCTTCGTTGGCCCATTGAGCAATGCGCCGGACAGCCTCCAGCTCGCCATCAGAGACACGCGCGGAGGCGATCTCGAGGCGGTCTACATTCAGTTCTTTGACGAGTAGACGAGCGATATTCTTTTTCTCATGGGCGGTGAAAGAGACGCCGTTTGTCTGTTCGCCGTCGCGCAGGGTGGTGTCCATGATTTCGATCATGGGCATGGTGGAGGGATTCTGATTCATGACTTATGCATTGATGTTTTGTTCGTAGGCCTCGATGAGGTTGCGGTTTTCGATGAGGAAATCGATGTCGTCAAGGCCATTCATGAGGCAATGTTTCTTGTAATTGTTGATCTCAAAGTGAGCGCTCTCGTCGGTGGAGAGTAGCGTGATGGTTTGGGCGGGAAGATCAACCTCAACCTCGGTCTTCGGGTCTGCCTCTATGGCGGCGAAGAGGTGGGCGAGGAAGGCGTCCGTAACGACTACGGGAAGGACGCCATTGTTCAGTTCGTTCTGCTTATGGATGTCGGCAAAGAAGCTGGAGACGACGACCCGGAAGCCATAGCCAGCGATAGCCCATGCAGCATGCTCTCGGCTCGAGCCGCTACCGAAGTTGCGGCCAGCGACGAGGATGCGGGCGCCGGCGTAGGCTGGATTATTGAGCACGAAAGAGGGGATGGGTTGGCCTTGCTTGTCGTAGCGCCAATCGTAAAAGAGATTGTCGCCGAAGCCCTCTTTGGTAGTGGCTTTGAGAAAGCGGGCGGGGATGATCTGATCCGTGTCGACGTTCTCGAGCGGAAGGGGGACGCAGGTGCTGCGGAGGATGGTGAATTTTTCGTTCATAATCGTTTGACGAGGGGGGTGAATAAATAGGATGAAAAATCGGAGGTCCGTTAGGGGGTGATAAGGATATACCAGATGATAGGTAATCCCCCACGGACGGTCATCCTATATATAAATGTATAGGGTGTGGCCTCAATACGCGAAGTTCGCTCTACCGAAGGAGGCGAGGATGGCCGAGTATGCGAGGCCGTTTTTGCTGATGTCGGGGGGTAGGCTGCGCACTGCTTACCCCATCATGCTTCGGGGATCGGTGACTACGCCGGTGACGGCGGCCGCAGCGACAACCAGAGGACCAGCCAACAGGGTGCGGGCGCCGGGGCCTTGACGGCCTTCGAAGTTGCGGTTGGAGGTCGAGATGGCATATTTCCCTGCGGGGATCTTGTCGTCGTTCATCGCCAAGCAGGCCGAGCAGCCGGGCTGCCTCAGCTCGAAGCCGGCATCGGTGAAAATCTGGTCGAGGCCTTCGCGGCGGATCTGCGCATCGACCATCCAGCTGCCGGGCACGAGCCACGCCGTCACGCCTGGGGCTTTGCGTTTGCCTTTAACCAGCGACGCGAAGGCGCGGAAGTCTTCGATCCGTCCGTTGGTGCAGGAGCCACAAAAAACATAGTCCACGGGCATGCCGAGCAGCTTGCTGCCGGCCGTGAGGCCCATGTAATCGAGGGAGCGGCGATACGATGCACGACTACTTTCGGGAACGCTCTCGGCCGTGGGGATGGTCTGCGTGATGCCCATGCCCATGCCTGGGTTGGTGCCGTAGGTGATCATCGGCTCGATGTCGGCGGCGTCGAAATGGATCTCCCGGTCGAAGACGGCATCGTCGTCGCTGCGGAGGGTGCGCCAGTGCGCCACGGCGCGATCCCAATCGTCGCCCTTAGGAGCATACTCGCGGTCGCGGATGTAGGCAAACGTGACGTCGTCCGGGGCGATCATGCCGCCGCGTGCGCCCATTTCGATGGAAAGATTGCAGAGCGTCAGTCGGCCTTCCATGGTGAGGCTGCGGACGGCCTCGCCCGCGTATTCCACAAAGTAACCGGTGGCGCCGCCGGTCGTCATGCGGGCGATGACATAGAGCGCGAGGTCTTTGGCGGTGACGCCCGGGCCGGGCCGGCCGTCGATGGTGATGCGCATCGTCTTGGGTTTCTGTTGCAGGATGCATTGCGAGGCCAGGGCCATCTCCACCTCGCTGGTGCCGATGCCAAAAGCTACGGCGCCCATTGCGCCGTGCGTAGAGGTGTGGCTGTCGCCGCAGACGATGGTCATGCCGGGCAGCGTCAGGCCGCGCTCGGGGCCGACGACATGGATGATTCCGTTCTTGGGATGCATCATGCCGAAGTGCGTGAGGCCAAATTCGGCTGCGTTCTTCTCAAGCGTGTCGACTTGGGTGCGCGATACGGGATCCTCGATGGGTTTGTCTTGATCGTGCGTGGGGGTGTTGTGGTCGGGCATGCAAAAAACTTGGTCGGGGCGGAAGACGCGCAGCTGGCGACGGCGAAGTCCGGCGAAGGCCTGGGGGCTCGTCACTTCATGACAGTAAAGGCGGTCGATATAGAGCTGCGTCGGGCCGTCGGCCACGGTTTGGACGACGTGGGCGTCCCAGATTTTGTCGAAAAGGGTATTCATTGAAAATGAAAAACGAGTGTGAACTAAAAGTTAGCTGTGAAAAACGTAATCGGAGGCGATGAACGCTAAAAACGCAAAGCTAAAAACGAGATTAGCAGGGGTGGGAAACTGCGGACGATAGGCAAAAAACGAATCGAACCGATGGCCTCCCTACCGCGCTTGGCATTTTTAGTAGTCCGTGTTTAGCCGTCAGCCTTTCGCTCCCTCAAACTTATTGATGGCATCGACGAACGCCTCGACGGAGGCGGCGATGATGTCAGTGTTAGCGGCGAATCCGTAGTAGTTATTGCCTTCGTGCTCGACTTGCATGTGCACCTTGCCCATGTCGTCGCTGCCTTTGTCGATGGCTTGAATGAGGAACTCGCGGATGGTCATTTTGCGGCGGATGATGCTCTTGACGGCCTTGATGGCGGCGTCGACGGGTCCGTTGCCGGAAGAGGCGGCCTCGAACGTTTCGCCGGCGATCGTGAGGGCGACGCTGGCTACGGAGCGCACCCCGACGCCGGACGTGACTTGCAGGTAGGCCAACTTGATGCGATGGAGGGCCTTGCGGTCTTCGCCGACAAGCATGAGCAGGTCGTCGTCGCTGATTTCTTTTTTGCGGTCGGCCAGGCGGAGGAAGTCCTGATAGACTTTGTCGAGCTTCTCGCGGCTGCCCAGGTCTACGCCGAGCACTTCGAGGCGATGCTTGAGCGCCGCGTGGCCACTGCGGGCGGTGAGTACGATGCTATTGTCGTCGATGCCCACATCCTTGGGGTCGATGATTTCGTACGTCTGCACGTTCTTCAGCACGCCGTCTTGATGGATGCCGGAGGAGTGCGCGAAGGCGTTACGGCCTACGATGGCTTTGTTGGGCTGCACCGGCATGTTCATCAGGCTGGAGACGAGGCGGCTGGTGGCGTGTATGCGCTGGGTGTTGATGTTTGTGTCGATGCCGAGGCGCGCGTGGTGACACTTGAGGATCATGGCCACTTCTTCGAGAGAGGTGTTGCCGGCGCGCTCGCCGATGCCATTGATGGTCACTTCCGCCTGGCGTGCGCCGGCCAGAACGCCGGCCATGGTGTTGGCCGTCGCCATGCCGAGGTCGTTGTGACAGTGTACGGAGAGGACCGCCTTGTGTACGCCATCGACATGCTCCATGAGGTAGCGGATCTTCTCGCCGAACTCACTCGGCAGACAGTAGCCGGTCGTGTCCGGAATGTTGACCACCGTGGCGCCGGCTTTGATGACGGCCTCCACAACGCGTGCCAGATACTCGTTGTCGGTGCGTCCGGCGTCCTCGAAGTAGAACTCCACGTCCTCCACGTAGCTTTTGGCGTGCTTCGTGGCGGCAACAGCGCGCTCGATGATCTCTTCGCGGTTCGATCGGAACTTATACTGAATGTGGTAGTCGCTCGTGCCGATGCCCGTGTGGATACGTTTGCGGCGGGCATATTGGAGGGCCTCCGCCGCCACGTCGATGTCTTTCTCGACGCCGCGGGTGAGGGCGCAAATCACGGGCCAGGTGACGGCTTTCGAGATTTCGACGACCGACTGGAAGTCGCCTGGGCTGGAGACGGGAAATCCGGCTTCGAGAATGTCTACGCCGAGCGCCTCGAGGGCTTTGGCGACTTCGATCTTTTCGACCGTATTGAGTTGGCAACCGGGCACCTGCTCGCCGTCGCGCAGGGTGGTGTCGAAAATGTAGAGTTTGTTATCCATTTATTCTGTGTAGCTAAAAATGAAAAGAGAAAAGGGGAAAAGGAAGCGTGTGGGGAAGCATAAGATGAAATAAACATCGTGTATCTGCACGGGAGCACTGTCATTTCGTCAGGAAAAACCTATGCTCCTCGCGGGAGCAGTGCTATTTCCTTGCGCAACGGGGTGTATCCGCACCGGAGCACTGCCATTTCCTCGGGAAAAACCTATGCTCCTCACCGGATACGCCTTATTTCCTTGCGCAGCGGGGTGTATCCGCACGGGAGCATGGCTATTTCCTTGCGCAGCGGGGCGTATCCACACCGGATACACGCTATTTCCTTGCGCAACGGGGCGTATCCGCACGGGAGCATGGCTATTTCCTTGCGCAGTGGGGTGTATCCGCACCGGATACGCGCTATTTCCTTGCGCAGCGGGGTGTATCCGCACGGGAGCAGTGCTATTTCCTTACGCAACGAGGTGTATCCACACCGGATACGCCTTATTTCCTTGCGCAGCGAGGTGTATCCGCATGGGAGCAGTGCTGATGGCAAGGGCGACGGGGATGCTCTGTGGTGACGAGTGAATGGAGAGCCTCTCGGCGGGAGTCGTTCAGACTGAGGCGCTCCCGCCGAAGGTCTCGACGGCGGGGCGAGACGCTGCCCGCCCCTGCCTGATCCATTAAACGCCCTCCGGACGCAGTCCGCGTACGGTGACGGCTGTCTGCCAAAGCTCGCTCTCACGAAGCGCCTTCAGCTCGGCCTCGAGTTTAACGCGGTAGTCGGGCTTTGAATTGCTGTCGATCGAGCGTTGAGCCTCGCGTCCAGTCTTTACCTCGTCGTAGAGCTTCTCGACAACGGGCTTCACGGCGTCGTGGAAGGGGCCCATCCAGTCGAGGGCGCCGCGCTGGGCTGTGGTGGAACAATTGGCGTACATCCAGTCCATGCCGCGCTGTGCAACCAGAGGCATGAGCGATTGGGTAAGCTCCTCTACCGTCTCGTTGAAGGCTTCGGAGGGGGTGTGGCCGTGCTCGCGGAGTACCTCATACTGCGCTGCAAAGAGTCCTTGGATGGCTCCCATCAGCGAGCCGCGCTCGCCGGTCAGATCGGAGACAGCCTCACGCTCGACGGTCGTCTCAAACAAATATCCCGAGCCAATGCCGATGCCGATGGCCAGCGTCTTATCGAGCGCCCGCCCGCTGACATCCTGGTAGACGGCATAAGAGGAGTTGATACCCCGTCCCTCAACGAAGAGGGTACGCAGCGACGTGCCCGATCCCTTCGGTGCAACCAAGATGACGTCGATATCCTTCGGCGGCACAATACCCGTGCGGTCGCTCCACGTGATCGCAAAGCCATGCGAAAAGTAGAGCGTCTTGCCGGCCGTCAAATGCGGCTTAATCTGCGGCCAGCACTGGATCTGAGCCGCGTCAGAAAGAAGCATACAGATCACCGTGCCGCGCTCCGCCGCCTCCTCGAGAGAAAACAGCGTCTCGCCCGGCACCCAGCCGTCAGCAACAGCTTTTTCGTACGTCTTTCCGGGGCGCTGGCCCACGATGACATGGAAACCATTATCGCGCAAGTTGCACGCCTGACCGGGGCCCTGTACGCCATAACCTAACACAGCGATTGTCTCGCCTTTGAGCGCCTCAAGCGCCTTCACAACTGGAAACTCTTCGCGGGTAACTACGTTTTCTTCAACCCCGCCAAAATTCATTTTTGCCATATCGTTATCTATATAATTGGGTTTAGGTGAATGCTTATAAAAAACAGAAATATGCGCCTGCGTCCGGCCAGCCCCCTCGGCATCATCAAAGACGCCATCGAGCACCCGGCCAAACTTGGCCGGCGTCCCTGACGCCTTGATCTTCTTTTGTTTCTTTTCTTCTATCAAGAGAAGAAAAGAAAGCATGGATCACGTTCGGGCACAAGTCAAAACAAGAAAAGAAAGAAAGAACAAGAAGCACAGGCCCCCTCACACAAAGCGGATCAGCGCCCGACTGACAGCGCGATCACCATCGACCAGCGCACAGGCAAACGCCCCCGGTTCGAACTTGCGGCGGAAGAGCGCGAGCGGCGTGCCGTAGCGTCCCTCCGCGTGATAAGAGATCTCGAAATGCTGCACCCGCATCGTGCGGTAGGTTTCGAGGTCGAATCCATCGAGCATCGCCTCCATGTGGCGGATACTGTTCAAGTGACCGTTAATGTCGAGGTCACTGTAACGAACGACGCGCGTGGTAGGTTCATTGTCCGGCGCCTCTTCTGCGGCGGCGATTCGTCCAGCGATCTCCACCGGGCAGTGTCGGTCGGGCACCATCATCCGGTCGGCCCACGCCCCGACGAGCGAGGTTGGTCTGCGCGTGTTTTTGTCGATCGCCGCCCAGATGGAGCGGGCGTAAGCCAGCGGTTTGCCTGTCGCCGCCGACGTCACCTCGAAGCAGCGCTTGATGAAGATCCGCTCCACGGCCTCGGCCCACGTGCTGACGCGGATGGGGGCTGTCAGTCCCTCCGTGTCGATCACCTCGATGGCGAGGCGAGAGAGCACCCAGGCCGTGCCACGGCCCTCCATCACGGTATACCCGGCGCCGCGCTCTTCGGCATGGCGCGTGGCAGCGTCGAGGAGGTAGTTGCCGAGCGTGGGCAGGGGCAGGCGCCCCATGAAATCGAGCGAATAAGCCTCGGTTGTGTAGTCGTATGTGCCTATGGGATCCATATTCTATTGATGTAGTTAGAAGTAGTCGCGGGTAGTTATGCGGCCGCGCCGCAGTAGTCAGAGGTAGTAGAAGAAACAGCAGCAAGCATATAGCTACTTGTAACTACCGCGGCGCAGCCGCATAACTACCCGGCCTTTAGGCCGTAACTACCCGGGCAGCTCAACAAGAGCCGCCTTTCTGGTGCATTTCCTCTTCGATGGTGGAAAGCATGTCGCTCAGTCGCTCGACGCGGCTTCGGGTGATGGCCACTCGGCCCGAGCGGATGAACTGGAGGACGCCGATGCGGTCGCTGAGTTCGTGAAAGAGCGCCTGCGTTTCCTCGTAATGCCCGTTCATCTCCACCACGACACAGTCTTCGTTGATCTCAAGGATGCGGGCGTCGTACTTACGGATCAGATCTTCCACGCCGCCCATGCGGATAAACTTGTCGGTGGCCAGTTTGTAGAGCGCGATCTCTTGGTAGACGAGGTCCTCATCGGTGTTGTAATACGATTTGAGAATGTCCACGCGCTTGTCAATCTGCTTGACGACTTTTTCGATCATCACCTCGTCGGCGTAGGTCGTAATGGTGAACTTGTGGATGCCGGGTATGGCCGAGGGCGAGACGGAGAGCGTCTCGATGTTCAGCTGCCGGCGGGTGAAGATGATGGTGATCTGGTTGAGCAGGCCCACGGTGTTCTCCGAGAAGATGATCACGGTGTAGAGCCGGCGGCCGTCCGTGGGGGCTACGATGTTTTTTTCGTTTGTCTGCATGGGTTACATCAATATGTTGCTGATACTCGCTCCGGCGGGCACCATCGGGTAGATGATTCCGCATTTTTCTACGTCGGCCACCAGGAGGTAGGGCCCGTCAGTGGCCATCATTTCTTCGACGGCCTCGTCTAACTCTTCGCGGCGGCTGACCTCCCGCGAGGCAATGCGGAACGCCCGTGCGATGGCCACAAAGTCGGGGTTTTCCATCTCCGTAGCCGAATATCGTTCGTTGAAAAACAGTTCTTGCCATTGGCGCACCATGCCGAGGAAGTGGTTGTTGAGGAGGATGATCTTCACGTCCAGCCGCTCCTGCATGATGGTGCCGAGTTCTTGGATCGTCATCTGCAATCCGCCGTCGCCGACGAAGAGGCAGACGGTGCGATCCGGTGCGCCGAGCTTGGCGCCGATGGCGGCAGGCAGGCCGAAGCCCATCGTTCCCAGTCCGCCGGAGGTGACGACGCTGCGCGTCTGGGTGTACTGGAAGTAGCGTACGCCTACCATTTGGTTCTGCCCCACGTCGGTCACGAGCACCGCGTTATGGTTCGTGGCCTCAGAGACGCGCCGGACTACTTCGCCCATGTGCAGCTTCCCATCGGTGGGGTGTATCTCTTTTTCGATCACTTTTTCCCACTCCTCGGCCTCGTCCGTGGCGAACGACTCGATCCACGCCGTGTGGCGTGCCGGGCGTACGGCGTTGGTGAGGGCGCTGAGGGAGGCCTTAGCGTCGCCTAAGACTTTGACGTCGGCCCGGACGTTCTTCCCCTGCTCCGAGGCGTCGATGTCGAGGTGAATGATCTTGGCCTGGCGTGCATAGCTCTTGAGCTCGCCCGTAACGCGGTCGTCGAAGCGCATACCGATGGCGATGAGCACGTCGCACTGGTTCGTCTTGCGGTTCGGACCGACGTTGCCGTGCATGCCCAGCATGCCTTTGTTCAGGCGGAAGTCGGAGGGCATAGCAGAAAGCCCCAGCATGGTTGCTCCGGCGGGGATGTCAGCTTTTTCGAGGAAGTCCTTCAGCTGCTGTTCGGCACCGCTGAGGATGACACCCTGCCCAACCAGCGCAAAGGGACGCTCGGCCGCGTCGATCAGGGCCGCCGCCTCTGCCACACGCTCGGCGTTGATTTCGGGCCACGGGCGATAGCTGCGGATGAAGTCGACGGGCTTGTGTTCGAAGACCGTCCGGCCCACTTGTGCGTCTTTTGAGATGTCGAGCACGACCGGCCCGGGTCGGCCGGTGGAGGCGATGTAGAAGGCGCGAGCCACGGCCCACGCGATCTCGTCGGAGCGGCGCACTTGGTAGGCCCATTTCGTGATGGGCGACATGATGCCGATTACGTCGACCTCCTGAAAGGCGTCCGTGCCCAGCAAGGGTGAGGGGACTTGTCCGGTGATGACGACGATGGGGGTGCTGTCGAGCATAGCGTCAGCTACGCCTGTGATGGTGTTCGTGGCGCCCGGTCCGGACGTGACCAGCGCCACGCCGACGCGTCCGCTGACGCGAGCAAATCCTTGGGCCGCATGGGCGGCTCCCTGTTCGTGGCGCACCAAGACGTGGCGCAGCCGATCGCGGTAGTCGTAGAGGCAATCGTAGACTGGGATCGCCTGTCCGCCAGGGTAGCCGAAGATGCACTCCGTCCCCTCCGCTATCAATGCGCGGAGTAATGCCTCCGCACCGGTTATTGTATCCTTATTCTCCATTTATAAGCGTATAGTTTGAAGTAGTCAGAAAGTAGTAGTTGAGGGGGATGTTAGATGATTCGCACGCCCCCCTCGTCAGCCGATGAGACCATGCTGGCGTAGGCGCGTAGAGCCTTCGATACGGTACGGTCACGGTGTGGTTGCCAAGCCTCCGCGCCACGTGCCTCCTCCTCCCTCCGGCGCTCGGCCAGTTCGGCCTCGCTGAGACGCACGTTGATGGTGCGCGCGGGGATGTCGATGTCGATGATGTCGCCCGTGCGGACCAGTCCGATGGCGCCGCCTGAGGCTGCTTCCGGCGAGATGTGTCCGATGCTCAGCCCCGATGTGCCGCCACTGAAGCGTCCGTCGGTGATGAGCGCGCACTCGGCGCCGAGATGCATGGATTTGATGTACGACGTGGGATAAAGCATTTCCTGCATACCGGGGCCACCCTTCGGCCCTTCGTGCGTGATGACGACCACATCTCCGGCGCTGACCTGTCCGCCGAGGATACCCTCGCAGGCGTCGTCTTGCGATTGGAAAACGCGTGCCGGCCCACTGAAGCGTAGGATGCGTTCGTCTACGCCCGCCGTCTTGACCACGCAGCCGCGCAGGGCGATGTTACCCTTGAGGATGGCCAGGCCGCCGTCTTTCGAGTAGGCGTGCGCCACGTCGCGGATGCAACCCTCGGCGCGATCCGTGTCGAGCTTGTCGTAGATGGTGCGTTGTGACCCCATCTTGAGGTTGAAGCGGAGGCCCGGCGCGCTGTGATAGACGGCCTTTGCGGCGTCCGTCACGTGCGGGCTACGAATGTCGTAGCGGTCGATGGCTTCGGCCAGCGTCAGTCCGTCGACACGCCGAACGGTGGTGTCGAGCACGCCCGCGCGGGAGAGTTCGCCGAGGATGGCCATCACGCCGCCGGCCCGGTTGATGTCTTGGATATGATACTTTGCCGAGTTCGGGGCCACTTTGCAGAGGCAGGGCGTCTCACGCGAGAGGGCGTCGATGTCGTCCATCGTAAAGTCCACCTCTGCTTCGTGAGCGATGGCCAAGAGGTGAAGCACCGTGTTGGTCGATCCGCCCATAGCGATGTCCAGCCGCATGGCGTTGAGGAAGGACGCACGGGTGGCGATGCTGCGCGGCAGCACAGAGGCGTCGTCGTCGCGATAGTAGCGGTAGGCGTTCTCCACGATTCGCCGGGCGGCGTCGCGGAAGAGTTGCAGGCGATTGGCGTGCGTGGCTACCACCGTGCCGTTGCCCGGCAGCGCCAGTCCGATGGCTTCGTTGAGGCAGTTCATCGAGTTGGCCGTGTACATGCCTGAGCAGCTGCCGCAGGTGGGGCAGGCGTTCCGCTCGACGGCCTCCACTTCGGCGTCGGTGACGGACGCGTCGGCGGCCATCACCATCGCATCGATGAGGTCGAGCGACCGCTCGCCGTGGCGCCCCGCCTCCATGGGTCCGCCGGAGACGAACACGGCGGGGATGTTCAGCCGCATGGCCGCCATAAGCATGCCCGGCGTGATCTTATCGCAATTGCTGATGCAGATCATGGCGTCGGCTTTGTGCGCCTGCACCATGTATTCAACGCTGTCGGCGATGAGGTCGCGCGAGGGCAGAGAGTAGAGCATGCCGTCGTGCCCCATAGCGATGCCGTCGTCGATGGCTATTGTGTTGAACTCGGCCGCGAAGCAGCCCATTCGCTCAATTTCTTGTTTCACTAATTGCCCCACATCATGCAAATGTGTGTGTCCGGGCACAAACTGCGTGAACGAGTTGACCACGGCCACGATGGGTCGCCCCATCTGTTCGCGCTTCATCCCGTTGGCGGCCCAGAGCGCCCTGGCGCCCGCCATGCGGCGCCCCTGTGTACTCTTTGAACTACGTAAATCCATTCTTCTTATTTCTTCTGTTTGTTCCGTTGTTGTGCGGCTCTGGGTCTTCCTCATGCCTTCTAAAGGGGGAAGGCTCTTGGCAACATGTCAAAAAAAAAGCCCTCCCCACGCTTGATGAGAAAGGCCCTTTTTCGCACAAAACGAATTGTCAAAAACCGAATCGTTTACACCCTTCCCGTAACGCCATTGGAATAATAATGACATTAATCGATAGGACGACGGAAAGTGTATATACGGACTTCATTTTTATCTTACATATGCCATGAAACGGCGGCAAAGATAGAGCCGTTTCTGTAACAGGCAAACAAAATCTCTACAATATCCCGCAAAAGGCCGAAAAATATTCCATTCTCTTGCGCCCCGTCCTCTATGCCTTCTTTTTCGCTTGTGGCAGTCGATTTCCTGAGGCTTTTGGCTGAAATAGTTTTTTTCGCCCGATTTCCTCAGGCTTTTGGCCGAAAAAGTTTGTGGCGAGCGATTTCCTCAGGCTTTTGGTCCTACGGATGCTATGGATCGATCTGATCGACGACATACCTATATATATAGCGCAAGAGCCGCCCGAGGGACAGTCCCCGGACGGCTCTGTGGGTGTACGCTGATCGCTGGGGGCGGAGTGCTTGCTGAAGCATCGGCAGCTGGACGTTGTGAGCGTCGCCTCCGTCGCCTATTGGGCCGCTCTTTTTCTGCACGTGGGCGGATAGATGGATCTCTTCGTTTTCGTTTTAATGATTTTGAACAGCGGAGTACCTTTGCCTTAAAAGAAATAACAGCAAGAAGAGATAGCACACATGAAAAGGATCTTCATTCTATGGATGATCGCCGTCGGATTCGCCGCCTGTAGCACGACGAAGGAGACGCAGCTCGTCATCCTTTCGACGAACGATATGCACGCGCATATCGACGATTATGCGAAGGTGGCCGCCTTCGTTAGCCAAGAACAAAAGGCACATCCGGGGCGCGTTGTCGTGCTCAGCGGTGGCGACCTATTCTCGGGCAACCCCGTGGTGGATCATTGCGATCGGCCGGGCAAGGGCTACCCCATCATTGACCTCATGAACCGCGTCGGATACCGCGCATCGGCCGTCGGAAACCACGAGTTTGACTATGGCCAACGCGTCCTCTCCGAACGCATCCGTCAGGCCCGATTCCCCTTCCTCTGCGCCAACCTACACGTCGGCGAGGGCGCCGAGATTCGCCAGCCGGAGCCGTCGACGGTGATCCGGGTCGGGCGTCTGCGCATCGGCATCATTTCCGGCATACAGGTGGAGACCATCAGTGGGCGGCTCATCCCGTCGTCGCACCCGGGGCGCCTCGCCGGGCTGACGTTCACCGAACCGGTCGAGGAGCTCGCCAAGCTGCGCGACATGCGGAAGCGTTGCGACGTCTTCCTCGCCCTTAATCACATGGGCGTGGAGGAGGATAAGAAGCTCGCCGAGCGGATGCCGGAGCTGGACCTGATCGTGGGCGGGCATTCGCACACGCGCCTCGATACGGGCGTCGTGGTCAACGGCGTACTCATCACCCAGGCGGGCGAATACCTGCAATACGTTGGGCGTACGGAGCTGACACTACGCGGACGTAAGGTCGTCGCGCGTCGCAATCGGCTGATCCCCGTGGCCAGCATGAAGGCGGAGGACACGGAGGTGAAGGCCGCCATCAAGAAGTTTTACGACGAGTCGCCGCTGAACGAAGTGATCGGTCGTGTCACGGCGCGGATCGAGGGTAAGGAAGGGCTGGGCAACCTCGTGACGGATGCCGAAGCGGCCGTGAACGGTGCCGACTTCGCCTTCCAAAACGCCGGCGGCATACGCATCTCGGCCCTCGAGCCGGGCGACATGACGGCCAAGATGGTCTACGAGATGGATCCCTTTGGTAACGAGGTGAACGTGGTGGAGCTGACGCCGGCGGAGATGCGCGACCTGATCCGCGTGTCGCATCGTTACAACAAGCGTCGCCACGCCGTCGACCTGCTCGTCTCGGGCATGATCTACACCCTCTACACGAAGAATGGCGAGCCGGATCGGATCGAGATGTCGTTCCCCGACGGCCGACCGCTCGAGGAGGGCCGATACTATCGCGTGGCGCTGAACGACTACATCGTGTCGGCTTACAAATTTCCGCATGCGCGAGCTGCGAAGCCCACGGGCAAGTCGTCCGAAGAAACCATTATTGAATACATCCGCAGTCGCAAAGAGATCGCTCCGCAAGCTCCGCGGACTAAGCTGATCGAAGAATAGAAATGCAAGGGGTGGCAACGAAGTGCATGAAGGCTTCGTCGCCGCTCCTTCTTTTATAAGCACACGGGCGGACGCCGAAAGGGCTGCCTACCAGATACTGCCTCTAACTATTTATTATATGTCACACTAAACACGCATTGATCATGAAGAGAATCTATCTGCTATTGTTAGCAGTGATCTTGCCAGCCATTGCATCGGCACAGATCACAACGTCCGCCATCGGCGGAAAGATCGCAGACCAGGAGGGCGAAGCGCTCATCGGCGCCGCCATCGTGGCCGTGCATGAGCCTTCGGGCACGCAGTACGGCGCCGTCACGAACGTCGACGGTCGCTATTCGATCGAGGGTATGCGCCCCGGCGGGCCGTACAAGATCACTATGTCGTACGTCGGGCTGAAGTCCGTTGAGTATCGCGACGTGACGCTCCAATTGGGCGAAATGGCGACGCTGGACGCGGTGCTCCGCGACGACTTGACGCTGAACGAGGTGGTCGTCACCGCCGCCTCGTCGAAGTTCACGGGACTGAAGACGGGCGCCTCGACGAACGTCTCCAAGCAACAGCTGCAGCTCCTGCCCTCCATCAACCGCAGCTTGACGGACTTCACGCGCATGTCGCCTTACTCGGGCGGCGGTACCGTGATCGCCAGCCGTGACGGACGTACGAACACGTTCACCGTCGATGGGGCGAACCTGAACAACAACTTCGGCCTCTCGGGCACCCTGCCCGGCGGCGGTAACCCGATCTCGCTCGACGCTATCGAGGAGCTTCAGGTGGTCGTAGCGCCCTTCGATGTGCGCCAAACGAATTTCATGGGCGGCGGCATCAACGCCATCACCAAGTCGGGTACGAACACCCTCAAGGGTACAGCCTACACCTACCACCGCAACGAGAGCCTGCGCGGGAACACCGTCGACGGTCACGACCTCGGCGACCGCGCTCGCGAACGCACCGAGACGTACGGCTTCACGCTGGGCGGACCGATTATCAAAAACAAGCTCTTCTTCTTCATCAACGGAGAGTATGAGAACTCGCCCAACCCGATCACGAAGTATCACGTCTCCACCGACGGCGTGGGCAACGGCGCCACGCAGACCTCACGCGTCACGGCGGCCGACATGGAAGCCTTCGCCAAGATCCTCCGCGACAAGTACGGCTACGAGCCCGGCTCCTACACCGACTTCAGCGACGGCGGCACGAAGAACTACAAGGCCCTAGCCCGTCTGGACTGGAACATCAACGACGCCCACAAGCTGAGCGTGCGCTTCAACTACACCACGAACTCGCACATCAATGAGCCCAACTGGACGTCGGGCATCAACCCGCGCGCCTCGTCGAGCCGCATCTCTGACAAGGCCTTCTCTTTCCGCAACTCCTGCTACGGGATGGAGAACAATGTCTGGTCCGTCACCGGTGAGCTTAACAGCCGTTTCAGCAACACGCTCCAGAACCGCATCCTCTTCACCTACTCCGACATCCACGACAAGCGTAACTCCACCTCCAAGCCCTTCCCCTTCATCGACATTTGGGACGGCGCGGGCGACGCCTTTATGTCGGCCGGTTACGAGCTCTTTACCTGGACCACCGGATCGCAGAATAACGTCCTCAACCTACAGGACCATCTCACCTGGACCATTGGTTCGCACCGTCTCATCGGCGGCCTGAACGTGGAGTATCAGAAGGCCATCAACACCTACATGCGCTATGGTACGGGCTACTATAAATACGCTTCGTTCGACGACTTCAAGGCCGGCAATGCGCCCATCGCCTTCGGTCTGACCTATGGCTATAACGGCGATAAGAATCCGGCTTCGGAAGTAGCCTTCATCCAGTCCGGCCTCTTCTTGCAAGACGAATGGAACGTGACCGACCGCTTCAAACTGACCTACGGCCTGCGTGCAGACATGACGAACTTCGTCACACCCATCGAAACGAATCAGGCCTACCTGAAGCTCAACTGGCGCGACCATTTCGTGGCTAAGAACGACCCGAACTACGCCTCCTTCCAGTCGCCGCGTGTCAACACCGGCAAGTGGCCCAAAACCTCCGTACTCCTCTCGCCGCGCGTAGGATTCAACTACGACATCAACGGCGATCGCTCCGTCGTTGTCCGTGGTGGTACGGGCGTCTTCACCGGCCGCGTGCCCTTGGTCTTCTTAGTCAATATGCCGACCAACAGCGCGATGATCCAGAACACGATCACCGTGACCGACGCCAAGACACTCGAGAAGTTCAAGAACAACATGCTCACCAACGTGGACGACATGATCAAGCTCCTCGATGCCCCCACGACGCCGATCTATGGCGACCCGAACTCCACCGCCTCACGCGCCTCGATCGCAGGCATAGCGGATGACTTCAAAATGCCGCAGATCTGGAAGAACACGCTCGCCGTGGACTATCGCCTGCCCGTTTCTTTCCCGCTGACCCTGACCGTGGAAGGGATGTATAACAAGGACATCTACAACGTCGTGATGCGCAACTGGAACATCGTCAACAACGGCAACCTCAGTCGCTTCGCTGGCCCCGACAACCGTCTGGATTACTCCACTTCCACCACGGGCAACTACTTGGTGGATAAGAATGTGACCGGTGGCGCCGTCATCCTCGACAACGACACCCGCGGCTACAGCGCCTCCTTCAACACCATGGTGACCGCCGAGCCGATCAAGGATCTGAACCTCATGTTCTCCTACACCCACCAGTGGGCGAAAGAGATCACCGGCCTGCCCGGTAATCAAGCCTACTCCACCTGGCAGGGTCTCTATGCCGTCGACGGCCCCAACAACGCCGAGCTCCACAATGCGCAGTACCTCACGCCGGACAAGCTCATCGCCTCCTTGACCTATCGCAAGGACTACGGCAAGTACTTTGCAACCTCCGTCGGCCTCTACTACGCCGCCTATTCCTCCGGCATGTACAACTACTATTACAGCAACGACATGAATGGCGACAAGAACTCCTTCGACCTCATGTACATCCCCCGCACGAAAGACGAGCTGAAGTTTGTCGACAAGAACGGCTTTACCGCCGCCGAGCAGGCCGAAGCCTTCTGGCGCTTCGTGGAGCAAGACAAGTACCTGAGCGCCCACAAAGGCGAGTATGCCGAGGCTTACGGCGCAGCCCTGCCGTGGGTGCACCGCTTCGACCTGAAGGTGACGCAAGACTTTCGCCTGCGCGCGGGCAAAGCCATCCACACGCTGCAGCTCTCGTTTGACATCCTCAACGTCGGCAACCTGCTGAAAAGCTCATGGGGTGTGACGCAGACCACGTCGCCCAGCAACTACGGCAAGATCCTCCGCTACGAGGGCAAGGACGCCAACGGCGTGCCCACCTACTCGATGGGTTACAACACCGTCAATAAGAAGAAGGAGCTTTACAGCCGCACCTACGAGCCGTATCGCAACAGTTCCAACTGCTGGCAGATGCAGATCGGCTTGCGCTACATCTTCAACTAATCTTACCCGTAATCATGTCGTGGGGCCGCGTGCCCCCGGCCTGTAAACAGCGAGAGGGAGGCGATACGGCAATCGTCTCCCTCTCTTTTTCCGTGGGGTGTGGGGGCTAAGAGGCCTTTCCGAGTCGCAGATTATCAACCCTTAGGCTTATGGGTTAACGTCAGCTCGCCTGCCAGTCAATCTTGAAATCAAGATTTAGTATCAGCTCACCTTCCAGTCAATCTTGAAATCAAGATTTAGTATCAGCTCGCCTGCCAGTCAATCTTGAAATCAAGATTTAGTATCAGCTCGCCTGCCAGTCAATCTTGAAATCAAGATTTAGTATCTACTCGCTTGACGCTACGCCTTGGGGTCATCTTTTCTTCCCTTGATGGAAGAAAAGAAGCAAAAGAAGATCAAGGCGCCAGGGGCGCCAGCCAACTTTGGCCGGGTACCTCCCTTTCTGATTGATCAACAGCTCAACAAACAAACGACTCAACGACTCAACAAACAAACACCTCAACGCTTCAACGCTTCAACGCTTCAACGCCTCAACACCTCAACAAACAAACACCTCAACCCCATCAGATCTTCATTCTTTCCCAGACGCACTGCGGCAGGAGGCGCCAGAGGAGGACGAGCGCGTGGTAGCGCCTATCAATGGTGGCCACGCGACGCCTACGTTCCACAGCGTCGACGATCCGTCGGGCCACGGGCGCTGGCTCCATCAGCATCGGGTAACGCACCTCGGGATTGAGGAGGGCGGTGCGGACGAAGCCCGGGCGGATGTCCGTAATGTGCAGGCGGAGGCCCTCACGGTGGGCCAGCTGGGCGAGGGCGTCGAGGTAGGTGCGCTGGAAACGCTTCGTGGCCGAGTAAGCCGCGGCGGCGCCCATGCCACGCGTACCGGCTACGGACGTGATGGCGGCGATATGTCCGCGGCCTTGGGTGCGGAAATAGCGGTAGGCGGCCGTCACCATACGTACGAAGCCTTCGCCGTTGGTGCGGACCGTGGACAGCTCAATGCTCGGATCTAAGTCGGAGTTCTGCCGACCGATGCCGGAGGAGTGGAAGTAGAGATCCATTCCACCGAGATCGTCGATGAGGGCGTGGAGACGGTCCGGGGCGTCGCTCTGGGTGACGTCGATGGCGCGGACCCGGACGCGGTCCGGCGCCACGGCCCGCAGCCGTTCCAACGCCTCGACGCGTCGGCCGGCCACCCCGATGCTCCAGCCCCGCTCCAATAACAAACGAGCCACCTCCAGGCCCAAGCCCGAGGTGGCTCCAACGATTACTGCTCGTTTCATAAGGGGGGGGACTATGTCCGTTCTACGGCAGTCATACGTTCATACGTGGCGGATCAGAGCGCAGCGCGAGCAGCCTCAAGCGCCTTGGCGTAATCCGGCTCGTGGGTTACTTCCTTCACATACTCCACATACGTGACCTTGCCTTCGGGGTTCACGACCACTACGCCACGCGCCAGCAGCATGTTCTCCTTCATCAGGAAACCGTACTTCAGGCCGAACTCGGAGTGCTGATAGTCCGAGAGCGTGTGGATACGGTCGATGCCTTCGGCGGCGCAGAAGCGACCGAGCGCGAAGGGTAAGTCTTTGGAGAGGGTCAGCACGACCACGTTCTCCGACAGCTCCGAAGCCTCCTTGTTGAAGCGACGCGTCTGTGCGGCGCACACCTTCGTGTCGACCGACGGGAAGACGGACAGGATCACGGTCTTGCCCTTGAAGTCAGACAGGCGGACGGGTTTCAGGCCCTCGCCCGTAGCGGTAAATTCGGGCGCAGTGTCGCCCACTTTGATCAGTTCTCCGAGCAGCGTCACAGGGTTTCCTGCGAACGTTACTACACCTTGGTTCTCTTTCTCTTGTGCCATGACTAATTGAATGATGGATTGAATGAATAATAGGGTGATGGTTATGGTTGTTCTCATATATCAAGGGGTGTGTTCGCGGCAGCGATGGGAACAGAAAAGGGGCGGAGACCCGAGCGCCGTTGTAGCGCCGAACCACCGTCCCTCATCCACTTTCAATACATTACCATGAACACGCTATTTCTGTAATTCCTCGTGTGTCTAAACATTGCCGAATGTATCCGGCTTATGCAATCTCGATACTCCGTCCGAAGCGATGCACTTCCTCACGCGACACTTTGGGGAGACCGATGAGCAGCACGCCGTCTTCCACGCGGGCCGTGATGCGATCCTTGTCCACATCGTCGGGCAGGATCATGGTCTGTTGGAACTTGGCGTAGGAAAATTCGCGGCGCAGGTAACGCGTCTCGCGGTTCTCCTCCTTGTGCTCGTCCTTCTTCTCCATAGAGATCGCTAGGTTGTTGTCGGCATCGATGTTGACGCTGAAATCTGACTTCGTCATGCCCGGTGCAGCCACCTCTACGGTGTAAGCGTCTTTCGACTCCTTCACGTTGATGGCCGGGGCCGTGGTGCCTTGTCTGCTCATCCAGTCGTTCTCAAAGAAGTCGTTGAAGATCGACGGCAACCAATAGTTCTGATTCCTTCTTGCTAAAGTCATTTTCTAATCCTCCGTTTTTATGTTACTGTTTATGTTGTTGGGTTGTCTGAAGCGCCCGTCCCTCTTGCGGGGGATCGGCCGCTTCGCCCTCCCTTATTGCAAACCGTGTACCGAAACCGGAGGCAGACAATTCGTCCGGAGTGGGCTGTCAAATCTGTCAGTCGTGCGGGTCACTTCTTCCCGCCAATCTTGAAGCTAACCGGGATGTAGAGCGGCGAGGTGATGGGCACACCGCCTACGTTGAACGTCGGTCTCAGCTGCACCGTGACGGTCGATTGGGTCTTCGATTCCCACCCGACGAGGTTCTGCAAGATCCGCATCATGGCGCCCCGTGACTCTCCGGAGAAGAGTCGTCCGACGTCCGTACCGATGCCCACGCTGAGCGTTTTCGTTTGTCCTGCATTCACACTGAACGGTTCCATGAGCTTGCCCTCGGTAAAGTCGAGCGAGTCGATCGACACCTTGTACTCCATCGCCTGGAAGGCTGCAGCGGAGGCGTTCGGATTCTCCACGTTGAGGTTGAGCGTGAACTGTAGCGGTAGCGACGAGATGGATCCGCCGCTGCTGAGTTGGGCCAGCAGCTTGGCACCGCTCACCAGTCCCAGCTCCTCGTTATTGACCCGGATATTCGAGATCGAGCGGTAGGAATACTTGCAATCCTTGAGGTTGTAAGCGTTCTCCAGATCCTTCGTCACACCACAGGCCGTGGCCAGCACGACCACGGCTACGGCGGCACAGAGCCACATCATCTTTTTCTTCTTCATACGCTGTGATACATTAATTATTTGGGGTTTATCGGCCGCAAAAGTAGGCCCCGCCGCCTCCTTCTACAAAGCCCCCTACTTTTGTCGCACATAGAAAATGGACGATATCATGCATCGACAGAAAGGAGTTTACAGAGACATCATGGCACAATCCAAGACACAGAACCACGCATCCATCCTGCAAGCCGCTCGGGCGGAGTTTCTCGAGCGAGGATTTCAGGATACCTCCATGCGCACCATAGCCCGCCTCTCGGGCGTGACGCTAAGCAACATCTACAACTACTTCCGCGACAAGGACACCCTCTTCCGGGCCGTCCTACAGCCCCTGCTCGACGCCTTCGAAGACCTCCTGGCCCGCCACAACAGCGACTATTACCTGACCACGGACGTGTACTCCATGAAGTCGTACCAGGAGCACATGCTGAACGAGTTCATGCGCCTCCCGCAGCACTTTCGCGCCGAGCTTCGCCTGCTGCTCTTCCACGCCGCAGGCTCGTCGTTGGAGCATTTCCGCGACACCTTCTGCGAGCGTCAGACTCGCGAGGGCATCCGCTACATCCGCCTGATGAAGGAGCGCTATCCGGACCGCGTCACGGGCGACGTATCGCCCTTCTTCCTCCGCACCGTCAGCTCGCTCTGGCTGACCGTCATGGGCGAGATTGTCCGCCACGACGAGCTTTCGGAGGCCGACATCGAGCGTTTCCTTTCGGAATACCTGGCCTTCGGCACCGCCGGCTGGAAGGCGCTGCTGGGGCTGTGAGGAGAAGGGGCGCTACTGTCGCCTTCGCCTCACTCCCGCACGTTTGACCCCTGTCTGCTGTTGCAGATGGGGGCTTTTTGTTTTCGGGCGGACGGTCGACGGTCGGCAATGGGCTGGAAAACGTGTTACAGTTGATTTTGTCTGCAGACAAAATAGTCGTTTACATGTAAAACATACGATTGTCTATGGACAAAACGAGGTGCTACCTATTATGGATTGGTTTGTCTGTAGACAATAGATGCGTATAGATATAATGCATACTTTTGTCTGCCGACAAGAGTACTTGAAGCATGTAAATGCATGGTTTGTCTATCGACAATATAGGTTGAGACATGTTATACGCTGATTTGTCTGCAGACAATGAGCATTTATACGCCGGATTCACCCCCTTGTCAGAAGATGTCAGAAGGAATAACGATATGAAGGAATTAATGGCTTGCAACACCACCCGTTTGCAGCAGATGGAGTTCATCACGCTGATGCGCGAGACGGTGGAACAAATCGAAATGAGAGGTGCGACGCTGATCGAGACGGACGCGCCGCTGAAGCGCTACACGATGGCTATCAAAGCCGCTATCGGACCCCTGGAGGGCGCCACGCGTGACCCGCTGAGGAGGCCCGAGACGGCCGTGGCGCACACGAAAAACAGCGAGCGGCGGACGGCCATCAGCCGCTTCGGCCTCCGCTTCAAGGTCTATCGGCTGTCCGAGGATGCGGACGAGCACCAAGCCTATGAGGCGCTGAACATCCTCTGGCGGAAGCATCGGCTGGTCTACCCCCTCAACGTCCAGAAGCTGACCGGCGCCACGGACAACTTCCTCAACGACCTCACGAAATCGCCCTACGCCGATGCCGTCCAGCGGCTCCACCTACAGACGGACGTGGACGCCATCCGCGCCGCCAACGAGGCTTATCGCACCCACGCGGCCCAGCGCCGCGCCAATGAAGCTCAGCGCACCCCGGTCGACGTCGGGGTCATGCGCCGCGCCATCACGGAGGACTATACCCGGCTCAGCCTCTACCTGGCCGTCATGGCCGACGCCTACCCCGAGGTGGAGGCGTGGAGCCGGACACTCTCCGGCCTCAACATCCTCCGTAAGCATTACGCCGAGCTCCTCGCCCGACGCGCCGGTGCCCGACGCGCCAAAAAGAACGCCGCCGCCCTCGCCGAGGCAGCGGCCGAGAGCACGGCACCATCTACCTTTGCCACGAACCCCTAATAGAAAAGAGAATATGAAAGCGACCCTATTAATCACAGCAGGTATTTTGTTTATGAGCATGACAATGGATGCACTGGCCGGCGGCGAACCCAAATCGGCACCGGCAAAACTGAACGAGGCGACCGTGTTTTATCGCGGCGCTGTGCTGGAGCATACCGCTTCGGTGACACTGGATAAGGGCGACAACGAGGTGTGGATCGAAGGCCTCAGCTCAGGCATCGACGAGAGCAGCCTCCGGATCGGCATGAGCGGCGGCGCCCTGATCACGGCTTACGAGTATGTGCCGCGCCACCAGACCGATAAGGCTGCCGACGCAGGCACACAACGCATGCTGGACTCACTCCGAACGTACGAAAACAAGCTCCGGCAGATCGGCATCGAAACGAAGACGAACGAGCAAATGCTCAAACTCCTCGAGACCGGCATGACGCAGAAGATGGCCACCCCGTCCGAGCGCGGCGTGTCGCTCGATGAGCTTTCGCGGAGCATGGATTATTACAAAACGAAGATGATGGCCATCGAAAACGAGCTGATCCGCCTTCGTGAGGAGAAGAAGACGTGCGAGGCCACCGTCAAGCGGCTCAGTCAGCAGCTCGCCGAGGCGGGTCACAACGCCGGAGCGCTGCGCCTGAACGTGACGGCACCCGTGGCCGGCGCCGTACGCGTGGCCGTGAGCTACTGCACCTTCGCCGCCAGCTGGACGCCTTACTACGGCATCAACGTGGAGTCGCCCGGGAAGCCGATCCGCATCGTGCAGAAAGCGAAAGTGAAGCAGACGACGGGCGTCGACTGGAAGCAGGTGAAGCTGACCCTCTCCACCGGATCGCCCAACAACGGACGCGTGGCGCCACTCTTCAACACCTGGTTCCTCCGCGAGAATCCCCCCATGATGTTGGCCGAAATGACCGTGCAGAACTCGTATAGCATGAAGACCCGATCCGTCGCCAAGGCAGAGGCCGATATGGCGGTCGAAGACGTGGCCGATGCGACGCCGATGGAGATGTCAATCGATGATCACGTCATCGTAAGCGACAACTCGGCCGTGGCCACCATCTATGCCATCGACCTGCCCTACACCATCCCCGGCAACGGCAAGGAGCAAAACATCGACCTGCGCACCCAGGAGGCCGCCGCGGATTATTACTACTACGCCGCGCCAAAGCTGGACACGGATGCCTACCTCCTGGCCGAAATCAAGGAGAGCGACAAGCTGGATCTGCCCAGCGGATCGGCGCAGATCACCTACGACGGCGTCTACCTCGGCGAGACCTACATCGACAATGCCGAGGCGCTCAAGAAGCTCACCCTGACGCTCGGCACCGACAAGCGCATCACCATACGGCGTGAGAAAGTCAAGGACTTCAGCACGAAGAAGGTCTTCGGTTCAGACACACGGCAAGTGTTCGCCTACACGATCTCGGTGAAGAACAATCGCAAGCGTGACGTCCGCCTCACGCTCAAGGATCAGTATCCCATCTCGACGCAGAAGAACATCGAGGTAGAGTTGCTCAAGGACACCACCACGCCGACGACGAACAACACCGAGACGGGCGTTGTGACGTGGAACGTGACGCTCAAGGCCGGCGAGGCGCGCACCTTCACCTTCAGTTATAGCGTGAAGTATCCGAAGGGCATGGACCTCAATCTGTAACTCGTCACCGATCACTTGTAACAACAAAAGGGGGACGCACCGAGATTGGATTCTCAAGGTGCGTCCCCCTCTTTTTTTCGGTACGTGGGGCTACTCCTCGGCCGTGGCGTCGGGCTTGTCGATGGCTCGGCGCAGGGCGTCGAGATCGCGCCGACTGAGGCGGGGCTTGCCGGTAAATGTGTTGCGGGCTGGCCGCTCACTGCGCTCCGTCCGTTCAGGTCGTTCGCCGAGTGGAGAACGTTCGGGACGATCGCTACGCTTGAACCGTTCGCCTCGCTCCGTGCGCTCGCCACGAGCAAAACGCGCTGTGCGTTCACCGCGCTCCGGACGCTCGCCTCGTTCACGGCGGTCAAACCGTTCACTGCGTTCTGTGCGTTCGGGCCGTTCGCTGCGCTCCGGACGCTCGCTGCGCTCCGGACGCTCGCTGCGCTCCGGCCGATCACGGCGTTCGAATCGTTCGCTGCGTTCGCTGCGTTCGAACCGTTCATTGCGTTCTGTGCGTTCGGGACGCTCATCGCGCTCAAATCGGCGTGCGGGCGGAGCTTCGTTTTGCGCCTTGCGATAGTCTTTATTCGTGCCGGCGAAGAGTTCGTAGCCGCGGTATTCGCACGCCAGCTCGCCGTTCATCAGCTGGAGCTTCGTCTTGGGGCGGAGGCCGATGTGGTCGAAACACTCGTCGCGGTAGCTCAAGATCCACGCCTGACAACCCATGAAGACGTGCTTCAGCCGTTCGCCGATCATGCCGTAAAGCTCCGCCACGTTGTCCATCGCGATGCGCTCGCCGTAGGGCGGGTTGGTGACGAGGATGGCGGGCTGCGGTGCGCGCATGAACTGCTGGAAGGGCATGGTGCGGAGCGTGATGTAGCGCGAGAGGCCGGCGCTGCGCACGTTGCGCTCGGTGCGGCGGATGGCGTCGGCCGAGATGTCGGTGCCGTGACAGAGGAACTCGAAGTCGCGCTCCCCAGAGTCGTCGTTGTAGATCGACTCAAAAAGCTCGCGGTCAAAGTCTGGCCAGCGCTCGAAGGCGAAGCCCTTGCGATAGACGCCGGGCGGGATGTTGAGGGCGATCATGGCGGCTTCGATGAGCAGGGTGCCCGAGCCACACATGGGGTCGACGAAGTGCGACTCGCCGCGCCATTCGGTGAGGAGGATCATGCCGGCGGCCAAGACCTCGTTCAGCGGCGCCTCGCCCTGCTCCACGCGGTATCCGCGCCGGTGCAGACTCTCGCCCGAGCTGTCGAGAGCCAGCGTGCAATCGTTGTGCGAGATGTGGATATGGATCGCCATGTCCGGATTGCTCAGTCGCACGGAGGGGCGCTGGCCGGTGCGCTCCTTGAAGCGGTCGGCTATGGCGTCCTTCGTGCGGTAAGCCACGAACTTGGAGTGGCGGAAATTCTCGGAATAGATCACCGCGTCCACGGCGAAGGTGCGTTCGGGCGAGAGGTATCGCTCCCACTCGACGGCCTTGACGGCCTCGTAGACCTCATCCGCGTTCTCGGCACGAAAGCGGGCCACGGGCTTGAGGATGCGCAGGGCGGTTCGACAGTGGAAGTTGGCCTTGTAAAGCATGGCTTTATCGCCACGAAAAGCCACCATGCGTCGGCCCGTCTCCACGGCCTCGGCACCGAGCGCGCGAAGCTCGTCGGCCAGCACATCCTCCAGTCCGTAGAGCGTTTTGGCTACTAAATCAAATTGTTCGTCAGCCATTCCTATTAATAGAGTATGACGATGCGGAAGGTGCACGTCGGGGGGCGGTTTCCGGTTTTGAAGTCAGAGTAATAGGCATAGAAGGCGATCGAACCGGCTTGCAAGTCGAAGGTGTAGACTTCGTTCCAGAGGTTTTCACGGTTGCCGCTGCGCTCCCCGCGAGGCAGGTTGTAGGGCATCGGGGTGTAGACCTTGCTGCCGTTGTCGAGCGTCAAGATCCGGTAGCCCACGATGGCTCCTTCGGTCATCTCTTTGGTCAGGAGGTTCTCTTTGAACTCAAAGATGTAGTGCGAATTGAGCGCATCCTTGCCGCCGACCAGCTGCCAGTCGCGCTCCAGGACGGTGTATTCGAAAACTTTCCAACGGACATTCTCGCCCGAACCGCCGTTGCCCGGAGGGCCTTGCGGTCCGACAGGTCCCGGAGGCCCCATGGGCCCTTCGCACGCGGTCAGCGCCATGATGACGGCTGCCAGTAAGATGAGATACTTCTTCATAATGGTCTGCTATTTTGATGATGATGGGACAAAGGTAGGGGCGTGGGGCACGAAAAACTAAAACCTACAAACGAAAAATGGCCTTCCTCTCCCCAAACAGGCGCCTGTTTACTCTCGTGCAAATTGTGTAGTGCCAAACAGGCGCCTGTTTACCCTCGTGCAAATTGTGTAGTGCCAAACAGGCGCCTGTTTACCCTCGCGCAGATTGCGTAGCCCCAAACAGGCGCCTGTTTACTCTCGCGCAAATTGTGTAGTGCCAAACAGGCGCCTGTTTACCCTCGCGCAGATTGCGTGGCGCCAAACAGGCACCTGTTTACCCTCGCGCAGGCTGGAGTGACTCAAACAGGCGCCTGTTTACTTTCGCGCAGGTCTCTGCCGAGGCAGGGAAGTTTATTCTGGTACCCGGCCAAGCTTCCCAGCCCCGGTAGGGGCCCTGTTTAGCTTCGCGTAAGGGGTGGGTTTGTCGTATTTTTGTGCCACCAACAAAGACGGATTATATATGGAAGCAACGACTCTCAATGAAGCCCAATTGGAAATGCTCAAACTGATGTCTGTGATAAAGACCCCTGAGGAGTTGACCGAACTGAAGCAGGCCATCTCGGACCACTTTGCCCGCAAGGCCGCAGAAGAGATCGATCGCATGTGGGCGGATGGCCGCCTGACGGAAGAGCGTGTAGAATCGTTTCGCCACCTCCACGAACGGACCCCCTATCGGCCATGAGCGGTAAGGTCGTCTTGGACACGAACTGCCTGCTGATGGCTATCTCGTCGCGGAGTCGCTACTATCCCGTTTGGCAGTCGTTTCTGCAAGGTGAATACACCTTGTGTGTCACTACGGATATTCTTGAAGAATACGAGGAGGTTTTGGCGCGCAACATCAACCAGCGCGTGGCGCAGTACATCCTATCGGCTTTATTAGAGCGTGTGAATGTGCAGATGGTCGACGTCTTCTTTCGATTTCGTTTGATCACCGCCGATCCTGACGACAACAAATTCGTGGACTGTGCGATTGCCTCTAATGCCCGATACATCGTTACGGAAGACCGACACTTTGAAGTCTTGGAGAAGATCGATTTTCCCAAGCTCGCGGTGATTGGCATCGATCGTTTTTTGGATGAAATAAACGATCGGTGCACGCTTCCTCCCCAAGCGTAGCACGTTTCTTTTCACAAAGCCCCGGAGTTCACGATTCCGGGGCTTTGCTTTTGGTATACTTCGCAGGATCCATGGATCCCGGGGGGCGTGGTGAGCCGACGAACGCTTAATCGCCGTATCCCACCAACCGCCGTGTGGGGTAAGCCCAGCGGATGTCGTTGTGGGTGGCGAAGGCGGTCAGGAGGTCTTCCCAGATGGCGGACTCGGTGCTGCGTATGCGGCGCGGCTCGCAGAGATAGCGTCCGGTGAGGGTGATGCCGTCCTCCATGAGGGCGATGTAGACGATGGGCGTGAGGTGTTGGTAGTGCACGTAGTACATCTTGCTGGCCTCGTTCAGCCCCTGCTCGGCGTCGAGGACGACGTCGCCGCCGTAACGGTTAAGCACCTCGAGCAGGATCTCACGCGCACGTTGCCAATTGCTGTCGAAGGTGAGGCGCACCCGGACCTCGTTCCAGATATACCGGAAGCCCTGATCATAGTTGGCCTGAGGCATGGTGAAGACGCGGCCGTTGGGGATGTGGATGATGCGGCCTGTGCTCTGCTCGGCGTCGATGCGGTTGCCGATCTCGAGGATGGTGAACTGGAAGAGGCGGATGTCGATGATGTCGCCGCGGTCGTCGCCAATCTGTACGCGGTCGCCCACGGCGAAGGGCTTGCGAATGACGATGAAGAGCCATCCGGCCATGTTCTCCAGGAGGTCTTTGAGGGCGATGGCGATGCCGGCCGAGAGGAGTCCGAGGTAGGTGCTGACGTGTCGGAAGGCGTTGATCCAGACCAGCGCCACGAAGAGGAAGAGGCAGGCCGGAGCGGCGTATGAGAGGGCGCGCTTCCAGCGATAGCGCACCTTATGGTTCGTTGTGCTCCGCCACACCATGTGCAGGATGAGGACACGAGCGAGCCAAACGCCCACAAGGACGATGACCGAGAGGATTACTTTGCTATGAAAGTCGGCGTCGAGGTTCAGGCCGAAGTCGGGGAGGGTGGCGGCGGTAAGCATAATAATAGGAATAGGGGGGGATGTTTGATGTGTGGCAAAGGTAGGCGTGCGCCTTGTGCCAGTCGGTTAGGGGCGCTTCCCCGTGTCCGAATTTCTTTCCGCGAGGGGGTGATGAAAGGAAGCCGTTGCCGTAAGATGATTCTACAGATTGGGGGTAATCGATGGCTGATTTTCTGTTTTGTGGGGGGAGATTGGGGAGATGATCCTATTACAGATAGTTTTGCGCCCGCAAAAACAAACCGTTTTACTAATCAAACAAAGAGTATGCAGAAAAAAGTACTGTACATGTTAGCCTTCCTCCTCTTGGGGGTAGGCTGGGCTTCGGCCCAGGTGTCGAGCGTGACGGGGACCGTCACCTCGGCTGACGACGGAGAGCCGGTCATCGGTGCCTCCGTATTAGTGAAGGGTACGACGACGGGAACGGTGACGGACATCGATGGGAACTTCACCCTCTCGGTGCCCGCAGGAGCCAAGACGTTAGTCGTCTCTTACATCGGCTATAAGACGCAAGAGGTGGCCGTAGCGCCCCGCGTGACGGTCGTTCTCAAGGGTGACAACGAGTTGCTCGACGAGGTCGTAGTCACCGGTTACACCACCCAGCGCCGCGCCTCGTTTACCGGCGCCGCCGCCATTGTGGATAAGGAGGCCTTGAATAAGAAGACCGACGCCAGCTTTATGAAATCGCTCGAGGGCGCTGTGCCAGGCGTGCAGATGAACAACGCCACGAGTATGCCCGGAACGTTCGGAAGCGTCTTTGTGCGCGGCCGCGGATCGCTCAACTCGGGTACGGCTCCGCTGTATGTGATCGACGGTGTGCCTGTGAACGCTGAGAACGAGGGTAGCTCCTCCACGAGCAACAACAACGTGGACCCGATGTCTGCTCTGAACCCTTCTGACATCGAGAACATCACCATCCTCAAGGACGCTGCCGCAACGGCCATCTATGGCTCGCGCGCCGGTAACGGTGTGATCGTCATCACCACCAAGAAGGGCGCTGAGGGCGCTACGACGGTCAACTTCGAGATGAAGCAGGGCGCTGTCTCTGTGGGCAACCACAACATGGACTACGCCGACGCTAAATCGTCGATGGATCTCTACGCCAAGGGATGGGTGGCTGCTGGTCGCGCTGCCGACTACGATGCGGCCTATAAGACCTTGACGAAGAACTATGGCTGGGACGGCACTTCGTCCACCGACTGGTTCGACCTCGTTACGCGTACGGGCCACTATCAGGACTACAACCTGAACGTCTCCGGTCGCACCGGTAAGACGGGCTACTACCTCGGCCTCGGATATATGGACGCAGAGGGTATCGTGATCAACTCCGACTTCTCTCGCTTTACCGGCCGACTGAACGTGGATAGCAAGTTCGAACGCCTCACTGTGGGCGCCAACACCTCGTTCACCTACTCCGTCAAGAACGGCTTTTCGCAGGGCCTTTCTGGCACGATGAATAGCCCGCTCGTGGCTGCCGTTTCGCTCATGAAACCGTTCTATACGCCGCGCGATGCAAACGGGAACTACACGCACATTGACGAGGTGAATCCGTTGGCCGTGAACGACCCCGAGTTGGGTAACATCAACCGCACGAAGACGCAGGTGGTCAATCTCAGCCCGTATTTGCAAGTGGACCTCGGCCGTGGCTTCTACGTGAAGACTACGCTGGGCGTGAACATCAACGACCTCAACGAGTATGGCTACAACAGCGCCATCTATGACCCCGACGGACGGGAACGGAACGGCTCCGGATCGCAGTACACCTCGCGCACAACGGTCGTTACCTGGACCAACATCGGCGGATGGAACAAGACGTTTGGAGATCATAACCTCAACCTTCTCTTAGGTCAAGAGTCGCAGCGCAAGCACTACTCCTACACCTTCCTGACGGGTACAGACTTCCCCTTCGCCGCCGTTGGCCAGCGCGAGCTGACCACCGCCGGACAATGGAAAGATGAGGAGGCTGAGCTGCGCGAGGCCCGACTGGCTTCTTACTTCATGGACGGACACTATTCCTACGCCGATAAGTATTACGGCTCGCTGGCCTTCCGCCGCGACGGCTCGTCTGTATTCGGATCGAACCATCGCTGGGGTAACTTCTGGTCTGTGGGCGGTAAGTGGCGCGTTTCGGGCGAGGAGTTCCTGAAGGATAACCGCACTATCACGAACACCATGCTGCGCGTGTCTTATGGTACGGTCGGCAATCAGGACATCGACTGGTATGCCGCTCGCGGTTACTACGCCGCGAACCACAACTACAACTCTGTGGCTGGTATCGCACCCGAGCAAAGCCCCAACCCGGAGCTGACGTGGGAAACGTCGAAGAAGTTTGACGTCGGTTTCGACCTCTCTTTCGTCAACCGCTACCACCTCTCCGTGGACTTCTACAACGAGAATACCTCCGACGCGCTCTATAAGACGCCTCTCTCTCGTTCTACAGGCTTCAAAACCCTGATTAAGAACATCGCCGCCATCCGTAACCAAGGCGTCGAAGTGGCCCTCAACGGTACGCTGGTTCGTAACAAAGACCTCAACTGGACGGCTTACGTCAACATGACTTACAACCAGAATAAGGTGGTCGAGCTGGCCAACCACCAAGCGATCAAGGACAACTACACCATCATCGAAGAGGGACGCCCCTATCGCCAATTCTGGATGAAGGAATACGCCGGTGTGGACCGCGAGACGGGTAAACCGCTCTGGTACCTCAAAGAGGAAGGCAACGAGACAACGAGCGACTACAGCAAGGCTGCCAAACGCTACGTAGGATCGGCCGATCCGAAAGTGTACGGCGGTTTCGGTACCTCGCTTACCTGGAAAGGCTTCGACGCTTCGCTGGCGTTCAACTATCGCATGGGCAGCAAGGTGTTTGACTTCGGCGCCTCCTTCACCGGATGGGGCATGAACAACCGCCCGTCGCTCAAGCGTGTGGTGGAAGACTCTTGGACGCCTGAGAACAAGGACGCCAAGAATCCGCAATACATCTTCGGCGATCCGAACAATGCGTCGAAAAGCTCTACACGCTTCGTCTACAGTGGCGACTTCCTGCGTGTCAGCAACCTGACCCTGGGCTATACCCTGCCGGCCAACTTGACCAAGAAGGCGTTCATGAACCGCGTACGTATCTACGGCTCCGTAGACAACCTCTACACTTTCGCCGCCAAAGACTTCGTCGGGTATAACCCCGAGACCTACGACAATGGGTACATCGCTTGGCAGTATCCAGCTTCGCGTACACTCATCGGTGGCGTGCAAATCACATTCTAATTCATGACCCATTCAAGAAGAATAGCAATGAAGAAAATCCTCATCCATACATTGGTTGCTGCAACACTGACGGCCGGGCTGTCGGGCTGCGGCGACAGCTTCCTCGAGACGAAATTCTATAAGGGGCAAGACATTGAGAAGGGGCTGACCACCGTCCCCATTGTCGACGCAGCGCTCAATGGCGCCTACGACAACTTCTACAACTACCGTTTCGCCGGTAACTACGCCCTCGCCATAGGCGACGTCTCTACCGACATCGCCTATTGGAACGGTGTCACCGACCACTGGTCTAACATCTACGGCTACAGATTCCTCGATACAGAGGGCTATCTCACCGACATCTGGGAATATGGCTACAAAGTCATTGACAACTCCACGCGCGTTATCGAGGATGCCAGCAAGCTCTACGCCTCGTCTACGGATGCAGAGAAGAAGAGCCTCGATCGTGACATCGCGGAAGCCTATGCCCTGCGCGGTTTCTCAAGGCTGATCTTGACAAACATCTTCGGCCATCAGATCAAGGTCAACGGCAAAGATTTCTCCGATCAACCGGGCATTTTGATCTCCGATAAGGTCGTTGGCCCCGAGGATCAGGTGAAGCGTGCCACGGTGGGCGAATCGTACGCCGCCATCGTTAGCGACCTCAAGAATGCCCTGACGCGCTTCACGGCCGCTGGTGGCGATCGCGGGTCGAAGGTGTACTTGGGTGTAGCCGCCGTGCACGGCCTTCTGGCTCGCACCTATCTCTACATGGAGAACTGGGACGAAGCCGTTGCCAGCGCGCAGGCTGCACTCACCGCTGGCGGGGTCACCACGCTGGCCACGACGCCCGCCACTTACCGCGCCCTCTATGCCACAGAGCTGAGCAACAACGAGTCGTTCTTCGCCCTGGCCATCAATTCGACAAAGAACTTCGGCGCCTCTTCGCTGGGTACTGTCTGGAGCGTCTATTGCTTCAGCCCCAGCCCCAAGCTGCAGAAGATGTACAAGTCGACCGACGTCCGTACCGCGATCATGCTTCGGGACACCACGAAGGGCAGCGAGACGGTGCCTTATTACCGGGGTGGCAAGTTTGACAACGCCGCTAAGTCGCCGGCTTACTCGTCGAACTACATGGTGAACGCCCCCGAGATGTACCTCATCCAGGCCGAGGCGCTCCTCCAGAAGGGCGACCTGGACGGCTCACGCAAGGCCCTGCTCGTTGTGGCTGGTCGTGACGTATCGATCAAGGCCGTGAGCGACCTGCCGCAGACGAAGGACGCCCTCTATAGTTTCATCAAGGATGAGCGCGCCCGCGAGCTCTTCCAGGAGGGCTTCCGCCTCTGGGATCTCCGCCGTTGGGACGAGCAAGCCGAGGTTTACGCCATCAACGCGCCGAAGGTGGAGTACACCTACACGGGCTATAAGATCTCCAACCTTGTTTATCCCATCCCCGCAGACGAGATCAACACCGGTTCCGGTGTGACTCAGACGCCGGGCTGGTCAGATGCCCTGCCGAAGAAGTAGCGCCTCTGAATCCTTATGCACCGCGCCCCCGGATATGCCTTGCCGCATATTCGGGGGCGCTTGCTTTTACGGAGAAGGGCGAGAGAGATGTTAGCCCCCGATTTGGGCCAAACCAGGTGGTTTGAAGCCAAACCGACCCCCGATTGGGGCCAAACCAGGTGGTTTGATGCAAAACCCGACCCCGATTGGGGCCAAACCAGGTGGTTTGATGCAAAACCCGACCCCGATTGGGGCCAAACCAGGTGGTTTGATGCAAAACCCGACTCCGATTGGGGCCAAACCAGGTGGTTTGATGCAAAACCCGACCCCGATTGGGCCCAAACCAATGGTTTGAAGCAAAACCCGACCCTGATTTAGGCCAAACCAATGGTTTGAAGCAAAACCCGACCCCGATTTAGGCCCAACCAATGGTTTGAAGTGAAACCCGACCCCGATTGGGCCCAAACCAATGGTTTGAAGCGAAACCCGACCCTGATTTAGGCCAAACCAATGGTTTGAAGTGAAACCCGACCCCGATTAGGGTCAAACTGGGTGGTTTTGCGTTTCTCCTTACGGTCGTTTGATGGGGCGGACGCTGAGCCGCACGGGACCGAGGAGCCCGGAGATGGTGGAGGGTGAACCGCCCGTGTAGCGGCCGCTCAGGTTCGTCTGCGTCAGGCGGACGGAGGGCTGCTCACGCAGGTCGGCAATCAGGCGGTTGGGCCAGAGGTTCGTCACGCGCACCTCTAACGTGTTCTCGCCCTCGCGGAGGAGCGACGTCACCTCCCGCTCGTAGGGCGGACACCACCACACGCCAGCCGGTCGGCCGTTGATCTCGACCTCCGCCAGATGGAGCACTTGACCGAGCGACAGCACCACGTTCGTGTGGCTCAGCTGGGCGGTCGAGAGGCGGAAGGTGTTGCGATAGACAGCCGTGCCCGAATAGTTGCGCACGCCCGGGTCGGGGTGCGTGGGCCAGGAGTAGAGGCGATCGAAACGCAGCTCGCCGGGGCCGCCCCATCTCGGGTCGAACCAGACGCTCCAGGCCGTGGCCACGGGTACCGTCTCCGTGTGATAGCCCCGCAAGGCTAACCGACGGCCGCCACGCTTCTGTAGGCCATACTTCCAGCCGGTCTGGAAGCAGAAGGCCGCGCCGCTCTCGACGGTCGTCACGGGCGCCTGGCCGAAGGGGTAGGGGGGGAGCTTGGGGAAGAGGTCGTCGCCGTTGCGCATGAGGGCGGTGAAGTAGGGCCCCTCGATCGGGCGGCGGAAGACGACGAAGAATGAGCCGTAGGGCGGCAGGAAGGCGGGCACACTGATGCGGCCCAGCCGGTCGCTGCGGAAGATGAGCTGCGGCGTCATGGTGCCCGTCATCGGATCCCAGATCTCGGGCCGACGACCGCCCCCGTTGCGGAAGGTCAGGTTGACGAACTCCGGTCGGTCGCGCCGATTAACCACGAGGTAGAGGTCGGCCCCGTCGGTCGTGCGATGGATATAGCTGAGGTGGGTGCCGAGAGGCGGGGTGCTGATGTATTCAAAGTCGGGCTGGACGCCGATATGGCTTAGCACCTCGTTGAGCCGTTTGCCCCAAACGACTCGCCCACGCCCAAAGACACTCTCGCCCGTGAACGTGCGCCCCCAGACGGAATCGGCGTCGGCGCGGAGCAGCGCCTCAGACTCTGGGTAGCCTTGCAGGCCGACGGTGGTCAGCGGCTTAGGTGCCATGACGACGGCGCCACCCCGCACCAGCTCCTTGATCTTGGCCATGACCTCGGGGCGCATGGCGGGACGATCGGGCAGGACGAGCAGGCGATAGCGCACACCGTCGGGCAGGACGATGGCGCCGCTGGAGTGTGCAGTCATACGTGTCAGCAGGGCATCGGTACCGGCCACGTCGTAGTCATACCGTCCGCCCAACTCCTCCTCCACCCGTCGGAGCAGGGCCTCACAGGCCGCCGCCTCATCGTCGCAGATGACGCAGACGTCACTCACCGGCTTGCCCTGCACCAGCATGACCGCGTTGCGAGCCGTCCACGTCAGGAAGGCCCGTGACTGGCGCCACCACGTGGCGTTGGCATTGAAGCAGACGCCGTCCGGACACTCGATGCCCGGCACACCGGCCGAGGCGGGCGAGTGCGTAAAGGCGTTGATGAAGATGCGATTCGCGCCCTGCACATAGACGCGATCGACGAGGGGTTTAAGGGCGCGGAGGTCCACCTCCCATCCGCCGCCGCCATCCGTCTGCGGGCCTTTGGCGGCGATGAATCGCCGGTTATAGAGGTGGCCAGCGGAAGCCGCGATCTTGATCGACGCGTCCCTACCCGTGGGATAGGCCGCTAAGGGCGAGGGCGTACGGAGGCGGAAATGGGCCGCGGGCACATCGCTAAAAGCTGCGTTGCGCACCGCGTCGGCGGGCACAGACAGGGCCGATCGGCTGATAGGGTGGATGCTGAGGTTGCGCTGGTGAGCCAGCTCGCGGAGACGTCCGTAACGGTTGCGCGCCAACAGGTCGGCCACCGTGCGCCGATAGTCCGCACGGAAGCGCTCGGAGACGTCGTAGTTCTCGATCGTAAGACCCGCAAAGACGGGCAAGTAGCGCGTGAGATCGTAGCCATTGAGGCGACGGAACTCCGTGGCCAGCGAGGGTGTCCAGTCGGCATCGGACGGCATGGCGCCGTCGTCCGTGATATAAGTCCAGCTCTGCGGTCGATGGTCACGCATCTCCCCAAGGAGCACCGTCACGGTGTGGTCAAAGTGCACGTCGGTAGCCTCCACGCTGAGGAAGTCCGGCGTCAGTCCGCCCGCACCAGGCGTAGCGTGGGCCGATCGCCGCCCCGAACCCGAGCAGACGAAACGGAAGAGGCGGAAGGTGCCTGCGGGCGCCTCCCATGAGAGATTGCCATCGGCGTCGACGCGCTCGCTGAGGTCGTAGACGTCGCCCGGACGAATCGGCAGCAGCACGCGTGTCGTAGTCTTGGGCGCATCGGTCGCGGTGGAGTCCGTCGGTTCGGTCGAGGGTTCCGTAGGCACTTCCTCCTCGCCACCATAGGCGTCGTCCATGCGCACAGCCAGCACGGCCACTGGGATGTAGAAGGGCACCTTCAGCCCCGGGCGCATCATCACGCCATCGGGCAGCGCCAACTGTATGCGTATCCGTCGGCCACCCTCGACGTCCGTCTGACTCCAGAATAGGCGTTTGCTGGCCAGCTCGGGCGTGATCCACGGCCCCCCGCTATCGGCGCCACTGCCCAGATTGAGGCCGATCTCCATGCCTAGGCTGTCGGCCACCTGGCAGGCGTAGCGGAAGAGTGCACGCCAGCGCGGACTCATAAAGCCTGAGCCCATAGAGGCTGCGCCCGGTGTGCGATCCGGGGCGGAGACTCCTGTCTCGTAGATCACGGCGCCGCGTATGCCGACGCGCCACATCTCAGTCAGATCGTGCCGGATGCCTTCTTCCGAGATGCGTCCGCCGGGCCATTGCCAGACGATGCGTGGGCGTGCGTAGGAGGGGGGATTGGTGAAGTCGCGAGCCAGGTCTGCGCTGTTCTGGAATCGGGTGACGTCGTTGCGTCGTCCGCCCGAGTCCTGCTCCAGATAGGGGTCGACAAAGTCGCTGCCGTCGGCGCTGCCGCCCGCACCACCATTGCAAGCCGTGAGTCCAAGCCACAGCGTGCCCGTGAGCCAAGCCGTACGCCACGCGCCTACGATCAGGCGTCGGGACCGTAGGGCCATCAACCGGATATGTCGTTTGCGATTCACGGAGGCAAAAGTAAGGACGCGGTTAAAACCCAGAGGGGGAGGTGTGTGGTGTGCAGCTTCTCATTCCGCCTGACGGGCCCTCCCGGAAAAGACGAAGGGCCGCAGCACCCATGTGTGTGCCGCAGCCCTTCTACCCACTGTCCCACCCGCGTTCGTCGCGTCGTGGCGTCGGTCGATACGTGGTGATGCGCAATGCACCGAATCAATTACGTTTCGGGTATGCTCCCTGCGCCTGTGCGCTGTGCCGATGTGCACAATGCGGGCTCGATTTCTAATTCGATGACTTTTTGCCTCGTCTCCCCGGGGGGGGAGTGAGGCGGGTTTGTACCGCCCCCGTACGCCGCTGATAATAGACGAACGCTGCCTTTATGTCTTACTTATTCGTCCGCTACCTCCTCCTCGATCTCCTCCGAGACCTCTTCCAATTGGTTAGCCGCGCGGGCCTCGTCGAACATGCGCTTCATCGTCGGGTTCTTGTAGGTGAGCTTGCGAATGGTGAGCCTCTCGGCCTTGTTGTTGGCCAAGCGGAGGTTGTTTTCTGAGCCCACGAGCGCCTCCTTGATCTTTTGCAGATGCTCAATGGACTTATCGATCTCGTCGATGGCTGTGCGGAAGCGATCGCTGGCCAAGCGGTAGTTGCGGGCGAAGCCGTCCTTGAACGTCTCCAGCTGCTCCTCGAAGTTGTGCACGTCGACCGATTGTTGGCGCACTTGTTCGAGCTCCTTTTTGTAGGCTACGCTGTTGCGCGAGGCCTGGGTGAGCAGGGCGATGATGGGCATGAAGAACTGCGGGCGGACGACGAACATTTTGGGGTAGCGGTACGACACGTCCACAATGCCCTCGTTGTAAAGCTCGCTCTCGGGCTCAAGCAGGGAGACCAGCACGGCGTATTCGCAGCCTTTCTCGCGGCGATCTTTGTCGAGCTTGGCCAGGAAGTCCTCGTTGCGATGCTTGGTGGCGGTGGTGTCGGCTTCGTTTTTCATCTCGAACATGATGGAGATGTACTCCATGCCGTCGATATGGTCGCGGAAGATGAAGTCGCCCTTTGTGCCTCGGCTGGCGTCGTTGTCCTTCTCGAAATAGGCGTTGGGGTAGACACTGCTACGGACGCGGTTGAACTCCGTGCTACAATGGATCTCGAGGCTCTCGCCGATCATCTTGGTCGACATTCGGGCCTTCAGATCCTTGTAATAATCCACCTGCTCCTGCTGTTGCTTGAGGCGCCGCTCATAGTCCTCCTTGAGCGCATTCTCGCGGATGGCGGCCGCTTGTTGCTCCTGCTTGATGCGGTATTGGAGGCGTTCGTTGGCGTTGCGCTCTTGCTGCAGTGTCTTCTCCCACTTCTGCTCCTCTTTGAGCACTTCGAGCTTTATCCGGTCGTCATTGCTTTTGATCTCGGCTTTCAGACGGTCGATCTCCTGCTCCTTGCGGGCCAGCTGTGCGCTAAGCTCCAACTGCTTCTTCTCCTCCATGCCGTTCAGCTGCGTTTCGAGGCGTGCGATGATCGCGTCCTTCTCCTTCAGCGCGACCTCCCGCTGCTGCAGGGAGCGCTCGTAGGCTTGATTGGCCTTCAGGGTCGCCGCCGCCTGCTCGGCCTCGTGCTGCTTGTGCAGCTCGGCAATGCGTCGGTCGAGGTCGGCCTTGAACTCGCGATCCTTGACTTGCATAAGGATGGCCGCATAGTCAGCCTCGTCCACCTTGAATGCCTTTTGGCAATTGGGACAGATCAGTTCCTTCATTTGTTCGTGTCTTCTTCGATCAAGTCCACAGACCAGTTCAGGGCTTGGATCTTCATGTCCAGTTCACGCAGTTCGCGTGCCGCAGCGTCCGTGCGTCGGCGCAGGTCGGGCACATCCACCACGCGCACCGTCTTGATCTCGTTGCGCCCATAGCGAGCATCGCCCTCCACCACATGGCTGAGCACCTCCTTCATCAGCTGTACACGCATGGCCAGCACATCCTTACGGGCCATGAGTCGCGTCACCGTCTCGCCCTCGTGCACCGTCCGCATGTTCGTTGCATTGATGCGGTAGATCAGATCCTCCAATTCCTCCAAAGCCGTATTCAGCTCCACGTCCAGCGCAGCCAGATCTTCCGCCGGCGTATCGCCTTCCTGCACCTTGGCGCTGTCCTTAAACCGCACCTTCAGCTCGTTCACTCGTTTCTGTAAGTCAGCCCTGAGGCTGAGCGCTTCTGCCAGTTTCATCGTAGTCGTTATTGCTATATGATTAAATGTAGATCCCCCTTTTGATGGGCGCGCAAAAGTAAGTCGCAGCAGCATTAGCGACATGTCGTCGGTATTGTCAAAACGAAGACAAAGCCCCTTGCGGGAGTTTCGCTGGATCCACAGCGTTTGCCTTGACGTCTGCAGGAACGCTGCAAGTGCCCCGAAAAACTTTTTGGTGTTTGCAGGAATGCTGCAAATGCTTCGAAAAACTTTTCGGCGTTTGCAACGCCGTTGCAAGTCTCACGAAAAACTTTTTGGCGTTTGCAACACCGTTGCAAGTCCCACGAAAAACTTTCTGGCATTTGCAACACCGTTGCAAGTCTCACGAAAAACTTTCTGGTGTTTGCAACACCGTTGCAAGTCCCACGAAAAACTTTCAGGTGTTTGCAACACCGTTGCAAGTCTCATGAAAAACTTTCCGGCGTTTGCAACACCGTTGCAAGCATTTCCAAAAACGTTTGGGCCATCGCGTGGCTTCCGTAGAAACTCTCTGCGGGCTGTCGAACTCACGTTATAGATAGGCTTGTAAGGCAAGAATATCCGACCGGCGGAAAAGGTTTGTCTCGGTTGATTATGCTGTCTGTAGGGCCTATGGAGGACTCCTCCTTGTATGGTTTCGGTACGGTATCCCTTGGCCTGACGCCCATTGCCAGCCCTGTAGGCCGTATGGAATTGTTTCTACTTTTGCGGCCTGATTTACAAAACAGAAAGACAGTTCGATAATGGATAAGATAAGCTATGCCCTCGGGCTGAGCATCGGGAACAATTTCCGGGCATCGGGTATCAAAGGGCTGGAAATCGATGATTTCATCAAGGGCATAAACGACGTATTTAATGAGGCTAAGCCTGCCATCGCTTTCGACGAGGCGCAACGCTTGCTTCAAGCGTATTTCAAGGACCTTCAGGCCGAGAAGTTTGAGATGAATAAGCAGGTCGGTGAAGAGTTCCTACGAATCAATAAGGAGAAGCGGGGTGTGGTGACGCTCCCCAGCGGCCTCCAGTACGAAGTGCTCAAGACAGGCGACGGGCAGAAGCCTGGGCCGAACGACAAGGTGCGCTGCCATTACCACGGCACACTCATCGATGGGCGCGTCTTCGATAGCTCCATAGAGCGTGGTCAGCCGGCTGTGTTCGGCGTTTCGCAGGTGATCCGCGGATGGACCGAGGCGTTGCAATTGATGAACGTCGGATCCAAATGGCGCCTCTTTATCCCCTCCGACATGGCTTACGGCGCACACGGTGCAGGCGAGGCTATCGAGCCGAATATGACGCTCATCTTCGACGTCGAACTGCTCGGCATCGAATGAATGAGAGACGACGAAGAGAATAACAATAGAATAGTAACTACATAACAACCAAACAGGAAGATGAAAAAGATTAATGTATGGATGATGGCGGCCGCAGCGGCTGCCTGTGTAACGATGAACTCGTGTAATCAAGGCGGCGTTTCAGCAGATGCCACGCTGGGCTCGCAGAACGACAGCTTGAGCTACGCCGTCGGTGTGAACGTTGGAAATAACATCAAGGCCAGTCTGGCAACCTTCCCCGGCGACGACTCGCTGAAGATGGATCTCGTGATCAAGGGTATCCTGGCTGTGCTGAAGGATACTTCGGCTCTGAAGATGACTTCCGACAATGCCAATGCCTATCTCAATGCTTATGTGATGAAGGTTCAGCAGTCGCAGGCTGAGGCTGAGCTGAAGGTGGGACAGGACTTCTTGGCCGCTAACCGTTCCAAGGAAGGCGTCATAACGACCGCCAGCGGACTCCAGTATAAGGTCATCACCGAGGGCACGGGAGCCAAGCCGACGGCAAAGGATAAGGTGCGCTGCCACTACACCGGTAGATTGCTCGACGGAACCGTCTTCGACAGCTCCGTACAGCGTGGACAGCCTGCTGAGTTTGAAGTGGGTCAGGTGATCCCAGGATGGCAGGAAGTGCTGCAGCTGATGCCTGTAGGATCGAAGTACCAAGTATGGATCCCCTCCAATCTAGCTTATGGCACGCAGGGCGCAGGGCCGATCAAGCCTAACTCTACGCTCGAATTCGAAATCGAACTGCTTGAAATTGTGAAGTAATGAAGCAGTTCCACAAGTTGACAACCCTCGCACTCGTCTGCGCAGCCATGCTGCTCGGCGGTGCGATGGCCAATGCGGCTGTTAAGCCGACACGTAAGGCATCCGGGCCCGCACTCAAGTCGCCGCTTGATACGGTCAGCTATGCGCTGGGTGTGAACATCGGTAGCAGCCTCCGTGAGAATCTCAAGACGTTCCCCAACGGCCCAGTCAACATCAATGTCTTGGCCGAGATCTTCATCCGTACGCTCAAGGGCGATACCGCTGGACTGCTGATGAACAACGCAGCCTCCGAGACGTGCATCCAGAACTATGTGATGGAAGCGCAGCAGAAGGAAGGCGACGCTCGCAAGGCCGAAGGCGAGAAATTCCTTGCTGCCAACAAGAAGAAGGAAGGCGTGGTGACGACTGAGAGCGGTCTGCAATACAAGGTGCTCAAGCCCGGTGAGGGTGATGAGAAGCCGACGGACGCTGACCGTGTCAAGGTGCATTACACTGGCCGACTGCTCGATGGTAAGGTGTTCGACAGCTCCGTGGAGCGTGGTGAACCGGCCGAGTTTGGCGTGACGCAGGTCATCCGCGGATGGCAGGAGGCGCTCAAGCTGATGTGCAAGGGTGAGAAGCTCCAAGTGTGGATCCCCTCCGATCTGGCTTACGGTACGGGTGGCGCTGGCGACATGATCAAGTCGAACGCTACGCTCGAGTTTGAGATCGAGCTGCTGGACATCATCAAGCCTGAGCCCAAGGTGGAGAAGGCGGCTGAAGAGGCTGTGGAATCCGCCGAGAAGGTCGTAAACAAAGCCGTAGAGAAGGTGGACAAAGCCGCTAAGAAGGCCGCCAAGGAAGCTGAGAAGGCTGCTAAGAAAGCCGAGAAAGCTGTCAAGAAGACGGAGAAGAAGTAAGCGAGCCAAATCCCCCTCCGCCCACAAGAGCAACCTCTGTGAGGCGAGACAACGAAACGATAGCGGTGTATCGGTGGGCCATGTCCAGAGAGAGTTGGACGCCCCCGATGCACCGCTTCTTTATGGCTTGATTGCGGTCTCTCGTTAGAGGCCGTTAGATCGTCGCTATCGGCTTGACTATTTCGATGCGCAGCCCCAGCGCACTAATCATATTGTAGAACATCGCTGCACTGGGCATGATGTCTCCGCGTTCCACTCTTGCAATGTAGCTCCTTGTAGCATGCAGACGTCGGGCCAATTCTGCCGTGTCACCTTCGCTTCTTTGCGTGCGTCGGAGAGTAACTGCCCGGTATAAAACGCGTAGGCTTCTTCATCAAACTTGGCTCGCTCTGGTGTACCTGGTTTGCCAAACTCTTGCTCGATTTCCTTACTGATGCTCGTTAGCATGTTGTCTTTTGTGATCATGATACTCCTCCATTATTTGGATCGCCTTGTTGATTTCTGCCTGTCTTTGATGCTGCAAAGGCACGAAAAGGATTCAACATACCGGTGCATAACACAAAGATCCCGCATCCATAATATCCACCCCTCCTCCGCCGTTTAATTCCCGGTTGAATCAGGGCAGAGCGGACCCTTCACCACTTCTAACTACTCGCTCTCACCACCACTTAATCCCCCACATCTTATGAAAAGAAACAAGATCCTCTGGGCTGACGACGAGATCGACCTCCTCAAGCCGCACATCCTCTTCCTCGAAGAGAAAGGCTACGACGTGACGCCCGTCATCAGCGGACAAGACGCTATCGACAGCTGTAGCGAACAGACTTTTGACCTCATCTTCCTTGATGAGAATATGCCCGGACTCACCGGACTCGAAACCTTGGTCTCCATCAAGGAGATCGACCCCGCCGTGCCCGTCATCATGGTCACCAAGAGCGAGGAGGAGAGCATCATGAATCAGGCTATCGGTAACCGAATCGCCGACTACCTCATCAAGCCTGTCAACCCCAACCAGCTGCTCCTCTCCATCAAAAAGAACCTCCACAAGAACGATATCATCACCACCGCCACCTCCGAGAGCTATCAGCAGGAGTTCGGTCGCATCGGCATGCAGATCAACGACTCCTTCACCGCCGACGACTGGGCGGAGGTCTACAAGAAACTCGTCTATTGGGAGATCGAACTCGAGGAGAACCAAGCCCCCATGCAGGAAATGCTCATCATGCAGAAGCGGGAGGCTAACAGCGCCTTCGGCAAGTTCATCCGCAAGAATTACATGGGCTGGATGGCCGATCCTGCCAGTCGACCGCTGATGAGTCCCGACCTCTTCAAGACGAAAGTCTTCCCCCTGCTCGACGCTGGCGAAAAGGTCTTCTTCATCCTCATCGACAACTTCCGTTTCGACCAGTGGCGCGTCGTGCGGTCGTTGCTTTCGGACCGCTTCACGGTGGACGAAGAGATGTACTACAGTATCCTCCCCACCGCCACCCAGTATGCCCGCAATGCCATCTTCTCCGGCCTCATGCCGGCACAGATCGCCCAGATGTTTCCCGACCTCTGGGTCGACGAGGAGAGCGAGGAGGGCAAGAACACGAACGAGGAGCCGCTGATCCAAACCCAGATTGACCGCTTCCGTAAGCGCTACGACTTCTCTTACCACAAGGTCTACGAATCGCAGTACGGCGAGCGTATCCTGAACGGCCTCAGCGACCTGTTGCGCAACCAGCTCAACGTTGTTGTCATCAACTTTATCGACATGCTCTCGCATGCCCGTACCGAGAGTAAGATGATCCGTGAGCTGGCCCAGAGCGCGGCCGCTTACCGCAGTTTGACCCGCTCTTGGTTTCAACATTCCGTCATGCTCGAGCTGCTCAACCGACTGGCCGACGAGGGCTGCCGTGTGATCCTCACCACCGATCATGGCACTATCCAGGTCGACGACCCGATCAAGATCACCGGCGATCGCAACACCAACACCAACCTCCGCTACAAGACGGGCCGACACATGACCTGCGACTCCAAGTACATCTTCGAGATCAACGACCCCGCCCGGGCCGGACTGCCCTCGCCGCACTTGAGCACGCGCTACGTCTTCGCCACCAACGCCTACTTCTTCGCTTACCCCAACAATTACAACTACTATGTCCCCTACTATCGCGGCACCTTCCAGCATGGCGGTATCTCGATGGAGGAGATGATGGTGCCCTTCATCACCCTGCAACCCAAATGAGCACGATCTACATCCCCTCGCTGGCCTACCTCCACGACGCGGCCCAAGAGTTCCTCCGCACCGTCGGCCCCGCGCCCCGTGTCGTAGCCTTCTACGGCGAGATGGGCGCCGGCAAGACCACCTTCATCAAGGCCCTCTGCGAAGCCCTCGGCGTCCGCGACGCCATCAACAGCCCCACCTTCGCCATCGTCAACGAGTATGTCGGCCGCGACGCCGATCACCTCATCTACCACTTCGACTTCTATCGCATCCGCACCCTCGCCGAAGCCCTCGACATAGGCACCGAAGACTATTTCGAGCGCCCCTCGTGGAGCTTCATCGAGTGGCCCGAGCGCATAGAGCCGCTCCTGCCGTCCGATGCCGTCCGCGTCCGCATCGCCGAGCAGGCCGACGGTGCCCGCGAGCTAACGATCAGTGATTAAAGGCCCCTAATTTGGCCGGCACCCCTGGTGCCTTGATTGTCTTTTGCTTCTTTTCTTGCATCAAGGCAAGAAAAGAAGAAGGAAGCAAGCAAAAGAGCCATGAGAAGCAGATAAAAGGCCGACGCTTTACACCGCACATCCGCGGGCAAGGCGTCGGCCTTTCCTGTTTAGCCCCAAATCCATCTGAGAAGGCCCCACGGCGCCCTCAAACAGCGCTGCACCGCTTCGCGCAGCTCCCAAACCATCCGTCGACAGCGCCCAACCTCCCCGCGCAGGCCCTATCGGGTCCATTTTCAGGCGTTCGGAACTTCCCAAACGAATACAACGCATTATTCAAGCGATTCGGAACTTCCCGAATCAATATAGAGGTGAGATACGAGCCTTCGGAGCTTCCCGATAGTATATAAATAAAGGGTATAAGTCTTCGGAACTTCCCGGAGCGTTAAAAACGGATTGATTATATTTTCGGGAATATCCGATTCATAGAAATAGATAGTTCTATCTTTTCGGAGATTTCCGAAGAGAGGAAAATAAATTAAATAGATCTTCGGAAACTTCCGAAGGCTTGAAACAGGTAGAATACTACTTTCGGAATATTCCGAAGGCTTATATCTATCAGTAGATCTCAATCGGAGATCTCCGAACGACTCAAAATATAAGGGATAACCGTTCGGGAAATTCCGAACGTCTGAAAATGGGCCCGATAGGGGCTGCGCGGGGAGGTTGGGCGCTGTCGACGGATGGTTTGGGGCCTGCGCGGATGGGTTTGGGGCTGCTGGAGACTCACTTGGGGGTTGCGCGGGGAGGTTGGGCGTTGCCGGCGCATGGTTGGGGCCTAAACCATACTTTTGCCCGCATGTTATAGCAATTGGTTATTTGAGCATTACGTATGAATTTCCCCTTATTGAAATGGATCGAGCCGAGGAAGCCCTACCGACTCGGACTGGCCCTGAGCGGCGGTGGAGCCAAAGGATTGGCCTATGTGGGCGTCTTTAAGTTTTTGGAGGAGCGCGGTATTCGTCCCGACGTCATTGTGGGTACCAGTGCCGGCGCCATAGCGGCTGTGCTGTGGGCCGACGGACACACCTCGGACGAGATCCGCGAAATGTTCGCCGGGCGTGAGTTCTCCGAGTTTGCTCGGGTGCAAGTGCCCACCACGGGGCTGTTCGACAGCCGTGGCGTGAGTGAATTTCTAAAGCGTAACCTCCGCGCCAAGACCTTCGAGGAGCTTCGTATCCCTACCATCGTCATGGCCACCGACCTCGACAACGGCTGCGGCCATCGGTTCAGCTCTGGCCCCATCGTGGAGGCCGTGCGCGCCTCGTGCAGCATACCGATCATCTTCAGCCCCGTCGTTATCGACGGCGTGCACTATGTCGACGGCGGACTCTTCCACAACTTCCCCGTCTCCATCATCCGTGACAGTTGCGAGATGGTCATCGGCGTCAACGTCAACCCCTACACCGCCCGCAAGTACAGCAAGAACATCTACAGCATCGGCGAGCGCTCGTTCCACTATATGTTCCGCGCCAACACCGTCGAGGATCGGCGCCTCTGCGACCTGCTGATCGAGACCGAGGAGTTCGGCCATTACAAGCTCTTCGACCTGAAGAATATCGACCACATCGCCCGCGTGGGCTATGTCACCGCTGTCCGCGCCTACAACCGCCTGACCCGGACGGCCGATAAGAACAATAAGCTCCTGCGCGCCTATCCGCCGCCCAAACGTACCGCGCCCAAGGCGGCTGCCCCCACGAAGCAGGTAGCCAGCGAAGTTCCCCACTCTCGGCAGAGGCCTTGATCTCCTTTTGCTTCTTGCATAAAAGAAGCACTCCGTCACCCCCCTACATCCGTCACTCACTATGAATAAGAACAGCAAAAACCCCATCATCTATCAAGTCCTCCCGCGGATCTTCGGCAACATGCAGCGCCCCGCGAAGGAGTATGGCAACATTGAAGAGAACGGCTGCGGCAAGATGGCCGACTTCACCCCCGAGGCGCTCGATGCCATTCGCCAATTGGGCGCGACGCACGTCTGGTACACCGGCATCTTAGAGCACGCCACCCGCACGGACTACTCCGCCTATGGCATCCCCAAGGATCACAACGCCGTGGTTAAGGGCAAGGCCGGATCGCCCTACGCGGTGAAGGATTACTACGACGTGGCGCCCGATCTGGCCGTGAGCGTTCCCGACCGCATGGCCGAGTTTGAGGCCCTCGTGGAGCGGACGCATGAGGCTGGGCTGAAGGTCCTCATCGACTTCGTACCCAACCATGTCGCCCGTCAATACCACTCCGACGCCAAGGATCCCCTCGAGCCCGACCTCGGTCAGAACGACGACACCAGCCGTGCCTTCGCCCGCGACAACAACTTCTACTACCTGCCCGGACAGGCCCTCGCGTTCCACTTCGGCGCCAAGCAGGAGGACTTTGAGTACAGCGAGTTCCCCGCCAAGGTCACCGGCAACGACTGCTTCAGCGCCACGCCCGGCCGCAACGACTGGTATGAGACGGTGAAGCTCAACTACGGCGTCGACCTGCAAGGCGGTGGCACGAAGTATTTCTATCCCGTGCCCGACACGTGGCATAAGATGTTGGCCATCCTCCGCTTCTGGATCGCCCGCGGCGTGGACGGCTTCCGTTGTGACATGGCCGAGATGGTGCCCGTCGAGTTCTGGCAGTGGGTCATCCCGCGGGTCAAGAGTTGGAAGCAGGTCATCTTCATCGCCGAGGTCTACCAGCCCGCGCTCTATCGTGACTATATCCGCACCGGCGGCTTCGATTATCTCTACGACAAGGTGGGGCTCTACGACACACTCCGCAGCGTCGTCTGCGGCCATGCCCCCGCCTCACGCCTCACAGACTGCTGGCAGGCCGTCGACGACATCCGCCCGCACATGCTCTCTTTCCTCGAGAACCACGACGAGCAGCGCATCGCCTCCGACTTCTTCGCCGGCCGTGCCGAGGCGGGTATCCCCGCGATGATCGTCGCTGCCACCATCGGCACGGGCCCGGTGATGGTCTACTTCGGCCAAGAGCTTGGCGAACGTGGCATGGATGAGGAGGGCTTTAGCGGACGAGACGGTCGCACGTCCATCTTCGACTATTGGAGCCTCGACACCCTGCGCCGACGTTGTCACGGCGGACGCTACGACGAGGCCCTCTTGACCGACACCGAGCGTAGCCTGCTGCACCAATACACGGCCATTCTGCGCCTTTCGCGTGAGGAGAAGGCCCTGGCCGAGGGCACGTTCTTCGATCTGATGTACGTCAATCCTGCCTCCGACAGCTTCGATCCCGCCCGCCAGTACGCTTATCTACGCAAGGCCGACGAGGTGGTGGTGCTCGTGGCCGTGAACTTTGCCGATACTCCGCGGCGTGTCCGGATACGCATCCCCGAGGACGCCTTCCGCGCCATGTCCATCCCCGACAATACCCCCGCCCGCCTGACCGATCTCCTCACGGGCACGGTTGCCATCGGCACCCTGACCCACGCCTGCGCCTATGAGGTGGAGCTGCCGCCGTGCTCCGGTCGGCTGCTGAAGTTCGATTACTCCGGCCTGTCGTGACCCCGTTCATAGGGAGCTTTTAGATTTTAGCTCGTCGCGCCCTACTTTTGGCGCCATATTTTTAACTGATACAGCGGGGGAGACAGTCCGCCATCGCAACCGGTGAAGGACGCCCCTCCGCGCTCAAACTACTTACAACCCACTAAACGGATGAGTGCTTATACGCCTTTTGCCATCTTCTCGGGAACCAACTCCCGTTACCTCGCAGAGCGAATCTGCAAAAGCCTGCATTGCCCCCTCGGGCAGATGAACATCGAGCATTTCGCTGACGGTGAATTTTCCGTCTCGTACGAAGAAAGTATCCGCGGCAAGGATGTCTTCCTTGTGCAATCCACCTTTCCCAACTCGGACAACCTCATGGAGCTGCTGCTGATGATGGACGCAGCCAAACGCGCCTCGGCGCACTCGGTCATTGCCGTCATCCCCTACTTCGGTTGGGCGCGGCAGGATAGGAAGGACAAGCCCCGCGTCTCCATCGGCGCCAAGCTGATTGCCGACCAGCTCAGCGTAGCCGGTCTCGATCGCCTGATCACTATGGACCTGCACGCCGACCAGATTCAAGGCTTCTTCAACGTGCCCGTCGATCACCTCTACGCCTCGTCGGTCTTCTTAGACTACATCCGCGAGGAGTTGCCCTTCGACAACCTCGTTATAGCCACGCCCGACGTGGGCGGCACGAAGCGTGCCAGCAGCTACTCTAAGTTCCTCGAGCTGCCGATGGTGATCTGCTACAAGACGCGCCTAAAGGCCAATCAGATCAGCGACATGAAGATCCTCGGCGACGTGGAGGGCAAGGACGTTCTCCTTATCGACGACATTGTGGACACGGCTGGCACCATCACCCGTGCAGCCGACCTGCTCAAGCAACACGGCGCCAAGTCCGTCCGCGCGATGGCCAGCCACGCTGTCATGTCCGATCCCGCCACGGAGCGCATTGCCAACTCCTGCCTCGAGGAGATGATCTTCACCGACTCCATCCCCTACCAGAAGGAGTGCGGCAGAGTCACCATCCTCTCCGTGGCCGACATGTTCGCTGAAGCCATCCGCCGCGTCTGCCACGACGAGTCGATCAGCACACTGTATGCCATCAGGTAACCCCCCCTCTAACCCCTTCAATTATGATTATCGACTTTCCCAACATCCCAGAACAACGCCTGCCGAACTTCAAGGGCGGCGAGAAAGAGTACATCGCCCGCATGTTCTTCGACGGGCAGAACCGCATCATGTACGGCCGACTCGAGCCGGGTGCTTCGATCGGCTTGCATACGCACGAGACGAGCAGTGAGATTATGTATTTCCTTGAGGGCCGTGGCAAGGTGCTGCTTGCGGACGGCGAGGAGCGCGTCGCCGCCGGCCAGTGTCACTACTGCCCGAAAGGCCACACGCACAGCCTTGTCAACGACAGCGACGCCGATCTGGTCTTCTTTGCCGTCGTACCTGAGCAATGAGTAGCTGGCCCAGAGTGGCCAGTTCACCGATGAATCATAGGGGCGCTACCTTCGGGGAATAGCGCCCCTATTTGTAGGGCAACCGCATCAAAACCACGCGTGGTTTTGATCTCCGTAGGGGTGTGGAGCGCGAAAAACGCATGTAGCCCCCCAAGGCTTTCTGTCATTTCGATGTGGACACCCTACCTCTATTTGTGCCCCACCCCCGAGGTGGCAGTTATTGGCTATACTCCTTTTTTCTCAGACATCTATACCCCCAGCTTACTGCAATGAAAATTCGACGCAAGAAGAGAGCAATCATCCTCGCCGTCCTCGCCGTCCTCCTGTTGGGTGCCGGTTATTTTCTGTATCCGATCGTGCGATACAGTGTGCACAACTATCAGGAGTTCCAACGCATTCCGGATGAACTGTCTCTTGACATTCCTTTTTCCTATGACGGTCATTTCTCCGTACGATGCACCATTGACGGCAAAGAGGTGAACATGGGCATAAGCACAAGCGGGCTTTGCTTGATGCAAGAAGAAGACCTCAAGAAATATCACGCCATCTATTTCGGAAGGGCTCCGCTGCCTACGAGAAATGTTCGTGGACAGTGGGATTGGCTACGCCTCTACCGCATTCCTGATTTTCGCATAGATACGTTCGCGATGAATCCCCTTTTTGCGTCTGTCGGTAAGTACAATTACATGCATTTGCTGGTGGGAGACAGCGTTTTCGAAGACAATATCTTTCAGCGGAGCAAAAGGATCTTTTCGGTTAAGGAGGGGCAGATGCATGTGGTCATTGCTTTAGATGAGGCAAAGGCGGACATTAGACGTGATAACTTGATGGGAAATGGTGTCTTGGGGTTCAACATCATGCAGCAATGCAATTGGCTTTTTTCAGTGGATGAAGGACGGGTGCGCATATTCAGTGTTGCTAATGATAAGCGGCTCGAACAGGAGAGCAAGGGCTTCCATAAGATTCAGGATGGGCTGGAAGAAGAGGGCATCAGCGCTCGCCTCGGATCGCTTAAAGAAGATCTGGCATTTTCGTTAGCTATCGGGGTAGACGCTGAAGTCGTAGTCAACAATGAGGTGTCCGCCCAGCTGAAGAAACGGTATCCTTATAAGGTGATTCTTAGGCTTCGGGGGGATAACAGCATCGACTCCTTGTTTGTGTTTGATGGCGTTCCGGTGGTGTGGGATGGGATAACGATTCCCAACTGCCAAATCACGAACAACCCCAAGTTTGCTTTTAACAAGAACTTCTTCGGGGCTCAACTGATGCATCGCTTCAATTTTATTTTGGATTATGGAGCAGATGAGGGGGACAACCTATACATCCAACCGGGCAAGGACTTCGAGCAACAGCGCGCTAAGCCTATGCTTTCCGCATTCGGAGTCAATATAGAGGAGAGGGAGCAGGGAATCATTGTCCATCGATTGGAGCCGGACGGCATTGCCGAGAAGGCCGGTATCGCCTTAGGTGATGTGGTGCTGGAGTTAGACGGACGCGCGCCCAAAGCCTTACTCACCAGCCAGGATTTCATCCGATATACAGCCGATAAGAAGGAGATCCGCTTACGAATCAAGGGTAAGGGAGAGATGCGGCTCGCGCTGTGAGGTCTTGTTTCCCCAGAGTAAATTCCTCCAACCGATCCTTTTGAAGGAATTTCTCCGAGTAAATTCGTCCAACCGATCTCTTTTGAAGGAATTTCCTCGAGTAAATTCGTCCAACCGATCTCTTTTGAAGGAATTTCTCCGAAGAAATTCGTCCAACTGATCTCTTTTGAAGGAATTTCCTTGAGTAATTTTCACCGTTGGCCAGTCATCGGTAAAAATTACTCAAAGAAACGCCTCCATTGATCCTTAGTTGGCGTTGTTGTCGCCTCTAAACGTTCACCGCTGCTGCTTACTTTTGCGCGCTGCAATTAAAAATCATAGGAACATGGCATTAGCATCGAAATACGATCCCTCGTCGGTCGAGGGAAAATGGTATCAATACTGGTTGGACAACGGTTTCTTTCGCTCCCTCCCGGACGAGCGCGAGCCGTACACGGTGGTCATCCCGCCGCCCAACGTCACCGGCGTGCTCCACATGGGGCACATGCTCAACAACACGATTCAAGACATCCTTGTGCGCCGCGCACGCATGACGGGCCACAACGCCTGCTGGGTGCCGGGCACGGATCACGCCTCCATCGCCACCGAGGCCAAGGTGGTGGCACGACTGGCTGAGCGCGGAATCCGCAAGTCAGATCTCACCCGCGAGGAGTTTCTGCGCCACGCCTGGGAGTGGAAAGAGGAGCACGGCGGCATCATCCTCAAACAACTCCGACGCCTCGGTGCCTCCTGCGACTGGGATCGCACGGCCTTTACTATGGACGACATCCGCTCTCGGAGCGTCATTCGCGTCTTCTGCGATCTGTACCGTAAGGGACTGATCTATCGTGGTGTCCGCATGGTCAATTGGGATCCCGCTGCCCTCACTGCCCTCAGCGACGAGGAGGTGATTTATAAGGAGCAACAGGGCAAACTCTACTACCTGCGCTATCGCATCGTCGGCGAAGACGGATACGCCATCGTGGCTACGACCCGACCCGAAACGATCATGGGTGACACGGCTATGTGCATCAATCCGAACGACCCGAAGAACCAACACCTCCGCGGACGGCGCGTCATTGTCCCGCTCGTGGGGCGCGAGATCCCCGTCATCGAGGACGACTACGTCGACATTGAGTTCGGCACAGGCTGCCTCAAGGTCACCCCTGCACACGATGTAAACGACTACATGCTGGGCGAGAAATACAACCTCCCCTCTATCGACATCTTTAACGACAACGGCACCATCGCTCCCGCTGGCGAACTTTACGTCGGCATGGATCGTTTCGCTGTCCGCGAGCAGATCGTCCGCGACCTCGAAGTCGCTGGGCTGCTCGAGAAAACAGAGGATTACGTCAACAAGGTAGGCTTCTCTGAACGCACCAATGTAGCCATAGAGCCGAAGCTCTCCATGCAGTGGTTCCTGAAAATGGAGGGCCTAGCCAAGCCGGCACTCGATGCGGTGATGGATGATGAGATCCGTTTCTACCCGCCGAAGTTCAAGAATACCTACCGCCACTGGATGGAGAACGTGAAGGATTGGTGCATCAGTCGCCAACTCTGGTGGGGCCATCGCATCCCGGCTTACTATGCCTCGCCGACTGATGGGGAGGCGTCGGGCAATGTGGCGCCGGTCGTTATCCTCGTGGCCGAGACTGAGGAGGAAGCACGCGCGCAGGCCGCTGAGCACCCCATGCTGAAGGGTCGCCCGTTCACGCTTCGGCAGGATGAGGATTGCCTCGACACTTGGTTCTCGTCTTGGCTTTGGCCCATCGCTCTTTTCGACGGCATTAACCATCCCGGTAACGACGAAATGCGTTATTACTACCCCACGGCGGACCTTGTCACCGGTCCGGATATCATCTTCTTCTGGGTGGCACGCATGATCATGGCTGGCTATGAGTATGAGAAGGATAAGCCCTTCCGTAGCGTCTACTTCACCGGCATCGTGCGCGACAAGCTCGGGCGGAAGATGTCGAAGTCGCTTGGTAACTCGCCCGATCCACTCACCCTCATCGATCAATACGGTGCCGATGGAGTGCGCATGGGGATCATGCTGGCCGCTCCGGCAGGTAACGACATTCTTTTCGACGAGTCGTTGTGCGAACAGGGGCGTAATTTCAACAACAAGATCTGGAACGCACTCCGTTTGGTGAAGAGTTGGGAGGTTTCCGATGCGGCAGAACAGCCAGATGCGGCAAGAATTGCGATCGATTGGATGGAGGCGAAGTTCTGTGCGACAATCGTGGAACTTGAGGATGATTTTTCGAGATACCGTATCTCCGAAGCGTTGATGACGGCTTACAAACTCTTTCGTGATGAGTTCTCTGCGTGGTATCTCGAGGCTGTTAAGCCTGCTTACGGTCAGCCCATCGATGCAAAAACATATCGTTCCACGATCTCGCTGTTTGAGAAACTCATGCTGACCCTTCATCCGTTTATGCCCTTCATCACAGAGGAAGTATGGCAGGCATTGGCCGACCGTCAGCCAGGTGAGAGCATTATGGTCACTCAGCAGCCTCGCCCGGAGCAAACGAACGACCTCCTGACAGCCGATTTCGAGGTGGTGAAGAGTATTGTGGCCGGTGTCCGCTCCATTCGACTCGAGCGCAACATCCCGAACAAGGAGTCGCTCACGTTGCAGGTCGTTACGGGTGATCATAACGAGGCGTATAATCCGGTCATTATGAAGATGTGCAACGTCGATACGATCGTGCGAGCTCCGAAAGATGCCACTGCCGCCTCGTTTATGGTCGGCACGACAGAGTATGCCGTACCGCTGGGCAACACCATCGATGTGGCTGAAGAAATCCAGAAGATGGAAGCTGAGATTGACTACCTCGAGGGCTTCCTTCGTTCGGTGATGAAGAAGCTCGGCAATGAGAAGTTTGTCGCCAACGCTAAGCCCGAAGTCGTGGCTGTCGAGCGAAAGAAGCGTGCCGATGCCGAGAGTAAACTCGCGCTCCTGCGAGAAAACGTGGCTAAGCTGAAAGACAATGTGTGACTTATCGAAGTAGAGAAATGATACAAACCGATAAAAGAAGAGGTTGGGGCATATACGTATGCCTCAACCTCTTACTGTTACTTACCTCATGCAGTACCGTCCGCTTCATTGGGATCGAGACTTTGGAACCTTCTGAGCTGCACGTTCCGCACACAGTTCGTCGAGTGCTGATTGTGGACAATGCAGCGATGCCATCTGCTACTTCTTGTTCATTGACATTGGGGAAGATCCCACTGGAGGCTATGGAAGTAACGACTGACAGCATGGCGTTTTACTATTGCCAGACCTTAGGCCAACGCATTGCCGATGCACACCGTTACGAGGATGTTCGCCTCTACGACAGAGCTTATCGCCCCTCCCACCTCTCCGATCAACCGCTATCAGCCTCCGAAGTCCGACAACTATGTACGGACGAGGGTGTAGACGCCGTCATCTCGCTTGATCGCCTACAGTTCAGCATCAAAGGGGACGTCAACCCGCTCTACTTCCTCACCCACGACCCGTTACGAGTCGAAGTGTCTGGTCTCATCCGTCTTTCCATCCCATCTGATACCCTAACGATGGTCCGTACCGTCCACCTATCCGACACTCTCCGCGCTGCGTTTGAGGGTACCATCGATAGTCCCGAAGCCATTAGTCAGGCCATGCGTACCGTATTACGTGAAGTTTCACTCTACATGGCTGACAAATCATCTTCGCGCTTTGTTCCACACTGGGAGCCGAATGTTCGTTGGTACTATACCTCCTCTTCATCCGCATGGAAAGAGGCCAGTGCCTATGCCGCTGCTGAGAAATGGAAGGAGGCCGCCGTAATCTGGCATCGCCTCTATGACCAAGCTCGAAATGGGAAAGTCAAGGCACGTTTAGCCTCCAACATTGCTGTTAGCGAGGAGCTATGTGGCAATCTATCAATAGCCTCCGACTGGGCCGAACGTTCCTACACCCACTATCTCGAGTATGCCTCAGAGGTAGACTCCACCACACTCAATCGCCAGCGACGCTACACGGAAGCCATGAAGCAGCGTCTTCGCTCTGACAAAGAACTGAGGGATTTGGGAAAGTGAGTCTTGCAGTGTTCCACGATGTGGCTTTGTATAGATGTGAATTCGGGAGTGGGGCAACAGGACACAAAGAAATAGACACTTGTTTTTAGGATCTCCGGTCAACCCTTCTATCTTTGCCCGCCGACAAACAGAAGAATACGTGAAAGAGAATCCAAAGATTCAGGGAATAATAGAGTCCATATTCTTATCCGCGATAGATCGGGTAACAAAAGATGGAGCAATACAGACGATCAGCCGTTTGTACGTGCAATTGGATGCTGACGCAGGTGAGATCCAGATTTTTGATGAGCCTGAGCATTTATTGAAGAAGAAGGTCATCTTCGATTGGGCTGATCCACGCAATAAGGGTGCCGCCTTTATGCAGCGAAAACTTGCGATGATTCGTTCGGCAATAGCTCGTGTGACGGCAAAAGGCGCCTTTAATCATCCAAAGTGTTCAAAGCCATTCTTTATTAGTCTAGTAGATGATGAGTTTAAAGAGTCAGAAGTGTTGTTTGGACAGAAAGAGCAGTCAGAAAAAGGAGAGGTATGCTTGATGGAGGGCTTAGAAAAAGAACTGGATGATTTTTATCGGAAACTATTTCCAGATATGGAATAAAGCTCTATCTTTGTACCCGATAAGAAGAACAATTGTTGGATTTGATGAGATCATAGTCGTAAATTGCCGAAATGGCTCAGTTGGTAGAGCAATTCATTCGTAATGAATAGGTCCCCGGTTCGAGTCCGGGTTTCGGCTCAAATAAAAAATAATAGGAATGTGAAGGGTATACGTATATAGATAGGCGTATACCCTTTCTTGTAAAAGAGAAATGCAGAACACCTCTATGCGGAATAAGTCTAGTCACGTAGAAGTCCTTAAACTTCGATAGAAGGAGATCGATTTTACGTAAGAAGTGCTGCGGAATAGAATGCTAGGATGAAAAAGTAGCCTTGTAGATTGTCTATGTGTAATAGAATACCGAATAGATGCAAGTGTGCTTCAGAGAGGGATTAAGGTTCGAGAGTAAAAGATGAGCATAGCGCTGTTTGTTCTTGGATTTTACTGTTTTGTTGGAGCGCTTTGCCTTTTGGATAAGAATTAGAAGAGTGGATCAGAAAAAAGAGGGGGATGGATTGTGAGAATAGGGCAAATCTGTATTTTTGTTGCGGCGATTGACTCGTGTGGAGCTAATGCAGCGTTTGTTAGCTGCGTATGCGAAGGATGAGGCTAAAGAAGAGATTTTACAAGTATTAATATTTAACTAATTGATTATGAACAAAAAAGTATTCGCTTTGTTGGCGGCTTCGCTTATGCTACTCTTAGGGGTAGTGGGGGCGAGTGCTAGGTCTGCACACGGGGATTCTGTAAAGTATCTACCTGATGGAACAGGGAAGGGCGCTTACCATCTCAAGATCTCGTACATCGGTACGAGGAAACTGGATGCGAGTCGCGATAGCTGTTTCTTAATTATGGATCAGGAGGGTCGTATTGATCTTGCTGATAGTGGTTATGTGTGGAATAAGGATGGAGATCCTGATTCTGCATTTTTCAAATTGCGTTCCTCCTTGTGGTGCGTCAATGTTGGTAGACCAGAGAATGCGGGAAAAGTTCCCGCCTTTACCTTTATAAACAAAGAGTATGGGACGGAGCTAGCATTCGATTATCAGCCTCATTTGTTTACTGATACGGGTACGACGAGTACACGAACTGAAATCTACCACGATTGGTGGGCACGATTGGTTCCAGGTTATGGCATTGATCTGATTGCGGGTCAGACGTCAGCTCCGTTGGTAGGTGGTAACTTGTCTAAATGGAAATTTTCACGTACATATAATGGAGCACACGGGTCTGCAGAATTGGAGAAAGATCAATATTTGGCAATTGAAGTGAAACCAGATTATTATCTGACGTTTGCAGTTCCTTCTGCGGGTACCTCGCAGGGTAAAATTCGTCTAGTTGTAGCTCATAAGAATGAGTTCGCTGATACTTCAAGCTTTTACAAAAAGGAATTGGTCCGCTTCAGATTGGTCAATGCATCTCCGAGAGTGTTGACTGCTCACGATTTCAATACGAAGATGCATCAAAATCCGACGGAAGGCCCGGTTCAGCTGTTCTTCTCTCCAGATGTAACATCAGGACAGACGAATGCTTTTGCTCAATTACTGAAGGCTACGGACGTTCAGTCATCTACCCGTGGGAAGGATAATCATTATCTTTACTTGAATACCACCGGAGGTCAGTATATAACTATGTCCACGTCGGACTACAATAGTGACTTGGGTATTCGTTATCCAAAGATTGAAACGACAGGTGCTACTAATGAGGATCAGAGTAAATGGCGCTTGGTTTACTATCCTTCAGAGGACAGCTTGATTGTCAATGTGAAGGGGTATAAGAATCATGTAAGTTATGGTACTCAGAAAGATCCAGGTTCATACTCTCTTAATGAGGACTTATACAACAATGATATTTTGAATTATTTGATTCTTCGTGTACAGGATCTAAATGCTACGGCTGGTCGTATACTAACAGTAGCCAATGCACCGGCTAATACACGCATTCATTTCAATATTAATAATTGCGTGGTATATGATACGGATCGGACAACTGTTCCTTCGAACTTGTATACGGTAAGGGATCGTGAGGGTCGCTACTTAGTGGTTCCGATGTATGCAGGTGATCTCACACCACAGTGGATGCGTCTGGAAGATATTGAAAACGCAAATCGTACACCGTCCGATCAGTGGTTTGTGACGAAGGTGAATGATGGATCGGGTATATCGAAGATTCATCTGACGAACCGTGAATTCAATAATATCCGCATTGAGTTTGTTCAAGTATATAATGACTACCATCTGTTTAAGGGTGTATGGCATCGTATTGATGAAAATGGATTAGGACGTGACTATAGCCCGATCATGGGTAGAAACTATGTGAATTTGGCTGGTTTTACAGTAGTTCCGAAGCCATATCGTAATGATCCTTACTTGGGATATAAGTTCTTTAGTAAGAATCCTGATGAGGCTGCTGCTATTAAGGAAGCAACTGACTCATTGAATTGGTTCGCTTATGCCTTCAATTACTTGAATAAGTTGAGTGATGGTAATCACTATATGGGCTTCCGTGACAATGCTTCGAGCACAGATACAGGTTTATATATCTTAAAGGATGACAGAACATACTTCCAACTTGTTGTCCCCGACACTCTGCGTAGAGAGGCTTATGGTGTTGAGAAATATGGTATTGGCTGGAATGATGGTCTATTAGCTAACTTCAGTAACACAAATAGCGACGACTATATCGCTCCGTTGAAACGCTGGTTCTATCACTTACAAGTGAATGACTATTGGAAGTTTAAGCGGAATGAGAACTATGTTGTAATGGACGACAATGCACGTTATGGTTATACGCCAGAGAGAAATGCGAATAGTCGTCGTTTGAATAAGGCGAAGTTCTATCTGCGCTTTACGTATGAGACAAATGGGAAGGATTACTATACGCTGTTAGATCGAATCGATATCTCGAACTTCCACTACCTGACGTATGTAAAGGGTCTTGCTGTTACAGATACGATTAAGGCTTATGATTGGAGTCATGGCAGCATCAGGCAGAATTCGTTTGGTGTAGTAGCCGCTAGCGTAACGGATCACGCTCCGATGTATGTAGCTGCACAGCCGAAGACGATTGGTACATATCGTGTTTCGACGTTTGCTTTAACTCATGAAACAGAGCCATTGTATCGTCGCTTCAATTCTTTAGATGAAGGTTCTGTTGCGACTGATGATCCTGATACGGTAGCATTCCGTCGTACAGCAAAGCCTAATGATTATCTGTATGAAGATGCGCACAGTGTATACTCTGCGACTAAGAAGCAGAATGCGGCTGGCTATAGCAATATCAATTTCGCTGGTGTAGAGAATGCAGACGATGCTATCAAGAATAAGGATAAGGATCAGGTATTCAAACGCCACATTGATACAGATTGGGCTATTTATGTAGATACTGCTTATGTGAACCGTGGTACGGGTCTGATCAAACCGCAGTACTTGCTGGTGGTAGGTCCGGAATTTGGTTGGCTGGGTTGCCCGGTTTGTGGTGAAGATGAGTTGAACCGTCCATATGTATATGGCCGCTTCTTACGTAATGAAACGGATTCTGCACGCACTGATCCTCAATTGGGTTCGCAGAGTGCCATCCGCGATCGTGATTACATCTTGCCTTCTAACTGGGATCGTTTGGCCTTCACTCCTGCTATCCATGCAGGCGATACGTTGTATGTTCTTAATGGACATTCGATTGAAGAGTTCTATGTGAAAGGTGCTAACGGACAGCGTTATGTGAACTACAAGAAACTGAACAACACACCGCGTGTGAAGAAAGTATTCTTGGGTAACAACCTCCATAAGGACGAAGTGTTCTCGTTCCGCTATATCGAACCTCGTGGTGGATCAAAGAAAGACTTCTTGATCGAGTCTGAGACATGGAATCGTGGTGCTGGACGCATGATTGCTCCAATGCAGGGTGCATGGATCAAGATTCAGAATGGTGTGCCTGTTGTCAGCCGTGGATCGTACTACGATGCGATTACTGAGGCCGAAGTTTGGAATGTACGTAAGACGGACAAGGCTCCGTTGGCTAACAAGGAAGTATCTACGACGAATGTAGTGGTAACTGCTGGTGTTGGTAACGTGACTGTTCTGAATGCTTCAGGTAAGGCTGTTACTGTAAGCAATATCTTGGGACAAACGGTAGCAAAAGCCGTATTGGCATCTGATAACGAGACGATTTCTGCACCACAAGGTGTCGTTATTGTGTCGGTAGAAGGTGAGAATGCAGTGAAGGCTGTCGTGAAGTAAAAGATAGAGAAGAAGATTTTCGGACGGTAGGGTTTTATCTACCGTCCGGATTCCTTCGATCGAATTATAATCGACTATTTGAATATTAAAACGATAATGATTATGAACAAAAAGATTTTCACGCTATTAGCGGGAATTCTCATGTTGGGGCTATTTGCGGTCTCGGGTAATGCCCAGGGAAGGAGTACCTTCTTAAAGAAGCAAGACCTGCGTGTGGGAAAACCCGTGAGAAAATTGCAGGCTGGCCCTAACAAAGGCTATTACTACTTATCTGTAGATAGTGTCGTGGGGTTCAATAGTGCTACGGCATTGGGAAAACTTAAGAATGGACGCGGAGATACGATACAGTCTTACATTCCAGACGGTAATAATGGATCAAAGAAGTTGATGGTTCTGTTTATGCGTCCGGATACAAACAAAAATGGGAAATACTCCCTTTTTGTTGACACACTCAATGTCATCAAGCGTACGGGGAATAGGGACTCTGTAAAGGCTAAATGGAAAGGTTATTTTAAGGATAATACGCCGAAGACGGAGATTTCAGCCTCTGCTCTGTGGTGTGTAAATGTGACGGACTATCAACAAGGGCAGAATCCGACATTCGATTTTACAAATAAGCAGTATGAGACATTGTTGGAGATAGATGCCTATAACCATGAGAGCTGGAGATATGACTCTACCATGGCATTTAATACGGTAGATAGGAAGAATTGGAGAATGTCTCCTGCACATGGTGACACGTCGTTAGTTCCAGGAGGTTTGTCTGGATGGGAGTTCTCAGAGACTTATGCAACTGTTTTAAACGCAGGTCGTCCATTGGTTACTTATTTGGATGATACGCACGATACGGTAGCTGTATTGTGTATGCCGCGTGATACTTCAGGTGGACATCGTTTTGGCGAATTAGTTCCGGATAGCTTTATCTGTGTGAAGATTGCTCCGGCTACGGATGTAAGAGCTGGTAAAGTGGATGGTATGCTCTATTTCACTTTGCGTGAAGCGCTCCCGTTCGCATTGGATGCCAATGATTTCAATTCATTGAGTCGTACGAATCCGCTGAAATTCTCTCCGGATGCTGCTTCGAACAATATTTTCACCTCTGGTCTGGAGGCCGCACAGCTTGACACAAGTGCGCATCGTGCAGCTTTAGTCAATGCGGCATTCTTGAAATCTTATGCGACTCCTCCTTCTCCAGCACTTGCTCCGTGGAATGCTCCTGTTCCCGGTGATACCGTCTTGGTCGCTTTCCCGGACTCTATTCTGGATTATCTGGGCTACCTGCATTTGAAGAGTGGTAATAACTATTTGCGAGTTGACTCCAATTTCCATGTACGTAATGCTGGAGGTGATCAGTTCCTGAAATTTGCAACGGGCACACAGGCGCAGATGTGGACAAAACTTCGTGGTGATACGGTCTCTCTGAGAGACTCGTTGATGTACGGTCAGTACGTTTGGCGTATGGTCTATTATCCTTCGGGAGATAGCGTCTATATCAATCCCTTCAAGGCAGCTTATCGTCCTGAGTACGATCCAGCTATCTGGCGAAATGGGGCGGATAGTGTTCGTACTCTTGGTTGGGTGACACAACAACGTTATACGTTTGCTGCAATTCCTGACACTGCGGTATTGTATATGCAATCAAACTCTAGCGTTAACGATGGACATCTGGATGCAACTAACCTTGCACTCATATCTGCCAACACAAATACAATGGTTACTACTGTGAACAAGCTTGATAGTAATCAGGTGAAAACGGCTCGTCTGAGAGATGGATTTATGATAGGTGCTGAGAATACGAGAGGTGAGGCTGCTCCGCTTCCGTATAAGTATCGTCATCGTTTGTATGTGTCTATCCAGAATTTGGCCTCGGGACGTGAGGTGACTCTCCACTCGAACCATAGCGGATTCTTGCCGGCTGGTGATTGCAGTATCAATACGCACATCAATTTTGGTGGCTACTATACTCCTTGCTTGGCTACTGGTTCTGATCGCGTTTCGATCCCGTCAGATTTGTATCTGATCCGTAATACGGATGGACAGTATCTGCATGTTCCGTTGTATTCTGCTCACGACTCCGCTGTTTGGACTTACTTAGATGAGTTCGTACATCCAGAAGAACTTCCTTCTTTCCAGTGGATTGTTGAGAAGCGTTACAGGAACTCGGAGAACTCTCCGATCAACATCATCAACCGTGAGTTTGGTCATCGAGTTGGTAATAAGTATGGTCTGGCTTTCGAAAACGTACAGCTGAAGAGTGGTATGGAGCACTTCTCTTTCCGTACTGATCGCTGGAGATGGAATGAGGAGAAGAAGGTGAACGAGAGAACGACCACGTTCGATGCTGCTAAGTCGAACATGAGTGAAAAGAACGGCGCTACGTTTATTGCGTTGCCGAAGAAGTATAAGAATGATCCGTTGCTGGGTTACCAGTGGATTAATCCGGATACTTCAATCGTGAACCTCTATGCATTTAACTATGCAAGTGGTATCGATGACAGCCGTTACATCTCAACCGCTAAGAACTTCGATATGAATGCTTATCCCAAAACGGATACGTTCCTCTATATCGGTGCTAAGGACAATTTCGATGTGGCCTACTTCCGTATGGATACGATCGGTGCTGAGAATGGTAAGTTGAACGAATACGGTTACAAGGTGGTTTCTAATAAGAACCAAGTAGACGGTCTCGTAACGCTGAAGCGTCAGGCTTATCGTCTGAACTTCGAGAATCCGTTCAAGTACTGCTTGGGTACGCTTTCTGTAAGCAATGCTGCACAGCACTTCTATTCATTGAGCTCGAGATTGACAGCTCCTCTTACCAACATCTTGGGCAGACCTGTCTTCTACTTGCGTGATGTATATATGGAGAACGATGGTGTAAAAGACTTCGCTCTTGTACAGGTAATGGATACGGTGGCTATGCAGAGTGCAGATTCTACGCAGCTGAAGACTTATATGACTCAGACGCTGGGATCTCAGATCTCTGACCTGATGATGAGAAACCTCAGAATCGCTGGTAAATTCAACCCGGGTCTCTTTGTACTGGCTGTAGACGAACCGACGCTGAAGTTGAAGTTTGACTATCGTGGTAATTCTGTAACACGTGTATCGACCTTCAGACTGAAGAAGGATGCTGATCCGATTTACCGTCGCTTCAATACGGAGCTTGAGGGTAAGGTGGGTGATGACTCACCCAGAACGATGAAGTTCTTCAGAACGAGCAGTATGACGACGGGTAAGGATTACCTCTTCGAGAATACGGGTGCTCTGACGGATCAGAAGGCTTACTATAAGGGCCCGAGGAACTATCTAGGTCTTGTAAGTAGCAACTCTAATCCTAACGCTAAGACTTCGATCTTCGTGGATACGGCTTATGTGAACCGTGGAACGGGTTATATCAAACCGCAGTACTTGCTCATGATCCGTCCGTCGATTGTAAGCGATACGTTGGGTTGCGACGACAATGGTGAATTGACGATCCATCTGCCGGGCTACCGTAGAGGTATGTACTTGATCAATGCTACCGACTCTGCTAATATGGAGAGAACGGCCGGTGTTGATGACGAGCGTAATACTTACCTCTGGAACACTCGGTGGGAACGCTTCGTGTTCACGGATGCTATCCATGCAAACGATGCTCTCTACATCCTTGGTGGTGCTGACTTGAGCAACCTCTACACGAAGGTTGATGCTAAGGGTAATGCGAAGGCGCTTGATTTGGCTAAGCTGGATGCCGTATCTGATCCGACGCCGGCTGCACCGAAGAACGGTAAGATCCGCAAGATTGCTTTGGGTAACAACTACCACAAAGACTGCGTATTCTCCTTCCGTTTGGTTGAACGTGGATCGCCCCAGAAGGACTTCTTGATCGAGTCTGAGACTGCATATCGTGGTGAGCCTATTACGGATCGGAATCCGATGATCGCACCGTGTGTTGGTGGTTGGTTGAAGATCCAGAATGGTGTACCTGTAATCAGCCGCTCTGACGAAGAGAATAGAATACCGGAAGGTGATCTGTTCAATGTAGAGATGACATCTGAAGATCCTGTTTCTAACGTAGTTGTTCCGACTACTACGGGTGTGAAGGTGGTTGCTGAGAACGGTTCTGTAACTGTGCTCAACGCTTCTGGCAAGCGTGTAGTGATCAGCAATGTACTGGGTCAGACGGTGGCTAATACGGTATTGACTTCTGATCGTGCTACGGTATCCGCTCCGAAGGGAGTTGTGCTTGTGGCCGTTGAAGGCGAACCGGTTGTGAAGGCACTGGTGAAGTAACAACTAGTGATATTAATTGAGGGAAGGCTGCTCCTATATGGGGGCAGCCTTTCTTTTTTGATCTTATGGTCCGATGGAATTACTGTCAATCAGAAATAGATAGGGGATAATCTTTCACGCACGAAGGGCGATCGTGTTAAGAACATGGCCTCCTTCTCCAAGATTTCCATTCGTTAGGAGAGGGCAAAACCGTACAACGGAGAGGGGGCTGATGGGCTACAGAGATCAAAACCACGCGTGGTTCTAATCTCCGTAGGGGTACAGACATGAGAACCACGTGTGGTTTTGCTTTCCGTAGGGGTACAGACATTAAAACCACGTGTGGTTTTGATCTCCGTAGGAGTAAGTATGAAGAGTGCATCTCGAGCCTATCGCCATTTTGATACGAGGTTACCCTAATTCGTCCTCATATAGTTGATGCATTCCATTACAATTATTTGCTTTGCGGGAGCATTTTGATTTCTATGAACAAACAGTCATGGAAGCAATGAAGATCACTAAACATCAAATGAAAATAGAGTATGAAAACGCGTCTTACCCTACTGTTACTGCTTTGCCTCGCTGTTAGCCTGTACATGCGAGCTTATGACAATGTGCGTCGGCCAGATACGCGTGCGCTGGGATTGGCTGGTTCCGAGGTCGTCTATTCGCCGCTCTTCAACCCATCGCTGACGCCCTTCTTTGCGCATCGCCAGCTGCGCGGTGACTATTTCAACCCCTATGGGATGAAGGAGTTGGTCACGGTCAGTGCTGGGCTCAACGTACCGAACCGCATCCTACCGTTCGGTGTGCACATCGCCTCGTTTGGCTACGACAGATACCGCGAGAGCATGTTCCGCCTTTCAGTCTCCAAGCGGCTGAGCAGCATGTGGTCACTGGGTGTGAGTGTGCAGTATGCCCTCCTGCAGTCTGAGATCTTTGAGCAGGACGGGCAGCGGCTGTCGGCCGACGTGGGTGTGGCGCTACGGCCAACAGATAAGTGGCTGCTGGGACTGTCGGTACTTCATTTCCCCGCTGTTTCGATCGGCTCCGATGAGACGAATCAGGTGCACATGACGCCGCGGATGATCCTTCTCGGGGCGCGTTATATGATGGACGAGGGCTTGGAACTGTCGGCCGAGGCGGAGTATCGGCAGTATGAGCCCTTCCTCTTTTCAGTCGGGGCGGAGTACACGCCTTTTGCCAATTTCCAACTGCGTGCCGGTGTGAAGTCGTCACCCTTCAGCCCTTCGCTGGGCGTGAGCTATTCCTTCATCGGCCTGACCCTCGACACGGCACTATACTATCACCCCGCGCTTGGAGCCAGTGTGGGAATTGGGCTGGCATATTCGTTTTGATGCAAGAAGCCGTTCTTTCTTAACGTGAGTTCGACGAAAGAATGGACTCCCTAATCCCTGAAGAATGTCTTTGAT
>ERZ772977.25-NODE-25-length-144344-cov-6.891523_pt1 | contig 144344 bp, 110 predicted proteins | sample MGYA00511131_ERZ772977 | MGnify/ENA primary metagenome ERZ772977 (study PRJEB29015, sample SAMEA2737935) | human oral metagenome | biome: human oral; feature: human-associated habitat; material: dental | place: China | collected 2151 ...
TGTAACCGGTCTTGTTCTTGTACTTCTGAATAACGATCTTCGGACCGCGCAGGTCTTCAATCTTTTCAGCAGTTACCTTGGCGGAAGCCAGGGACTTTGCGTCAGCGGTGATCTTGTCACCGTCAACGAGCAGCAGTACGGGCAGCTCGATGGTGCTACCGGGTTCACCTGCAACACGGTCAAGGGTAATTTTGTCTCCGACAGAGACTTTTTCCTGGCGGCCGCCAGCGCGTACAATCGCGTATGCCACTTTGGGACTCACTTTTCTCGACATCTTGCTTCTTCGTATCTCACACGTGCAGACAGCCTGCGCTTTCATTGCTGTGCGCTCCACGTGTATCTCTCATGGTGAGTAATAAGATGTGGATGCGGCCCGCGCTCCTTGTGGGATTGCCCAGTTGGATGCGCGCTCGGTCTGCCGGTGGTGTCTTCCGGAAGTCCTCACTATGGGGGAAAACCAGAAGCGGTATCTCCCGCTGACCCTGCGTCGATAGGGCTTCACTGAGATAAATACCAATCGTTAAGGATACTGTATGCGCGGGGTCATGCGCAATTGTATCCCTAAACTATAAAATAACGTTGGCAATACAGCCTCTAGTCCTGCATTGCCAACGTTATATTCATCATCTGCGGCAAGGAATCATATACGGTTAGTCTTCCTTACCAAGCCGCTTAATATCTGCAGCAGAAACACCGATACCGAAGAGAGTCGGAGCCTCAGATTCGACGGGTGCTTTCGCATCTGCCACAGAAGCCGAAGCCACAACCGAACCGTGAGCCGACTCGGTGGCGTCCACCGTCACGACCTTCGACTGCGCTCCCGCCGACGAAGCGGCTCGACGGGAGCGACGTTTACGCGGTGCAGATGAAGCAGCTGGCGCAGCTATCTTCTGCTGAGAACCATCTTTATCGTTCTGAGTCTCAACCGAGTTAGAGGCAGACCCGCCGGGGGTAATCACACCGGACACACGCGGCGCGCTGCCAATAACACCACTTACACGGGAGGCCGAAGCTGACTCTTCCGCACGTTGCTCCTGCCCTCGACCTGAACGCTCCTTCTCAGAGGAACGGCGCGAACGGCGGCGCTTACGTGGGCTCTCGTGCACATCTTCAACCTGCAGATTCTCACGCTCGGCGCGAGGCGACTTCTGCTCTGCTGAAGACTCGTCACCCTGATTTGACTTAAATCCACCGCTCTCGCTGCGGGTAATGCGGCCAGCCTTCTGTGAGGCACGAGCCTTCGCCTCTCCAGCGCGGATAGCCTCCGAACGGGAAGACTCGCGGGTAAACCGAGCATCATGTTCTGGGTTCAAATCACGATCGAATGCCCCAGCAAGCTGTTCCAATGTGAAGTCACCCTGCTCACCAATCCAATCGGTCTCGGTTACCTCAGCAACCTTGTCCTCACGGGATGAGACTTCGCGGTGTGCCTTCGCTCCCGCTTTGATGCCTTGAATCTCCTGTTCCAGCGAAAGCTCGGCAGTTTCGGTACGACGAGAGCGCTTACGACGTTTACGCTTCTTACGGTTTGCTTGGTCCTCAGCTTCAAGCTCGTCAGCCGAGTGCGAGGCTGCAGCAATAGAGGCCATAGCGTTGCGGCGCTCTGCCTTCTTCTCGTCCTTCTCTGAGTCCACGCCCTCAGCGGCATCACGGGTATTATTGCGCGAAGCCGCTCGTGAACGCTTACGTTCGGTGCGCTCTTGACGGTGAATGAAATCGGAGGCACCGCCGGAACGTCCGCTTAACGGCTGATCGTGCACCAACAAACCGCGTCCACCGCATGAGTCACATTGCTCAGAGAAGACCTCAAGAAGACCTGTTCCCAAACGTTTACGGGTCATCTGCACAAGACCCAGCGAGGTTACTTCAGCAACCTGGTGCTTAGTGCGGTCACGCCCCAGGCACTCGATCAGACGACGCAGCACAAGATCACGGTTTGATTCAAGCACCATATCAATAAAGTCGATAACAATAATGCCGCCAATATCACGCAGACGCAGCTGACGCACGATCTCCTCTGCCGCCTCCAAGTTATTCTTGGTGACGGTCTCTTCAAGGTTACCGCCGCTACCGGTAAATTTACCGGTGTTAACATCTACCACGGTCATAGCTTCGGTACGGTCGATCACCAAGGAACCCCCCGAAGGAAGATATACCTTGCGGTCTAGTGCCTTCGCCAGCTGCTCATTAATGCGGTAATGGTCGAAAAGATCATCTTCGTCCTCCCACTTCTGCAGGCGTGAGAGCAGATCAGGGGCAACATAGGTCACGTAGGCCTCAATAGAGTCCCATGCGCTCTGGCCCTGCACGATCATAGAGGTGAAATCCTCGTTGAAGACATCGCGCACGGTCTTAATCATCAGGTCAGGTTCCTGATAGAGCATTTCGGGGGCAAGCACCTTGCGGGAATTCGCTTTTTCCTGAATCTCTTCCCACTGCGCGCGCAAGCGATTAATATCGTGGGTCAGCTCTTCTTCGGATGCGCCTTCCGCTGCAGTACGCACAATCACGCCTGCGCCATCGGGCAGCTTATCCTTCAAAATCTTTTTGAGACGCGCACGCTCAGTATCGGGGAGCTTACGTGAAATACCGGTCATTGAGCCACCGGGCACATACACCAGGAAGCGACCGGGAAGCGAAACCTGACTCGTCAAACGCGCGCCCTTATGACCGATTGGGTCTTTGGTCACCTGCACCAGCACGGAATCGCCCGGTTTAAGTGCATTCTCGATCTTGCGGGGTGCACCGTCAAGACCGGTAACATCCCAGTTCACTTCACCCGCATAGAGAACAGCGTTACGACCACGCCCAATATCGACGAATGCTGCCTCCATGGACGGAAGAACATTCTGCACTTTGCCAAGGTAGACGTTCCCAATCAAGGAATCCTGCTGGGTTTTAGAGACAAAGTGCTCTGCCAGCACGCCGTCTTCGAGAACTCCAATCTGAATGCGCCCCTCTTTTTGGCGCACAAGCATCTGACGATCTACTGACTCGCGACGCGCCAAAAACTCTGCCTCGGTCACGATGTGACGACGGCGACCCAGCGACCGGGACTCGCGGCGGCGCGCACGTTTAGCTTCAAGACGGGTAGAACCACGCACGCCAGTCACGGTGTCAGAAGCATGAGAATCTGCAAGGCGAGGAGTGCGGACCTTGGTAACGGTCTCAACCTCATCGTCGGCGTTACCTTCAATTTCTATATCTTCGGTTCCACGACGGCGACGGCGACGGCGGTGACTCGTCACCTCAGCTTCAGCTGCTGCCTCTTCACGACGGCGCTCCATACGGTCGCGGCGCTCTTGTTCCAAACGCTCGGCACGCAAACGCTCACGCTCCACAGCAACCGCAGAAGCAAGCTCAGAAAGCTCAGTGGGTTCGGGCGAATAGAATAGAGGCATAGCGCCCGGGCGCACCGATTCGCGCAACTGCGCAATCTTCTCATTCTGTACGTCACGCAAAGTTTTTGCTGGCTCCGCCGTTTCCTCTTCGTCTGACTCTTCATCTTCGAATGTGCTGGCAGCGCTCTCTTCGTCTGTCGGCTCAGAAGTCTCAGCTTCATCCTCTTCAGCGTCGTAGGTCGCTTGAGGCTCAGAGTCTTCATCGTTCTCTGCCACTAATTCCTCTGACTGGATGGTATGAGGTTCGTCAGCATCTTCGGTGTTTTCTTCCGAAGATATAATGGCTGTCTTATCTTCTTGAGCAGCTTCTTCAGTCTGGGCTTCTTCACGGTTATCAGAGACAGGCTCTGCTACCTCAGCCTGTTCGGCAAGTCCGGACACCTCAGTGTCCACCTCGGGAGAGGCAAGCTTTTCGGCAGAAGAATCGCGGGTTTCAGTTTTCTGAGATTCGGGTTGGGGCATAGTTTCATCAGCTGATGCTGCAGGCTCGGCGGCTTGGGTAAAAAGAGTATTAAGAGTGTTCGCTACTTCTTCGGCAGAGGCCGCAGCCACAGTCTTCCTTGGTGCAGGGGCATGCTTAGCCTTCTGATTACGTAAATCCGTTAACCCAGCCGCAACAGCGTCTTCGGGCGTGGGTTCAGCAACTTTCTTAGCGCGCGATGAGTTTTTACGACGCGGTGCTGCTGATACTGCAGACTCACTATCCTTCAGGGAATCTGTCTGCTTTTCAACCCGGGTATTATTTTTTTCCTGATGAGTTCTCATCGTCTCGCCGGAGACATCCTGTTTATCAGTGAGAGAGATCATGTCAGCAAGAACATCCATATTCATGCTAGATTGATGGGCGTTCTTTTCGTCAGCCATTCTTTTCTTTCTTCTTCCTTCAAGAATTTTACGCCGCATCGTAAAACTCTCTACATCAACGCGTTAGCGTGTCATAAGCCTAATTACCAAGAAATACGTGGCTCAAGCCTGCTCTTTGTGTCTGCCTTCGTTTGCTTCCGGGCGTACAAGACGGCGAGCACGAAGTCGGCTTACTCCGCAAATACGGCGGATGCGTTTCTTCATGATGTTCTCGGCCAGTATGTTTAACCGAGATGTCACTAAGATGCCAATGCCTGGGGTCATCATCCGATAAAGTCTTATCTGAACTTTTGCTATGACGGATGCGCGTGCACGTTCTCTCGGTCAATATACTGGGTATCTTTTATGCGTGCGGGGCATAAAAACATACCGCTCATCATTATACCGTGTGCAATCCAGAACACCCCATACATGCATAAAAAGCGCAACATTGGTGTGACCAACATTGCGCTTATAACGAGAGTAAAACCTAGCCGAGACCTAGTTCAGCATCACGTTTTTCGCGTGCTTTCTGCGCCAGTTTTGGGTTACTAGGCAGATACTCTGGCCCGGAACCTGTGGCAAAGGGAATACCGAGGATGAAAGCGAAAGGAGCTGCGATCAGTAAAATAACCCACACCATCGAGAACTTTCCTGCGGTCAGAAAGAGTAGCGCCGCCAAAAAAATTACTGCTGACGCCAGCATCAATGTTGTGCCAAAGCCTTTCACGGATTCTCCTCGGTGATTGAACAATAACGCTACGATTATACGCCTCTTCTTAAAAATTTCGATGGCGTATCTTGGCTGAAGCACACATGTCGGCGCCTCTTTCCCCTATGATATTGAGCAACCACTACAGAATGAACGCAAACAAGATAGAGGAAAATTATGACCGAAAAGACCCTAATTCTGGTAAAGCCTGACGGTGTTGAACGCGGGCTTATTGGCGAGATTTTGAGCCGCTTTGAGACTAAGGGTTACGTGATTGAAGGACTGAAAATGCTTCAGCCCACCGAAGAACTTCTCGCCCAGCACTATGCTGAGCACGCAGGCAAGCCTTTCTATCGTTCCCTCGTGGATTTCATGGTTTCTGGTCCCGTGGTCGCCGCTGTTCTCAGCGGAGATCGTGTAATCGAGGGTGTACGTACAATGCTGGGAACCTCAGACCCGACAACGGCAGCACCGGGAACAATTCGTGGAGATTACGGACGTGATTGGGGTGAGGGTGTGCAAAAGAACCTGGTGCATGCCTCAGACTCCCCCGAATCTGCAGCCCGTGAGATTGCTCTTTGGTTGTCTTAGAGTTGAAACCATATAACAGTGAGGGTGGGTCTTCCAGAAGATTATGGAAGACCCACCCTCACTGTGTTCACATAAAAATTAGCGCATCATATTCATGATCACGTCAAAGAAGCGGATCACAATAATCCCAAAGATGAGAATGAGCACCAAGGTGATAGTAAACCAGCTCCACGTACCGATACTCTCACGAATATTTTCAGGGGCAGGAATAACGCTATGAGAAATATTGCGTACCGTCACCTTTACAAACATAGTAATCGTCATAACCCACACGATCATGCAGAAAAGACATAGTGCGTTAATGTGGAAGGTAGTCTCAAACCAGAGCCAGAAGACAAACGCCGTAGCGAGCGCTAAGCCGATGTTGGTGGCTACCCAGAACCATTTTTTGAAGGTAGCTCCTGCAAGCATGGAGGCGGCTATCGTCATAACGATGGAGAACCCTATGAGTCCGATGAAGGGATTGGGGAATCCAAAGGCTTCAGCTTGCGGGGTACGCATCACGGTGCCGCAGTTAAGAAGGGCGTTGATGTCGCAGACCGAGGTATGCCCCGCATCCACGAAAATCTGAAGACGCTCAAAAACAAGGGTTGCCGATGAAGCCAGGGCTATAGCTCCCGTCATAAAGAGCCAGATCGCTAAGGAACGCTCCGATCCTTCTGCCGTATCTCGCTCACGAGAGGAAACCTGGGAGTCTATAACATCTTCAGATAGTAGATCGTCGGTTTCCGATGTTTGCTCAACGGCACCCATGTGCTGCTCCTTTACATATACCTGTTTATCGGTGGTGATAAGTGACGCATCATACCGCAGCCGCAGTATGATGCGTTAAACCCTTTGTAGCTATCCTAACGTGTTCGGCGCCTAGGGTTAAGTTTCTCGTCATAAAGACAGGGATTTTTATACCTATATCTTGGTGTTGCCAGCGATCATGGCATAATCGCCTGTATCGTTGCTTACTCACTCTCATATAAGTTTTTACGCTCCCATTCTTCTTGTTCGGCGGCGCGTATTTCGTTTTCGGCATCGATGCGGGTACCGGCGTGTAGCGCATACCACCAGCAGGCAACAAACGGGATTATTACCACGAGCGAGAAGGGTAACGCAATGACTGAGGCAAGAAGCATGGCGCCTTGAAGCACCCAACCAGCAGAGTATCCCCATGGTTTTGCCAGCTTAGCGGGTAGGAATATACACGCACCGGCAAGAACCAAACCTGCAACCCAGATTATAATTTTTACAGTGCTCGGATCGTTGAAATGAAGTCCGAAAACGGCTAGTGTGCCGAAGAAAATCGTGAATGCTTCGAGTACCAAAATAGTGGAAGCAAACATGACTTTCGTAGAACGTGGTTTCTTAACCGTTTCGGGCTTCCAATCCCGTTGAGCGCGTGTCATAAACTGCTTTTTTGCCATATAGTCTTAGCTTTCCTCAGGATTATCGGTGCCGTCTGCCAGAGGCAGTCCCAATGAGTCTTCTAACGGGATTTCACGAGGTTCCTCCCCCGCCAGCTCAGCCATAATCTCGCCGAATAGTTCATCGGAATCGGTTTCTGCAGCCTCAGCGAGTTCTTCAGGCTCGGCGTTGTGCTGTGCAGTGGATTCTTGGGCGGGTTGTGCCAGCAGGGTACGCACCTCCCCAATGACCGTGACCGATCCTGTTATCAACACACCAGCAGATTCCTGCTCAAAGAGGGCGTTCTCCATAGCGGTGGCAAGCGCCTCATCCAAGTGGTCACATACCGTAATAATGTCTTCGTCGAACCCGGCGTCGAGGGCGATCTCTTGAAGTTCTTCCGGAGCAATGGCTCGGGAAGAATCTGAGGCAGAAAGATACAACCGGAAGGTAGCATCGGTTGAGTCTACGTATTCTTCACGAAGCACTTCAAAAATACCGAGAGCGTCTTTTTCGCCTAGAATACCGACGACTGCATGCACATGGGACAGTTCAAATGCCTCTTTAAAAGCCGTAGATGCGGCGCGCACCCCATGCGGGTTATGAGCGGCATCAAGCACCACCAAAGGCTCGTTACGAATCATCTCAAGTCGCCCTGGCGAACGTACCTGAGCAAATCCGGCAAGTACTACATCTCGCGCAAGGGCACGATCCCCACCGAAAAATGCCTCGACTGCGGCAAGAGCTAATGATGCGTTCTGCCCCTGGTGCTCACCGTGTAGGGGGAGCTCAATATCGGGGTATTCTCCTGCTAAACCTCGGAGAGTCAAAAGCTGCCCGCCGACCGCGCGGTCACGCTCAACCACACCAAATTCAACACCTTCGAAGGCGTACTTGGCGTTCTGCTTACGAGCAGTATCAAGAAGTATAGTCGCTACTTCAGGGTCTTGCGCCGCAGAAATAAGGTATCCGTCGGGTTTAATAATCCCGGCTTTTTCCGTTGCAATCTCAGCCAGGGTATCCCCCAGCATATCGGTATGATCAAGGCCAACGGGTGCCACGACAGAGACAATACCGTCGGCTACATTCGTAGAATCCCACGAACCACCGATCCCGACTTCTAGAATCACCACGTCCACGGGCTCATCGGCAAAAATAGCGAAAGCAAGCACAGTGATGGACTCAAAGAACGTAAGTTTTGGTTCTCCGCGTGCAGCAAATTCTTCGTCCACAAGAGTGAGGTATGGCAAAATTTCATCCCAAACGCGCACGAACGTGGCATCAGGCACCGGTTCACCGTTAATGCTGATGCGCTCGGTAACGCTTTCGAGATGCGGGCTAGTAAAACGCCCGGTGCGCAGATCATGAGCCAACAAAAGCGATTCAATCATGCGGGCGGTACTGGTTTTACCGTTAGTTCCGGTGATGTGGATGACCGGGGCGGCGCGGTGCACATCCCCGAGGATTTCAACGGCTCGGCGAACCGCATCCAGCCGGGGAGCCATCTTATTTTCGGGGGCGCGTGCCAGCAATTCACCGTAGACGCGTTCAACCCCTTCGGGGTTCGGGATTGCCGGGTAGCTCATCTCGCTCATAGTGTTCTTTCCTTGGCCGGTATCAAACTGTGCGACACAGCGTCTTTACCAGGATTCTGCCTTATGTACAGATATATGTTTGGGTGTATCGCCGCCCCAGCACGGTACATACCGCGGTGTGTTATATGTGCTGGGACGGCTTAGAGGCTATATTGCCCCTATTCTATGCTGCCTTTGCGACCGTAATGGTCAGGCTCTCGCCCTCCGTAAGATCCAGGGAAACCGCTAGGGTCTCGCCAGTGACCAGTTCCTCGTGGGTGCGCAGAGCCTCCAGGGTGTCCTGCGGGGCACTCACCGTTAGGTTAATGCGGTCAGAGACATTCAGTCCGGCATCTTTACGGGCCTGCTGAATAGCGCGAATAGTATCGCGGGCAATACCTTCCGCCACAAGTTCATCAGTTAATTCGATGTTCAGCACTAGGAAACCGCCGGGCAGCACGGCTGCCGCTTCACGCTCGGTACCGTCGTCCGAGGATGCTACCACGGTTACCAGCTCATATTCGCCGTCAACTAGTGCAAGCCCACCGTCGATGGCGTCGAAAGCAACGGTCACGGTACCGTCTTCGGCGATTGTCCAATCGCCAGATTTCGATGCCTTAATGGCTGTCTGAACCTGTTTACCAAGGCGAGGACCTGCGGCACGGGCATTCACCTTCAGCCGTTGCGAGATACCGTAGTCGGCAGGGTTAGCGTCCTGTGCATTCACGAGGATAACCTCACGCAGGTTCAGCTCGTCCTTCACAATCTTGGCGAAGTAATCGGTACCCTTAGCACCGAATGCGGTTTCCAGCTGTGCGAACTGCTCGTTGGCAATGGCCGCCGTGAGCGATTGCAGAGGCTGACGCACACGGATCTTCTTCTCTTTACGCAGAGAAGACCCTACAGAGCATACCGCCCGTACGGTTTCCATGAGCGAAAGCAGCTCAGATTCATCAGCAAAGTCTTCAGCGGCAGGCCAGTCGGCAAGATGTACCGAACGCTCGCCGGTCAAGCCACGGTAGATTTCCTCGGTCGTGAGCGGCAGAAGTGACGCCGCTACCTTTGATACCGTCACCAAAGCAGTGTACAGGGTATCGAAGGCATCGGGGTCTTCGTCAAAGAAACGTTCACGTGAGCGGCGCACATACCAGTTGGTGAGCGCATCAGCGTAAAGACGCAGATGCTCGCAGGCGCTCCAGATATCATAGGAGTCCATGTCTACGGTAACCTGCTGTACCAGCTCCCGGGTTTTACCCAAGATAAAACGATCCATCACATGCTGCGAATCGTACTTCACCTGTGCCGTATACCCCTCGCCTTTGTTGGCAGCATTCGCGTAAAGAGCGAAGAAGTGATAGACATTCCAGAGCGGAAGCATCACCTGTCGTACCCCTTCACGAATGCCCTGCTCGGTCACAATCAGGTTGCCGCCGCGCAGAATTGGCGATGACATGAGGAACCAGCGCATAGCGTCCGAGCCGTCACGGTCAAGAACTTCAGAGACATCCGGGTAGTTGCGCAGCGACTTTGACATTTTCTGCCCATCAGAGCCGAGCACGATGCCGTGGCTGACAACATTCTTAAAAGCAGGACGGTCAAATAGTGCGGTCGCCAAAATATGCAGGGTGTAGAACCAGCCGCGGGTCTGACCAATATACTCAACGATGAAGTCCGCCGGATAGTGGTTCTCGAACCAGTCCTTATTCTCGAAGGGATAGTGAACCTGCGCATACGGCATCGACCCGGAGTCAAACCATACGTCCAGTACGTCTTCGACGCGACGCATCGTAGACTTACCCGTTGGATCATCAGGGTTTGGACGCGTCAGCTCATCAATATAGGGGCGGTGCAGATCTGGCTGCCCCTCCTTGTTCAGCGGCAGGCGACCAAAGTCAGCTTTGAGTTCTTCGAGCGATCCGTAAACATCAACACGAGGATAATTTGGATCGTCCGAAACCCAAACGGGAATAGGAGAACCCCAGAAACGGTTGCGCGAAATTGACCAGTCGCGAGCGTTCTCAACCCACTTACCGAACTGCCCGTACTTGACATTTTCGGGAATCCAGTTGATCTGCTCGTTCAGCTCAGACATGCGGTCTTTGAACTCGGTCACCTTCACATACCAAGAGGTAATGGCGCGGTAAATAAGAGGATTACGGCAGCGCCAGCAGTGCGGGTAGGAGTGCACATAGGATTTCTCCACGATGAGCGTACCATCTGCCTTGAGAGCATTAATAATGGTGCGGTTTGCCTCGAAAACCTGAACTCCGGCGATACCCGCAAGTGCGGTAGACCCCGAAGGGCTAGGCTGTCCGAATAGGGGAAGGAACCTGGCGCCTTCATCTACCGAAAGCACCACGGGAATATCGTAGGATTCACAAACTTTCTGGTCGTCTTCACCATAGGCAGGTGCCTGATGAACGATACCGGTACCATCGGTGGTACTTACGTAATCGGCAACGAGAATCTGCCATGAGGTTCCTGTGCCCCATTTCTCGGCATCGGCGAAGTAATCCCACAGCGGAGTGTAGCGCACACCTTCTAGTTGGGAGCCGGTGTAGCGCGCTGTGATGGCGGCTGCCGCATCCTCGGCGGGGCTCTCCCCTGCATACCCGAGGTCTTTCGCATAGGTTCCCAACAAATCAGCTGCGATGAGGAAGCGCCGTCCGCTGAGCTCACCGGCACCGGGAACTACGACATATTCAATGTCGGGGCCGACGGCGAGCGCCTGGTTGGTGGGTAAGGTCCAGGGGGTGGTGGTCCAGGCAAGTGCCTCAACACCAGCAAGTTCAGCGACAATATTTTTATTGGCGGCAAGCGAGTCGTCTGCGGTGAGGGTGAAAGCTACTGTGACGGTCTGATCTTGACGATCCTGATAGACGTCGTCATCCATGCGCAGCTCGTGGTTCGATAACGGGGTTTCGTCTTTCCAGCAGTACGGCAGAACACGGAACCCTTGGTACGTGAGCCCTTTATCGTAGAGACGCTTGAACGCCCAGATTACGGATTCCATGTACTCAACGTTGAGGGTCTTATAGTCGTTCTCGAAGTCCACCCAACGCGCCTGCCTGGTAACGTATTGTTCCCACTCATTGGTGTATTTGAGCACGGAGGCGCGCGCGGCATCATTGAAATTATCGATGCCCATCTCTAGGATTTCTTGTTTATCGGTCATGCCGAGCTGTTTCATGGCTTCAAGCTCGGCAGGCAGACCATGAGTGTCCCAGCCGAAGCGGCGTTCTACTTTATGCCCGCGCTGAGTTTGGTAACGTGCTACAAGGTCTTTCGCGTAACCTGTGAGCAGATGCCCATAGTGCGGCAGACCATTTGCAAATGGAGGGCCATCGTAGAAGACGAATTCGTTATCTCCGTGGGGCCCGGCTTCGCGGTTATTGATAGATGCTTGGAAGGTTCCGTCTTTCTTCCAATAGTCGAGTACAGCTTCTTCGAGCTTAGGGAATTTAGGTGATGCGCTTACACCGTAGCCTGAGGCTTCAAACGCGCTCACCTTGGGGTAGATATTTTCTGACATGCAGTGCGCCCTATTTCTGTTCAGATTCCCGCCATTGGGTACGTGAACCGCACCCTTTGCCGAGGATGGACAAACGGGTGCAAGGACGCCTTCATCGTGCGCCCCTCATGGAGCGTATATGCTGGCGCGGTACCACCTTGCTTACTGATACAGACAAACGCACCGACCTCCCCCGGGGCTATGAACTGTTCATCAGGAACGTTCTTACGCCCCCGGAGAGCGGCGCGTTGAGCGAGTATCAGTCGCTTATTAACAGCTGTATCGGGCTTAACCGTCCGGGTCTACTAAGACTGCATCTGTTCCGCTAAGGCGCCCCTCGCCGCAGCGAAAAGGTGGGGTCCCGCAGGTGCGGTCTGTTCTTCCGAATTGCTCGCCGGTGATCGCCGGGTCTTTGCAAACATCTACATTCTATGGGGTTTGCAGCTACGGGTGCAAGCTACAAAAAACCCAATTTTTACCCGCTTTCAGAACCTCTGTGACGCATCTCGGGCGTGTCATAAATGCATGTTTTTACAGATATACTCAATGTTTTCATGCACTTTCAGTTGAATATTAACCCTCGACACTAGATATTGGGGTCATTCTTGCCAGCATCCACTAAATATGCATTTTTACGTGCTCTGTCAACGAAAAAATTTTCGTTTATCTAGCGTTTATACAGCACATGGGACGTCCTGTTTCTCTGAAGAACACGCCCAGAATGCTGTGGGAAAGTTCACGGGTCTCCCCACATCGACTTCCTTCCTCAATGATGCACTTCTGACCTTCCGCACCAGTTCGGCGCCCCCTCTGAAATAAGGGGTTATTGAGTCTGAAAAACATAAATTTTTAACAGAAGCCCCTAGCCCCTGAATGCTCTGCTCGGGTAAGTGTAGCTCGCGTTCTTCATGTGCACGGCAAGCAGAGTCGTCTCGGTTGCTAATTCGGGAAGCCCCAGAATCTCGGAATTCTCCATAGAAAGCAATCCGTTATGTTCTATTAGCAATAACTTTTGGGGTTATGAAACAGAAAACATCTTTGCACAATATTTACACTTCCCTCTAGATAGGAAGAGGTGACGGATTTTAGACTGGATTACATGAAGAAAACCCGCGCGCGATCCGCCGGAACACCGCTGTTTATTGGAGCCGCTATCGCAGGTTTATTGCACGCTGCACCCAGCTTTTACTGGATGTGCGGCGGGATGTGACTGTTAGATACCGTGGGGCCGATGGCTGTCGAACTACAGCAAGAGGGTAACGTTCCGGTGCGGTTTTTACTGGCTGCCGTGTTTATCGCCAAAGTTACGGGCGCACTTGTGCCACTTATAGACCATCTACGACCACCTGCGCACGCGTGGGTTCGCATTGTTTCTTGGGTGGGCTCTATAGTGCTTATAGGTTGGGGCGGCCGTGGAACTTTTACGGGGTGGCAGCGTGTAGTAACTGGCAAAGCTTCCCTGGATAATCCAATCATCGCGGGACACACCTACTTATGGAGTCCCCTTTTCCTCATTTGGGGACTGCTGCTGTGCGGGGCGCTATTCGTCTCGCGCGCTCGACGCCAGAAAGTGTCAACAGGCTAAAGACCACTCGGCATATGACCTTAAGAGATGTTGAAGGCATCTGCCACATCGCTACTACATATAACGTTTTGGGTAGAAATGGAGGCTTAAATTCCCTCGGCAGAAAGCTTCTTAATGTATCCGGTTAGTTCAAGGAATATACAGTCGAGGATTTTTACATAATTATTATCTTCTGGCTCCCCGAAAGTATTTGGGGAGCCAAAAGAATTTTTGAAAATTACTTTAGAGATTTCTGCGGCTAAAACCGTAAGAGTAATGTAGCTAGGCAGCGGAGGAAGAGCTGTTGCCATTTTCAACAAGCTGAGGATATTTTTGCTTCAGATAGGTATTGGTAACGTACTTCCACGATCCACCATCGTATATGGTCACCATGTAGATGTTATCCGCTGTATCTGCTGGCTGGTCTGCCACTTCTTCCTTGCTGAGGTGGGCTTTATAGGCTTCAAACTTTTCACCATAATTCCAAGCAACAGCAACGATATCGGATTCGAATACTACCATAGGCCTTTTATCAAGAATCCAGCACTTGAGGTCGTACCCTTCCATCCAGCCACCACCGTTATAAATGTCACGATACAAGTCAAATTGTGGTCGAAGATTCGGATCATCTTCATGGCTAAGTTTCTTCGCATATTCAGAATTTCCGGTAAGAACCGCGTAAAGGAATGATGCCTCATAGGCGGCAAGAGCCTTATATGAGCCTTCCAGGGTCTTCTGGCGTATGGCATTCTCGTCAATATCAGGTTCGGGAACGTTCTTTGCAGGCTCGGTGTTGGTTGCGGGAGTATAACCGCCTTTATCTTTAGTCGGAAGTTTTATGTCTCCCACATATTTATTCCAGTCAGCAACGAACTTTGCGTACTCTTCCGGTGAGGTCGAGTCGCTGGGTGAACTTGTTGACGAAGCGCTAGAGCTTGAAGAGGATGAGCTGTTGCTCGGCGAGTTTTGAACACTCTTGACGGAAGGGGCGCATCCGGCGAGGGCTGCAATCCCAAAAGCCCCAAAACCAATAAGAGTAGCGCGACGTGAAGGAGTAGAGGTGAAAGTGGTGTATGGCGAATTCATTGGTTTTCTCTTTTCAGTATGCGTATGTTTTTGAGTGATTACTCTGCACCGTAACAACCGCGTCTGAAAAGACCCTGAACTTTCGTACCCACAACCTGAGAGTAGCCTAAAAGTTACAGAACAAAATTCTAAGAATTAGACCTTGAGGTAAATATCGCCGTCTCGCACTTCTAGAGGGTACACACCGATCGTATAGTCAGCGCCTGAGACACACTCACCCGTAGTGAGATCGTATACCTCTTTATAAAGAGGCGAGGCGATAGTTGAGTGCCCGTCTTTCTCTCCAACAATGCCGCGAGCAATCACAAGAGACTGACTATTAGGGTCACGATGATCGCATGCATAGTACCCATGCTTAGTTTTAAAGATTGCATACTGCTGACCTTTGACGAGGGCAACTTCGCCCCAATTTTCTTCGAGTTCACTTTCGGGACAGATGCGAACCCAGGAAGATGCTACGGCGGCATTTTCAGTCATACGGCTCTACCTTTCGACAGGTGCTATCTATGCAACCGGTCACAGTCAAGAGCTACATATCAAATCAGCATAGACAGAAGGCGGCATACGAGAGCACAAGTATTTCTTGTGTGTTCTGTTTGGAGTCTACCCTATAAAAACCACAGATAAAAATATGACATACCTAAGCTACTAAAGGTCTGAAAAACCCTTAAAAACACAGCGCTTTAGGGAGTTTAGGCTTACCTAAAACAACAATCCTTAGGGTCAAAAACACCCATTGATCCCTAGATATTTCAAGGAATTTCCTTAAAATTTTTCTCAAAAATACCGATTTTGGCACTTTCGTCGTATAGCCTCTGTGTAAGATAAAAACAGCGACTTTTTACAAGCAAGAATCTGCGTATAAAACAACATAATCCCACACTCTTGTTGTTCTGGCTCAAGGTTTGTTCCCGGTTTTCCTGCATTGCCGGTTCCTAGAGACAGGTCATTCTTTGCTGAAGTCGGTATACACACAACTAGGAAGGACAAATATGTCTCAGAACGGCCCTGGGAACACCGCCCGTAATATTCTGGTCGTCGGTGCAGGACCCGCAGCATGGCGTTTTGTACGCGCTTATCATGAAGGTGCCCAAGACGCTGGACGCGCCTCTGACACCATTACCGTTCTCAATGATGAACCGTATATTCCGTACGACCGCGTTGCTATCGAACAGCTTTTTAAAGATACCGACAAAGACCTTACCCTTGGCGACCCAGCGCTCTGGGACGAGTCCACGATCAACCTGGTTAACAATACCCGTGGCGAATCACTCAACCGTGACTCGCGCGTTGTTAAAGGTTCAGACGGCGTAGACTACCCCTACGATGTGCTTGTCTTCGCTACCGGTTCAAGTGCGGTGCGCATTCCGATTCCTAACGCAGATTGCGCCCATGTATTCCGCACCGCAGACGATGTTAAAAACATGGTCTCCGAAGTTGAACGGTTGCAGACTAAACTTGGGCGCGCACCGCGCGGTATTGTTGTCGGCGGAGGCCTTCTCGGGCTGGAAGCCGCAGAAGGTCTCAAAGACCTTGGTGCCGAACCCACCATCCTCGATGTTGCCCCGTGGCTTCTCTCCGTGGAGGTCGATCAGGGCGGCGGTTACGCGGTCAACGCCCAGATCAAAGCAACCGGGATCGACATCGAAACCGGTGCGTTCATATCCGCTATCAACAAAGATGCCTCAGGCGAGGTTATTTCGGTCTCCGTAGCAGATTCCACCTCGGACGAAGCCGTTATTCACCAGATTGATGCAGACCTCGTGGTCTTCGCTGCAGGTATTCGCCCCAACGATGAGCTGGCACGCGCCGCTGGACTAGAGACTGGCGAACGCGGTGGTATTCTCGTCAATAATGCATGCCACACAAGCGACGAGCATATCTGGGCTATCGGCGAAGTAGCCTGCGTACTTGGACGAACTTGGGGTCTGGTTGCCCCCGCCAACGCGATGGCGGATGCGGTCGCCAAGAATCTGCTCAACGGCAACGAAGATGCTCAGGTCGAAGAATTCGATATCGCCACGAAACTCAAATTCTCAGGCGTACAGGTTGCAGGCTTCGGTGACCGCCGCGGCACCACGGAAGGCTGCCTCGAAATTCTCTTCGCAGACCCCGCGCGCGGCATGTACCAGAAGATCGTGACCAGCGGCGACGCCAAGACTCTCCTCGGCGGCGTTTTCGTGGGAGACACCGCTCCTTTCGATTCCCTCAAACCGCTGCTGGGACGAGAACTCCCGGCAGAGCCCAATGTGTATCTCACGGCGGCAGGTGGCGGCGACGGTATTCCCGATACAGAGCTGCCCGACGATGCCATTCTCTGCTCGTGCAACAACATTAGCTTCGGCGAAGTCCGTCAGGCAGTGGTTGACGGCAACCACGACGTACCCGCCCTAAAGGCATGCACCACGGCTGGCACCCAGTGCGGCTCCTGTGTGCCCATGCTACAGAAAACCCTCGAACAGCAGATGAAAAAGATGGGTATGACCGTCTCTAAGGCGCTGTGCGAACACTTCGATTTCTCCCGCGCAGAGCTTGCGGAAGCGGTACGCCTTACCAACCTCGACGACTTCGATTCGGTCATTGCACGCTTTGGGCACGGCGGCGACGGCTGTGCTATCTGCAAACCAACGGTCGCATCCATTCTTTCATCTTTCCGCAACTCCTACGTGCTCGATGCCGGTCGCGGCGGCCTACAGGAAACCAACGATCGTGCTCTGGCAAACATGCAGAAGAACGGTACCTATTCGGTTGTTCCGCGCATTCCCGCAGGCGAAATTCCCGCTAAGAAACTGGCCGTTATTGCTGCCGTTGCGGATGAGTTCAACCTCTACGTCAAGATCACCGGTGCGCAACGTATCGGTATGTTTGGCGCCCGATTGGAGCAGCTGCCCTACATTTGGGAGCGGCTGGTTGATGCTGGATTCGAGTCCGGTCAGGCATACGGCAAGTCGCTGCGTAACGTTAAATCCTGCCTCGGCTCAACCTGGTGCCGCTACGGTGTTCAAGACTCGGTGGGTATGGCCGTCGAGCTGGAGAATCGCTACCGTGGTCTGCGTTCACCCCACAAGTTCAAGTTTGGTGTCTCCGGCTGTAACCGTGAATGTGCTGAAGCACAGGGCAAAGACGTGGGCCTGATCGCCACCACCAACGGCTGGAACCTATACCTTGGTGGTAACGGCGGCGCGAACCCCGCGCATGGGCGCTTGTTCGTCAAGGATGCCTCCAGTGAAGAAGTTGTTCGTTACATCGACCGCTACCTCATGTACTACATCCGCACAGCGGATAAGCTACAACGCACTGCCCGATGGCTTGAAGATCTTGACGAAGAGCACGGTGATGGTTTGGCTCATCTGCAATCCGTACTCATCGAAGATTCTTTGGGAGTCTGCGAGGATCTGGAACGAGATATGCAGCGCCACGTGGATTCTTACCAGGACGAATGGGCTGCCACTCTCAAAGACGAACGCCGTCTGCGTCGCTTCCGCGCCTTCATCAACGAGCCCGATGGCAGCGATGAAGCAGCGCACCTGTTTGTTCTTGAACGTGAGCAGATTCGCCCAGCAACGCCCGAGGAAATTGCTGCCGCAGAGAAGGGTGAAGGCAATACCGTGCTGGTGACGGGAGCGAAAATCCCAGTCGGCCCACCCAGCGCGCATAATCCTGTTCCAGCGAACGCATAAGGACCCGCCCATGTCACCTAAAATTCCGCCGTTTCCACCGCGCGAATTTGCGACGATAGATGAGGTTCTAGCCAATATTCCGGCGGGTGTTGCTCAAGACGCGCCTTTAGTTCCAAGCTCCCGGGCAGATGTACCCGGTAAGGTGTACATCGCCGGGGGCGGTCCCGGTGCTCTCGATTTGCTGACTCTACGTGCCGTTCGAGCGCTCGGTGAAGCCGATGTCGTGCTGTTGGATCATTTAGCTCCACAAGAGCTTGCCGAATACGCTCCAAACGCCCTGATCATTGACGTGGGCAAAGTACCCGGTAAGCATGCGGTGCCGCAGTCACGCATCCAGCAACTCATGATTGACTATGCACTCGCGGGCAAAACCGTGGTGCGGCTTAAAGGCGGCGATCCATATGTATACGGTCGCGGTGCTGAGGAGCTAGATGCTTGTTTTGCAGCCGGACTGGATGCTGAGGTTATTCCGGGCATTACTAGCGCTATTGCGGTGCCTGCCCGCGCTTCTATCCCCGTGACTCTGCGTAAAGTATCGTCGATCTTTACTGTAGTTTCGGGCCATTCGGGGCTTGATGAAACCGATATACAAGCTGTTGTTTCAACATTGCGCGCTCATGGTACCGTGGTGCTTCTGATGGGTGTGCGTACTCTGCCGGATACTATCGAGCAGATGATGTCGTGCGGTGTTGAAAGCGATATGCCGTTGGCCACCATTGAGAAGGGCTTCACGAACCAAGAGCGCGTTATCGTCACGACCTTGCAGCAAGTTCCTCAAGACTGCCAAGACGTTAAATCACCTGCTATTACAGTCATTGGTGAGGTCGTCTATTATGCACGCGACGATCGGCATCAGTTCATCAGTCATGTACATGAACGGCTGCGTGAGCAATCCACGTCTTGAGTTCTCTGCCGCTCAGAAACTTGCTCCATAGTGGATTGATTATCCGCTAATTCTGGCGCATACAACGTGGCTTCCGTCTTCGTTTTCCTAGTTGTCGAAGGCGGAAGCCATTTTATATGCTTGACCGTATTTGAGTATTATTCGGCAGAGATGGTCAGCACCTCGTCAAGACGAGATAGAGCGCACTGAGCAATAATGCGTGCGGAGGCAATATCGTGAGAGGATACCAACGGTGCAGCCACTATAGTTGAAGCGCTAACAGCCTCGATATCACGTCTCATCTTTTTGGCAAAAAATCCATCTGCAAGCAGGTACGGGGACGCGAACCTTGGTTGCTCTTGACGAGCTATATCAATTATTGTCGGCTCAATTGCTGCGATAAAAGCGTTTCTGGTAGGTGTGTGAAGAACTTCTGCGAGCAAATCGGCGGCGCGCTGCATATCTGCTCGCCCATCTTGGCGGGATGAACCTGCAGCCCCTTGAACAATCGGTGGTGCGGCAGAACCGGCAGCTATTTTTTCATGCCATCCAATTTCCTCAAGCCGAGTTCGCTGAAGATGGGCAAGCCGCGCATCCGGCCCCAGAGAGGCAGCAATATGAATATCTTTAACTCCGCTGGTACGTGCAGCGCGCCTTAGATCAACCTGGGTGTGAAATCCTGTGGACAGTAGAACCGGCACAATAACACAAGGCTCGTCATCCGGTAAGGCTTGAGCGACTTCATCTACACTCGGTGTCTGAACGTCGACATAAGCTTCGTGAACTTTATATTCTCGCCCGTCAGATGTGCTTCGTTCATGAAGTAGCTTTTGAAGCTCGGCGCGCACGAGGGCAATCGCTTGGCGCCCTTCTGAAGAGTCGGTACCGTGAGAGGTCGCAAGAATATTGAGAACAGACATAGCTCAAGTGTACGCGCCTGAAGAACCCGACTCACCTATAAAGGTAATTACCACCTTATAGAAGGGCATAAAGAATGGGTACCCGTACGATGCGGATACCCATCCTTGTACCTATTCACAACACACGGAATTCGTGTGCTTCCCTATGTGATAACCTGCGGACTACCGCAGAGGCTCTTATGCGTTGTCTTTTTTACGACGACGAGCCGCAACGAGAGCGGTACCTGCCGCCAGCGTTGAGCCGCCAAGAGTCGTGAAGAGTACAACGCCGTCAGCACCGGTACGAGCCAGGTGACGCTTATTGGCTGAGGTCGTAGCTGCAGAGCTCGAGTTACTGTGCGCATTACCAGTATTGGCGTTCGGTTCAGCTTGTACTGCATCGCCTTCTGCAGATCCGTTCAGAGCAGCTGCACCGCCTTGTCCGCCGTTGTTGTGTCCAGCCTTCTTAGCGCCGGGGCGGGTTGCGGCGACGTTGGCATTGTTATCCTCACTACCGGGTGCCGGGTGCGAGTCATCAGAAACCATCGCTACTGTGTATGCCTGTACATGTTCTTCATCCTTGGGATTGCTAATCGCGACGATACCGTATGAGTACCCTGGACGCAGCTTTGCAGCTTCGACTTCCAGCTGTGCAGTGAACGAACCATCAACAATTTCTGAGGGTTTCACAAAGACGCTCTTGATGGCTTCGCCTTGTGCTTTACCTTCGCTATCCAATTCGAAGATAGTAACTTCAACGCCTTCTGAGACGTGTTCGCCGGTAAAACCAGTACCCCGGACTACAACGACGTTAGTTGCTGCATCGCCAGAGAAGTGTGCGCTATCGACACGCAGCGAAGCCTTATTCGCTACATCCATTGTGGTTTCTTCCGCAGACGATGCAGGGGCAGGAGCTGAAGGAGTTGCGGAGGGGTTAGCAGATGCAGTCTCTGAAGCTTCAGCAGATGCACTGGAGGGGGCTGCACTAGCTGATTCAGACGCGCTGGAAGCCTCGCTCTTCGCTGTATCAGTTGATGCGCTCGGTGTGGGAGCCGCGGACTCTTGGGGTTTGGGAGTTACTGTCTCTGTAGGCTTAGGCGCCTGGGTATTCTCGGTTTGCGCCGGTGCGGCAGTCGAGGCGTCCTTCTTACTAGATTCCTGAGGAGCCGGGGCCTCACTCGTTACAGTATGAGCAACGCGGCGCTGCTTGAGCTCAACGATGGTACCTGCTACAAGGTGATCTTTACCGCCGGGGTTACTGACAGCAACAATTGCATAGCTCTTATTGCCTTTCAGTCTGCTTGAGCTGACGTTCACAGTGGCGGTAGCAGTACCATCAATGAGTTCTTGGGCAGAGACACGACCGGTTGCAAGAGGGGCGCCTACAGGGCGGCCTTGGGCATTTACTTCCTGAATGCGAACCTCTATAGAGCTACCAACGCGCGGACCGTAGAAACCACTGACACGCACGGTGAAAGGGCTAAATTCGTTATCGGTGTAGATAGTGGCGGAATCAACAGAAACCTTAGGAGCGTTCTGGCGCCCCTCTGAGGTTTCATCACCCTCATTCTCAACCCCGATTACCTTTGCGCCGGGAGTAGCCTTTGAGGTTTTCTCGGTCTGTTCTGGGACGGCAGGGGTTTCAGACGGTTTAGCTTCAGGGGTTGAGGCTGAAGCAGTCTCAGAGGCGGTCGGAGATTCGGATTTTACCGGTTTTTCCTGTTCAGGCACCTGTGTAGAGGCCGCAGAAGCGGTTTCCTGAGCACCTGCCGGTTGAGCAGATGCGCTGGATTTTGCCCAAGGGATAGTCTGAAGCGGCAATGAGGAATTCTCATGCGTCGATTCAGTAGCGGAGGTATCTGAACCGGTCGAACTACCTGCTTCAGATGCAAAAGTAGCAGGAACATAGCTTAACGTTCCTGCTGTAATAACGGTCGCGGCGGCGAGTGCGTAGACACGGGTTGACTTCTTTGGAGCCATGTTTCCCTCTTTGAAGTTATGTGAGTTGAGCTACTGCATATTTCTGTGATGTGAGTGCCAGATTCAGTTACTCATTGACCCATCTCAATTTATCGGTGACGCCCTAACACTAGCATTCGTGAGGGGCTTGCAATGAGAAACTGTACCACCACCCCAAAAGTGTTACCAAATATTTATTTTTACCATTACTTAATCCACGTTAAAATCAGACCAATAGCGCATATATTACGAATATTGGGAGTAAACCTCAGGTTTCTCTTGAAGGAGTAATAAGAACGCCAGATACCGCGTGCGACACCTTAGTTTTGCACGCGGTATCTGTAGCACCTCTTTAAATATCTACGAAGACCGGATGACCTTGAACTGGCTTGCCTGAGCAAGCGGACGCAAAGTCACGTGGTCAAGATTAATGTGGTGAGGGATGTTCAATGCAAAAACTACTGTCTGAGCAACGTCTTCTGCCACCAGAGGGTTCCGTACCCCGGCATATACCTTTTCGGCAGCTTCCACAGACCCCAAGCGGTTCAATGAAAATTCTTCTGTATGCACCATACCCGGGCGAATCTCAATGACGCGCACATTGTGATCAGCTTCCTCAAGGCGCAGAGCCTCGGTAAGTCCCCGAGCACCGAATTTCGCGGCGTTATACCCTGCACCTCCTTCATAACCGCCTTCGGCTGCTGTGGAGGTCAGGTTCAGAATACTCCCCTGACCGTGAGCCCTCAGTGCGGGAGCAAAGGCACGCACCGTATGTAGAATTCCGAGCACATTCAGGCGGTACATCGCAAGGTAGTCATCCGGGTCTCCATCAGCAACACGATCAAGACCGATCGCTCCCCCAGCGATATTAACCAGCGCATCAAGCTGTAAGTGCTCCGTTATGATCTGCTTTGCAGCTGCGTTTACTGCCGATTCATCAGTAACGTCACAGGTTATAGGATGCGCTCCGGTCTCTGCTTCAAGCGTGCGAAGACGTTCGGTACGGCGAGCAAGCGCATAAACCGTCCATCCAGTAGCCGTTAGCTGTTCAACGGTTGCGCGACCGATGCCACTGGAGGCTCCTGTTACGACGGCAACTTTACCCTCACAAGCGTTGGGGGCAAATGGATTGGCAGGAATACGAGTATTGTCTAGCATCATGAACTTACCTTTCCACGTCGGTGGTGAAAGTCTTATTCATCTATGATGCCATACACAAAATTATCGTATAGGAAGATAGGCAATACGCGCTGACAGAGTCACACGCACATCGTACATCTGCGGGATAGCAGACAGCATTATCGATTCTTCCCACTCTCATGAACGCTCACCTTTAAAGGTGCATAACGCAGTACTCTTAGCGTTTCCGCTGGGGAAAACCCCATTTAGAACGTTTACCGTCACGGAAACCCAGACGATGCTCAAAATGGCGAGAGCTGCTGCCCGTCTTCGTAGTATCGGGAGGAACGGTTCCTGCTTTTGCTGACATGAGGTATAAAATCCCCGCTCCCGGCAAGAAAAGCACAAGCGGAAGTATCATGTGCAGACGCTCTTCGTTGTATCCGGTTCGCGTTGTTAAATGCCAAACGCAAACCGCAACGATCGCGAGATGAAGAGCAAGTACCGTCATAACAGGAGCTGATATCTCAAACATGGAAGTCCCTTGAAAAGTTTTCCTGTGTGATACTCACCAGTCTACTCTTATGCGGTATCTTGTGATAGGGAATCGAGAGATAACACACGGTGAATAGATAAATACATCACATAAGGCACGGAAACTACAGATATACCTATGGATCTTTTAGCATTTCGCTCTCGCAGCGCACAATGCGATGCTCTCTATACCCGCCGCGAGCAGCTTCGTACTCGGGCCGAGCAAATCCGTGCAAGAACGCGTCGCCCCTGGAGCTCCGCCCTGCATTTCCTCTTCGGGCAAACCTACCGGGACCCAAAGTTCTATCATCATTTTTCGCATCTTCCACGCCGGGAACAGCGCCGTTTTCTCTCCTCGCAACGCGAGCTTATCGTACGAATTGAGCGCGCGTTGGCAGAGTATGAAGTACGGGCATATGCTGCGTGATGATACGTTTCTGCGCTATATAGGACATCTAGAAACGCACTTAGCGTAAAGGCGCTAACCTACGCTATGCGATACACCGCCACAGCCCATAAAGTATGAGAAAATAGCCCCTATGGCTGAAAATACTCAGGGCTCAGACTCGCCCGCACAGATTAACGTTCCTGATCGTCCCGCGCTCGAAGGCCTCGAAGAGAAACTCTCCGAACGCTGGGCACAGCAGAAAACCTACGCCTTCGACGAGAACACGACGCGCGAACAGGTCTATTCGATTGATACCCCACCGCCGACCGCGTCCGGCTCGCTCCATGTGGGGCATATGTTCTCCTACACTCAAACCGACGTTATTGCTCGCTACCAGCGTATGAGCGGTAAGAATGTTTTCTATCCTTTGGGCTGGGATGATAACGGTCTGCCCACCGAACGTCGCGTACAAAACTACTACGGTGTACTGTGCGACCCCTCCGTTCCCGATAACCCAGATTTTCGCCAGCTGATTCCGCTCAAGGCCGATGGCTCGCCCAAACCCGACCGCAGCCAAGCAAAGTGGCCACGTATTTCACGCAATAACTTCATTGAGCTATGTGAAGAACTCGCTGTTGAAGACGAGAAAGTTTTCGAGCATCTTTTCACAACCCTGGGGCTTTCCGTCGACTGGTCCCATACCTACCGCACCATAGATGCGCATTCACGCAAAGTCTCACAGCTTGCATTCCTCAAAGACCTTGAGGCGGGTAATGCTTATATGGCGGAGGCGCCGACTATGTGGGACGTTACCTTCCGAACCGCCGTAGCGCAGGCCGAGCTTGAAGATAAGGAACGCGACGGAGCCTACCACCGTATAAGCTTCCACCGCGAAAATGGTGAAAAAGTCTGGATTGAGACTACCCGCCCCGAGCTGCTGCCCTCCTGCGTGGCATTGGTGGCGCATCCCGATGATGAACGGTATCAGCCGCTCTTCGGAACGAAAGTGACTTCTCCTCTATTCGGCGTTGAGGTCGAGGTGATGGCGCATCCGCTGGCTCAGCCTGATAAGGGAGCCGGCATCGCTATGATCTGTACCTTTGGTGATACCACCGACGTTACCTGGTGGCGTGAATTGCAGCTTCCAACCCGAGCCCTCATCGGGCGTGACGGCCGTTTCTCCCGCGAGACTCCCGAATGGATTACCTCTGCCGAAGGCCGCGAACGCTACGAGCGCATGGCGGGCACCACCGTCTTTACCGGTCAGAAGACCGTAGTTGAAATGCTTGTTGAAACTGGCGAGATGGAGGGTGAGCCGAAAAAGATTAAGCACCCCGTCAAGTTCTATGAGAAGGGCGATAAGCCTCTTGAGATCGTGGCTTCACGCCAGTGGTATATTCGCAACGGTGGTCGCGACGCCGAGCGCCGCGAAAAGCTTATTGAGCGCGGACGCGAAATTAACTGGGTTCCTTCCTTTATGCGCAGCCGCTACGAAAACTGGGTGGAAGGTCTTAACGGCGACTGGCTGATTTCCCGTCAGCGTTTCTTCGGCGTTCCGTTCCCGCTCTGGTACCCGCTTGATGCCGAGGGTGAGCCGGATTATGAGAACCCGATTCTGCCGGCTGAGGATATGCTTCCTGTGGATCCGGCCTCGCAGGCTGCCCCCGGATATTCGGAAGACCAGCGTGGTGTACCTGACGGATTTATTGCCGATCCAGATGTTCTCGATACCTGGGCTACTTCTTCACTCACCCCGCAAATTGCAACCGGCTGGGCTACAGATCCTGAACTGCACGCGAAGACCTTCCCGATGGACCTTCGCCCGCAGGGACACGATATTATTCGTACCTGGCTCTTCTCCACCACCGTACGCGCCGAGACCCTTGCATCCTCTGTACCTTGGTATAACACCGCACTGTCGGGATGGATTCTTGACCCCGACCGCAAGAAAATGTCGAAGTCCAAGGGCAATGTTGTCGTCCCGCACGATGTACTCGATAAATACGGCTCGGATGCGGTACGCTACTGGGCGGCCTCGGCCCGCTTGGGCGCTGATACCGCCTATGACGAAGGTCAGATGAAGATCGGCCGCCGCCTGGCAATTAAACTTCTCAACGCCTCAAAGTTCGTGCTGAATTTGGGTGCTACCGAGAAATCGGTGATTACCTCGCAGTCTCAGGGGCAGGTGCTTACCAACGCGCTGGATCGCTCCTTGCTTGTGCGTTTGGCATACCTCATTGAGGAAGCAACTGCAGCTTTCGAGAAATACGAATACGCTCGTGCCCTCCAGATTGCAGAGAGTTTCTTCTGGTCTTTCACCGACGATTTCGTGGAACTCGTTAAAGACCGCGCCTACGGCGCTCGTGGCGAGACCGAGCAGGCTTCCGTGCTGGCGGCTCTCGCCACCACTCTGGATGCGCTTCTGCGGCTCTTCGCGCCTTTCCTGCCGTTTGTGACCGAAGAGATATGGTCGTGGTGGCGTGCGGGCAGCGTGCACCGCGCATCCTGGCCACAGGCTCTGCCGGTTCTTGAAGGTACATTATTGGCGGAGTATGCAGCAAACAACCCAACTGCCGGTATTTCGGCACAGTGGGTACTTGCTGATGTGAATCCCGCCCAGATTGAGAACCTCAAGCAGGTTCTTCCCGATGTCGCAGAAGCACTCGGCGGTCTGCGTAAGGCGAAGAGCGATGCAAAGGTTAAGCAGCGTACCGAGGTTGAGTCTGCTACGATTGCCGCCTCTCAGGAGCAGCTGGAGCGCATCCAGTCTGGTCTTGAGGATTTGCGGGCGGCGGGCAACGCTCGCGAGGTTTCTCTGGTGCCTTCGGAAGGCGAACTTGAAGTTCGTGATGTAGTGCTTGTTGTAGAAGAAGCTGCCGAGTAGTCTCTCTAGAACAGCCACGTTCTCACGTTGTTTCTGGATATGCCGCATGGCATATACTCGGTGCTGGAGCGAAGAATTAGGTTCTTCGCTCCAGCATTTTTTTATATGGTGGGGAACGGTTCAGCGAAACGACGCCCTATTGCGCTCCGCCCTATGGTAGCCTGTAGAATTCACATAAGCGCCGAACGCGCAAACGCACAGATTATGCAGGCAGAAGGAATCCCCATGTCACATAAACCTTCTGACATTATTCATGAGGGTGTAGCAGAAGAACATGTTAAGGCAAGCAAACCTGTGACGGTCGCGCCTCCAACATCTCCTCCAGTGTATCGGGGCGACTTTGAGTCGCGCGGCGAGCATAAGGATATTATTCCGAGGACCTTCTGGGTTGGTATTTGGGATACGGCTTTTTTCACACTGGCAGGTATAGCCTCTGTGGTGCTTACCGTTCTGATCCTGCTTAATACCGTGGGACATTCTTGGTGGGGCATTCCGATTGCACTTTCATTCTGGGCAGTCACCGCTTATTTGACGCTCCCCCGATTTCACGCGATCATGACGCGCATCTATGTGCCCGACTATTTTATTGGGCGCACCCGCACCCCGGATGGATTATTAGGCGACCCCGTCAATATCGGTATTATCGGCTCAGAAGAGCAAATTCACCAGGTGATGCAGGATGCTGGCTGGACTCGCGCGGATGAAGTCACCTTGGTTTCCAGCTGGAAGATTATTGTTTCGACAATTACCCGAAAATCCTATAGTGAAGCACCGGTATCTCCTCTCAAGATTTTTGGGCGAGTACAGTCTTTTGCGTATCAGCAGGAGGTTGACGGGAACCCGGAGAAACGCCATCATGTGCGGTTTTGGCGAACTCCGGATGGATGGCTGCTTCCCGGTGGCCATCGCGTCGATTGGCTGGCGGCAGGAACCTATGATTCAGGGGTCGGTTTTAGCTTTTTCACCCTACAGGTGACGCATCGGATCGATGCCGATACGGATTTTGAGCGTGATTATATTGTCGAGTCTATTCAGTATGCGCATCCGATCACACGGGTAGATATTCTCGAAGATTTTTCGACCGGCTACCACTCCCGAAACGGTGGTGGAGATACAATTCGTACGGACGGCGCGCTGCCTATTATCACGTTGAGCAATGAGGGCGTGAAAGACCCGCGCCAGGTTAAAGACCTAAACTTGGCGAGCGCTCATGACCTAGCTTATGAGATGCCTGCGGGTCTGCTGATAGCCTCTGTGATGATGATTATTTCAACTCTCTTAGAGCTTGCCAACGCTGTTCTGACTGTGGTTAATCATCAGGAATTACGCAGCACGGTACTCAGAAGCGATGCGAGTGAAGAAATTACGGCCTTGCTTGCTGGGGAACAGGGGCAAACATTTTTGACGGTGCTTAGCGGTGTGCTTCTTGCGGTAACTCTTGTCTTCTCTCTCGTACACCTATTTCTGCTCTGGAGTACGCTCCGGGGTTCGTCGAAGGCTCGTCGTCTGGTTCTCTTACTCCTTGCGGTGAGTTTTACAGTAACCGCTGGCGGTATTATCTGGGGGCACCAGCATATGCCATTGAGCGCGCTTTTCTTCCAGCTTGGAGTCAGTGTTTTTGCCATGCTAGGTTTCACCTCGGATGCGGCGGTCAGCTATACGGCTGCACGCACATTCCATATGCGCGATATTCGCTTGCGGCATCGGGGTTCTCGGCGAAAGCAAACGAGTAACTAATTCAAATACGCATAGCTGAGCCGTTACGCTCCTCCAGAGAAAGCGTAACGGCTCAGCTATAGTAGATGGTAAATCTACTACCCATCTTCACCATGGAAGATAGGTCCCACGGTACGACTGCGCTTGAGCTCAAAGAACCCGGGATACGATGCCATTGCTACGGCACCGTCAAAGACCTTACCGGCTTCTTCACCATGCGGTGAGGGCGAGAGCACGGGACCGAAGAAAGCTACATCGTTAATCGCAAGAAGCGGCACGCCAACATCATCGCCGACCTTATCAAGCGCCTCTGCTGTCGAGGCGCGTAACTGCATATCGTATTCGTCGGTGGTAGCGTACTGAATCAGGTCCGCAGGCAAATTCGCTTCTTTGAGAGCTTCCTCAATAGCAGGCAAAAATTTGTCTCCTTCAGAGATATTCTTCTGATGGTGGATCTGCTCGCCCAGAGCATCGTAGAGAGCCTTCAAAACGTCGTCACCGTGGAGTTCGCGGGCGGCAGCCACTACACGGGCGGGGCCCCAGGTGTTGTCGATCATAGCGCGGTATCCAGGATCAAGCTCGCGTCCTTCATTCAGAACAGCGAGTGAGAATGGGCGCCAATGCACCTGAATATCACGCACCTTCTGCACCTCGCCAATCCAGCGCGAGGTAATCCAACACCACGGGCAGGTAGGGTCGAACCAAAAATCAACGGTTGTTGTCACGAGGGTATTTCCTTTCATCATTGTATAAGTTCAAACCTCATCGAGACCTCCAATATTCCACCAGGTTCTCACCTGCACGAATAACCTACGCAGCCTTCTTCTTGGCGCGAGTACGAGCACTCTTAGAGGACTTTTCATCAGCCTCAAGAACGTATACGGGCTCAGCACCGGTGCGCACGGTATCTTCTGTGATTACCACGGAGGTAACGTCCTGACGGTCAGGAACCTCAAACATAATTGGCTGCAGAATACCCTCCATCATGGAGCGTAGCCCGCGTGCCCCGGTCTTACGGGTTTCTGCAAGCTCGGCGACCGCGTGCAAAGCATCATCTTCAAAGATAAGCTCAACGCCATCAAGCGCAAAGAGATGCTTATACTGCTTCAGCAAAGCATTTTTAGGCTTCGTAAGAATCTGTTCAAGCTCTTCGGTGGTGAGCTCTTTCAACGTAGAGATCACAGGCAAACGACCGATTAGCTCAGGGATGATACCGTAATGGGTCAGATCTTCGGGCATGATCTGCGAAAGCGTCTGATCAGTATCCGGTGCGGCGGTCAGCTCGGCCCCAAAGCCTATACTGGTTCGATCGGTGCGGGCTAAGATCCTGTCTTCCAGCCCATCGAAAGCACCAGCGACAATAAAGAGAATATTTGAGGTTTCAATCTCAAGATTGGTATGTGCCGGATGTTTACGCCCGCCCTCTGGAGGAACCGTTGCCAGAGTACCTTCAATAATCTTCAAAAGCGCTTGCTGCACGCCTTCCCCCGAGACATCGCGGGTAATAGATAGGTTTTCTCCGCCTTTGCGGGCAATCTTATCGATTTCGTCAATATAGATAATGCCGTTCTGCGCCTTTTCGACATCACCGTCGGCGGCGTTAATAAGCCGAAGCAGAATATTCTCGACATCGTCGCCAACGTACCCAGCTTCGGTGAGCGTAGTAGCATCGACAATGGCGAAAGGAACATCAAGCTTCTTTGCAAGAGACTGCGCAAGATAAGTTTTTCCGCTGCCGGTGGGACCAATCATCAGAATATTAGATTTTCCCAGGTCTACGGATTCACCCGCAGTTGCCGAAAGGGTTCGGGAGTGAAGTACCGGATTGTTTAAGTCATGGATGCGCTTGTAGTGGTTATAGACCGCCACCGCCAAGGTGCGTTTTGCAGAATCTTGACCGATCACATAATCATGCAGATAGCTGTAAATCTCACGAGGAGTAGCGAGTTTCTTGATCTTTTTGGTCTGCGGCTTCTTTGTTTTTTGCCGTTCCTCATGCAAAATCTCGTTGCATAGTGCAATACATTCATCGCAAATGGAGACATGCGGACCGATCACAATCTTGAAAACCTGGGTACGCGTCTTAGAACAGAATGAGCAACGCATACTCGGAGCAACAGTTTTCTTGTTTTCTTCCGTACCACCGGTGTTGTCGGTGTTAGCCACGCGCCCTCTCCTTTCTACGAGTGTTTGCAAGCTATCACAAGGTGCTTGTTACCAGGCTACCCTAGTTTTTCGCTGAGGTGTGAAGACAGGCTGTCACTGTGATGCGGCGTGTCGTATTCGATGTAATTTGACAATTATGACGCTGTGTAACTTGAGGTTTTATGTACTTTTTGGGGTATAGCGTATAGGTGCCGCATCCTCTATTTTGAGGATGCGGCACCTAATAGTAACCATATATATACGTTTAGACAACAGAATGGGCTACACTCATATTTCTAATCGTGCGACGTAGCAGTATTGGTAGCAGGCTTGTTAAGTTTACGCGAATCCAGTACCTTATCCACTAAACCGTATTCTTGAGCGGCAGCAGCAGTCAGGATATTATCGCGCTCGATCGAACGATCGACTTCCTCATAAGTCTTACCGGAGTGCAGAGCCAGGGTTTGTGCAGTCCACTCACGCATACGCATAACTTCGTTCGCGTGAATCTCAAGGTCAGATGCCTGTCCGCCTTGCTGCCCGCTCAGGGCGGGTTGGTGAATAAGCACGCGAGCGTTCGGAAGAGCCAAACGCTTACCCGGGGTTCCAGCAGCCAAAAGCACTGCCGCAGCCGATGCCGCCTGACCCAAACATACAGTCTGAATCTCGGGGCGAATAAACTGCATAGTGTCATAGATGGCGGTCATTGCCGTAAAAGAACCACCGGGAGAGTTGATGTACAGGGTAATATCGCGGTCGGGGTCTTGGGCCTCAAGTACGAGAAGCTGGGCCATAATATCATCTGCCGAAGCGTCATCGACTTGGGTTCCCAAGAAAATAATGCGATCCTCAAATAGCTTGGCGTACGGATCCTGACGCTTATAACCGTAGGGGGTACGTTCCTCGAAGCTGGGGAGCACGTAACGGTTCGAGGGCATCTGCGGTGCAGAATCTTGAGGTAGGTAGTTCATATGTGTATTTCCCCTCTTTACTTACCCTCGGCGGTCAGATTACCGCCAGTGGATAGTGCGATGTGATCGAAGAAGCCGTATTCCAAGCCTTCTTCAGCGGTAAACCAGTTATCACGGTCATTGTCTTTCAGAATGGTCTCAAGGCTTTTACCGGTACGTTCAGCCGTGATCTCTGCCAGACGTTTTTTCATATCTAAGATGAGTTCTGCTTGAGTACGGATGTCGGATGCGGTACCACCAATACCACCAAGCGGCTGGTGCATCAGGATTCGGGCGTTGGGGGTCGCATAACGTTTGCCCATGGCACCTGCTGTCAGAAGGAACTGCCCCATAGATGCAGCCATACCGGTTACTACAGTCACCACGTCATTCGGGATGAGCTGCATTGTGTCGTAAATAGCCATGCCAGCGGTCACCGAGCCACCGGGAGAGTTAATGTACAGGTAAATATCTGCCTCGGGATCTTCAGCCGATAGCAACAACATCTGTGAACAAATTAAGTTTGCGTTTGAGTCCCTTACTTCAGACCCCAGCCAAATAATACGTTCCTTAAGCAGGCGATTATAGACGTAATCTTCCTGCCCTGTGACGGGGTTAGCAGCCATAGTCGGGGTGTTATTCCCAGATCCAACAGGCAGAGGCATGTAGCTAGACATCTTCCCTCTTCTTCTCGATGGGTTTCACGCGCTCCCTACCATGCGGGCCCGTGAAAATATTCATTGCTACTACAATACCGGGTCACGGCTGTATTCGTGCGGAGTTTCGCCGTAGTTCGCCAAAGGGCGAACGTCACTCAGCCCTCAGCGCATCATATCCATTTCCGCTGTTGGGGCGCGCGCCAAAACTTAACATAACAATGCGGGCGTGCGCCGCAGGATTCTTTCCTGCACATGCACGCCCGCATCCGTTATAGGTATCTGCGGAGAGAAGGACTACTTCTCGTCTTCTTCACCTTCAGAGAGGAACTTGGAAAGGTCTACAGCCTTACCCTTAGTGTCTTTGACGACAGCCTTCTTAAGAACTTCGCCTAGAGCCTTGGAGCGGCGTACCTCGCCCACAAGCATTCCAGCCTGGCCGGAACCGTCAAGCATCTGTGCGAACTGGTTCGGATCCATACCGTACTGCGAGCTCATGGTGATGATGTAGTTGATCATCTCATTCTGGTTTACTTCAACTTCTTCAGCATCAGCAATAGCATCAAGCACCATCTCATTCTTAAAGGCGGTCTCGGTGTTCTCACGAACTTCCTGACGGTGCTCTTCGGTGTCGTGGTCTTCACCGGCTTCGGGGTTGTTGAAGTGCTGCTCCAGCTGTTCTTCAATAACCTTTTCAGGTACGGGAACCTCAATCATCTCAATGAGCTTAGCCAGCACCTTATCGCGTGCCTGTGCGCCTTGCTCGGAGACCTTGGCCTCGGCAACCTGGTTCTTCATGTCTGCCTTGAGCTCATCAACAGTATCGAACTCAGAAGCAAGCTGCGCGAACTCGTCGTCAACCTCAGGAAGCTCACGCTCCTTAACGGCGGAGAGCTTCACCTTAATAGTTGCATCCTCTCCCGCGTGATCGCCACCGGAAAGCGTGGTCTCGAAAGTTGCGTCTTCACCTGCAGACAGACCGATCAGGGCCTCGTCAATACCGTCCACCATGGTGCCGGAACCGATCTGGTAAGACAGGTCGTTTGCTGCGTCAATTTCCTGACCATCGATTTCAGCGGTGATGTCAATGGTGACAAAATCATTCTTAGCTGCGGGACGCTCAACGTTCTTCAAGGTACCAAAACGCTCACGCAGAGCTTCAAGAGCCTGCTCTTCGTCTTCTGCAGTAACCTTGATTTCGTCAACCTCAACCTCGATACCCTCATAGTTGGGAAGCTCGATTTCAGGACGAACGGTCACGGTGATGTTCAGCTTCACGTCTGCTTCACGATCGTTCACCGTGGGCTGGCTCTGCACATCAAGTTCGGGCTGTGCCAGCGGGGAGAGCTCATTCTCGCCCAATGCCTGTGAGTAGAAGTCGTTCAAGGCGTCGTTCAGAGATGCTTCGACAATGTAGTCGTAACCTGTGCGCTGCTCAATGAGCTGCTTAGGCAGCTTGCCCTTACGGAACCCAGGAACGTTAATCTGCTGAGCCAGGTTCTTATAGGTGCGGTCCAGGTAGGACTTGAACTCTGCGAAGGGAACCTCGACCTCGATCTTCGCGAGGGTCGGGTTGAGCTTCTCGACGGCGGTCTTCACGTCCGTGTTCTCCTCATATAGTCGAATGCGGCACAAGCCTGTGAACCGCAGTTGGTTACTGGAAAAGGGCGCCGCACATGCGACGCCCGCTTCACGTCGGGGCGACAGGATTCGAACCTGCGATCTCCTGCTCCCAAAGCAGGCGCGTTAGCCAAGCTACGCCACGCCCCGTGAAACGCGAATGCTTTTAGGCATTCGGTTTTTAAGTTTACCGTGTACAAGGATAAATGCCTAACATTCGAATGTCTAATTTAGAACACGAAAACCTTAAGTCTTTCTGAGGAATAATCTGAGTACGCCCATCTATCATGCATGCTAGCTTATTCAGACGCTTCTACACGTCCCAGTCTCATCGGATTGCCGCGTTAAATAGGCTCCTTGTATTCAGGAATTTTTCTAATTCAATACCAGGATGGATACAAGCGGCTCTTTGGTGAGAGACATCAAAAATCTGTGCCTGTAAAAGATCCCCGTTTTGGCCTCTCAGGAAAAACACCCCGGCGCGAAAACACTAAGAGTTTTTATTCCCGCGAGGGGATGAAGCTGAAGGGCACGGATTCCGAGCAAACGAGGCACCAAATCCGTGCCCGTCAGCGATTCCCGCCTCAGATCCTCGGCATAAGGAAAACGCCCCAGTGCGAAGCACTAAGGCGTTTTATGTATACCGAGGGGATGACGGGAATCGAACCCGCGTCATCAGTTTGGAAGACTGAGGCTTTACCATTAAGCTACATCCCCGCAAGAACTAGATAAGACTACCTGCCTGTACTGGAGACTGTCAAGTTCAGCGCGCATCGTTTGCGGGGACCGTAGCTAACGCTATTTCTGGCATCCAGGGCACCAATAGAGTTTACGGCCCGCGATTTCCTCCATACGAATGGTGGTGCCGCATCGGGGGCAGAGTTCTCCGTGGTGCTGGTAAACGTAGTTAGCATGCTCAGGCCAGGCTTCGGTTTCATGGATTCCCGGGCGGTCCTTCTGCTCGGTGGTGATGATGCGGCCGACACGCACTCCGATGGTGAGCAGATGTTTGTTATCTTCCCAGAGTCTACTCAGCTCATCATCGGTGAGAGTCTTACCGGGGCGAAGAGGATCTATTTCTTGGCGGTAAAGCGATTCGGCACGAAAAATATTGCCCACGCCTGAGATAGCGGCCTGATCCATGAGGATCACACCGATAGGCCTTGAGCTTTTGCGGGCTGCGGCATAGAAACGTTCGGGATTTGCATCGGTGTTGAGAGGATCTGGCCCAAGTTTGGCGCGTACCTGGGCAACTTCGTCTGGGTTTAAGGTTCGGCAGATAGTGGGGCCAACGAGGTCAGCCCAACCGTGTTCTGAAACGATGCGGCACCGGGTAGTGCCTTTCGGCGCGGGCGGTCCGGTATATTCTTCGGCCTCCCCCGCCGTATATTCTTTTTCGCCGATCTTCCGGGGTGCGCCTATGCTGGATGCACCCGTAAAGGTTTCGTCCCCTCCAAAGCTCCAGTTGCCATAAATGCCAAGGTGCACGTTGAGGGTCAGCTCATTGTTGAAGGGCACGAAGAGATGCTTACCGTGCGCATATGCGTTGAGAATGCTGGCTCCGTCAAGAAGGGCTGCGCCATCCGTATAACGCCCCTGTGGACTTGAGACTCGCACGCTCTCCCCCGTGAAAACATCGTTGAATTGGCGGGCGATACGATGTATTGAGTGTCCTTCGGGCATGGGATTCTCCTGCGAACGCGTGTCTGTGGTTGTATTTTGGTGCATGCATCTGGGGTCTAAACTTTAGAAGCCGCACCTTTAATACGGTACACCGCATATCATTCGGACGGCGCCTTGGGGGTGTTTCATACACCTATAAACTAAACGGCGAATGCAGCGACATTTGTTATTCCCCCGATTTTTCAGGGTACGCTACCGCCGCATCCGTATAAAAAATCTGTGGCTTACTGATCTACGGTGCTATGAGTCGATATGCTTACCTTCAATACGACCGGTTCGCTCGTATTCGGCAACCTGACCGATGCGGCGGGCGTGGCGCTCTTCATTCGTCCACGGGGTGGAAAGGAAAACCTTAATAATCTCTAGTGCTTCTTCATTGCTGTGCTGACGACCACCAACCGCAATGACCTGGGCATTATTGTGTTGGCGGGCAAGGGCGGCAGTATCGTTATTCCAGGCCAGTGCGGCGCGAATTCCTTCTACTTTATTAGCGGCAATCTGCTCACCATTGCCAGAACCGCCTAGCACGATGCCCAGTGAGTCAAGCCCCTGCTCACGGTCTCGTTTAACGGCAAGTGCGGCGTTAATGCAGAAACTTGGGTAGTCGTCCAGCGGGTCGTACTCTTGGGGCCCGTGATCGATCATGTCGTATCCTGCGGCGGTGAGCTGTTCAATCAGGTATTGACTCGTCTCAAGACCTGCATGGTCGGTGGCGATATGTACGCGCAAGGGGTTCTCCTGGTGATATTCCGTGGCGCTCACAGCATGGATATTTACCTGTGCAGTGAGTGGTGGACTGGCTTCCCGAAATGTGCACGGCGATAGTCGTCTCTATTCTGGGCGCCCTCAGCTGTTGTGTCTCTATAACTGTAGCGAATTTAAACTTATTCCTGTAACCGGTATCGGGGCAATGGCAGGTACTATTTCGGCACATATTTTTCTGCCCACACCTGCCCTTACCATCGGCACGTATTTTGCGCATGTGATGAGTAATAATGTGCTCTCTGACGGGATGCGTTAGACTGTGGTACTAGGCACTTTTTGTCGGGGCATATACACATATCTGAGTTTGTTTAATGCCCATATTCTTGAACTTAGTTTTGCGCTGTTTCTCCTGGCAGGTTCGCTGCAAAACACTACAGGAAGATTTATAAACACATATCGAGAAAGGGAATCATGCCCGGTCTAAATTTAACCCGCGATGAGGCGATTGAGCGTGCGGGAATTATTAAGCGGGTTCACACCTACCGTGTTGATCTCGACCTTCGCACAGACAAAGATGTTTTCTCGTCGATTGTTGAGATTCGGTTCGATGCTGAGCCTGGCGCATCCACGTTTATTGACGCTATTACCTCTCAGGTAAATTCGATTGAGCTAAACGGCGAGCGGCTTGATCCTGCTCTTGCCGATGGGGAGCGCATTGCTCTGCCGAATCTTGCAGCGCAGAATGTTCTGAAGATCGATGCAGAGATGTTCTATACAAATACCGGTGAAGGTTTGCACCGTTTTGTGGACCCGGCGGACGGTGAAATTTATCTGTACTCACAGTTCGAGGTTCCGGATTCTCGCCGTGTTTTCCCTGTATTTGAGCAGCCAGATTTGAAGGCCGAGTTTGAGTTCAGCGTGCGTGTTCCTTCGCACTGGGTTGTGGTTTCTAACCAGCCCGAGGTGAAGATTGAGCCCAAGGACTGCGGTTGCGGTCGGGCACAAACATGGTATTTCAATCCTACTCCGCGCTTGTCTTCGTACATTACAGCCATCGTGGCGGGCCCGTATGAGAAGGTTACGAGCGAACTGACGAACTCTGAGGGGCGTGTTATTCCGCTGGGTGTTTACGCGCGTAAGTCGCTGATGCCCTATGTGGATGCGGACGATATTTTTGAGCTGACTCGCCAGGGCTTCGAGTTTTATGAGGAGCAGTTCAAGACGCCGTATCCTTTCGAGAAGTACGATCAGCTCTTCGTCCCCGAGTTCAATGCGGGTGCTATGGAAAACGCAGGGTGCGTAACCTATCTCGAAACCTATGTGTTCCGTTCCAAGGTTGCAGAGGCGCTGCGTGAACGCCGCGCCATTACGATACTTCACGAGCTTGCGCATATGTGGTTTGGTGATTTAGTCACCATGAAGTGGTGGAATGACCTGTGGCTGAACGAGTCATTTGCCGAGTTTATGTCTACACTGGCTGCGGCTGAGAATACCCGCTACGCACAGGAAGCATGGGCTACATTCTCTGCTTCGGAGAAGACCTGGGCGTATAGGCAGGATCAGCTCTCCTCAACCCACCCAATTGTGGCTGAGATTCGTGACCTTCATGATGTTCAGGTGAACTTTGACGGCATTACCTACGCGAAGGGCGCATCGGTGCTGCGGCAGATGGTTGCGTGGGTTGGTCAGGAAAACTTCATGGCGGCCTTGAAGAAGTATTTTGACAAGCACGCTTGGGGTAACACGGTTCTTGACGACTTGCTGGTCGAGCTGGAAGAAACTTCCGGCCGTGATGTACGCGCATGGAGTGCCAAGTGGCTTGAAACCGCCGGGGTAAACACACTTACGGTCGAGGTCGCCGATGATGCCGAGGGCAATATTACTTCTCTGGGTATCCGCCAATCCTATGCTGCCGGTTATGAAACGTTGCGCCCGCATCGTGCAGTTATCGGTTTCTACGATCTGACAGACGGAAAGCTGACTCGCACCGACCGCATTGAGCTGGATATTGACGGCGAACTGACCGAGGTTGCCGAGGCTGTAGGCAAGAAACGCCCCGACCTGATTCTGCTCAATGATGAAGATTTGGCGTTTGCCAAAGTTCGCCTGGATGAGCGTTCTATTGATACTGCGGTGAAGTATCTGGGCGACATCGACTCGTCGGTAGCTCGCGGCGTGGTCTGGGGTTCCCTCTGGGATACCGTGCGTGACGCCCAGATGCCAGCGCGGCAGTATGTGGAATTTGTGCTCAATAATATCGGCAAAGAGACTAATTCGACTGCACTGCGAACCCAGCTGGGTAACCTCTCCATCGCTCTGCGTTCCTTTGTTAATCCTGAGTTTAGGGATGAAACTCGTGAACGTGCCGCCGATCGCCTGTGGTCGTTGGCTTGCGCCGCTCAGCCGGATTCAGACTCGCAGCTGCAGCTGGTTCAGGCATTTGTGAATCAGACCCGAACCGAGGCGCAGTATGAGATTGTGCAGCGGCTTTTTGAAGGCGATATTGTGCTGGACGGTTTGGAGATTGACACCGATTTGCGATGGACCCTAATCTGCCGCCTGGCGACGGGTGGTCGTGTGAACGCCGCACAGATCGATGCTGAGGCGGCAAACGATAACACGGCAACCGGTCAACAGTATGCGGCTCAGGCATATGCGTCTCAGCCAAGTGAACAGGTGAAAGCCGAATACTGGAACAAGATTATGGTGACCGGTGAACTGTCTAATATGATTCAGCGCTACGCCATTTTCGGTTTCAAATCGGGCGAACCCGAGCTCATTGCACCGTATATTGAACCGTATTTTGAGCTGATTGAAGGTATTTGGCGTTCGCGGTCACACGAGATTTCGATGCAGATTATTGGCGGCATGTACCCTTCGGAACCGACCGCCGAACTACTGGAACGCACCGAAACCTATTTAGCGTCTTTGCCTGAGGATGCGGCGGCGCTGCGACGACAGATTGCGGAGGCGCGCGACGGCGTGGCTCGTGCCTTAAAGGTTCAGGCGGCTGACGTTTAGGGTAATAATCCCCTAGCCTGCCCCCCCCCCCAACCTATATAAAAAGGTTCTTGATGTGAAACAAACCGCGAAAATTACGCTTATTTCACATCAAGAACCTTTTTTAGCGCCCATGGGTTACATTGAGCCAGGTGGGTCTTGAGAATTATTGTTTTTGAGCAATAGTTCTATTCGCTAAGATCCTTGAAGTACCGAGCAACGGGCCAGCGAACAAATCCTTCGGACTCATAGAGCGCTCGGGCCGGTGCGTGTCCCGAATCGCCGCCGGTTTCGACCATCACCATGCGCATCCCGGCGTCTTTAATCTGCGCAAAGGCATGCTCCATAAGCTGCTGCCCCACGCCGCGCCGCTGGTACTCGGGATCGACAGCAATCACATAAATCTCACCCATCTGATCCTCAGGATGGATACGCGTGCAAACCCAAGCGACCGGGCACTCACCCTCAAGCGCAACAGACACATTCTGAGGCTCCTGATCGAGCACTTCCTCTAAATCGCTGAGCTGCCGCTGCTGCCACCCTTGAGGGTAGAACGCATCATAAACGAACTCGGGGACGTCGTTGTGCATCCGCGGAAAAACGGGTCCCCAGGCGCGAAGTGAAATATCCAGAAGAGCTTCCCGATACTCAGAGTTATAAGAAACAATACGCATTGTTACAACCTATAAAAGCAACGTCTGAAATGCAATGCTGTCTTGAACTATGCCCGGTTCTGCATGGCACGTGCCGCACGCTCGAAATAGTCCCACATGGTCGCATCAATCATCATCGGAAGATCGAGGGTATCCATTGCCTGCCGCATATATTTCAGCCAGGTATCGCGTTCCTTTGCGCCGATCGGGTACGGGTTATGCCGGATGCGCAAACGCGGGTGACCTCGCTGCTCCTGGTAGGTGTTGGGCCCACCAAAGTACTGAATCAGGAACATTTTCAGCCGCCGCGCCGATGCATCGAAATGGTCAGTATCATTTGCTTCAATCTCGGCGGTCTGTTCCTCTGTGAGGTGTTCGGGCGGAAACGGGTCAAAATCCGGGTACATGGCGGAAAACTCGGGGTCGGCCTTCACGAGCGCATAGAACCTGCGGGTGAGCTTATCGAAGGTTTCCTCGCCACCCACCTGGTCGTAAATGCTGACCTGCTCACCCGGCTGATTCGCAGAATAACTCATGCGAGCGCTCCCGAGCCCGAACGCACCAGCACATGCCCGCCGGGGGCAGCGATGCGCACCCAGCCGTCGGAACCAGTAGGGGCGGCATATATAGCGAGCTCACCGGTGAAGGTTTCGGGAAGGAATCCGAAGACTTGCAGGGCGAAAGCTGCGCCTGTAGGTATAGGGGTTCGGTCAAACTCCGGTAGGTGCTTAAGCACCATGGGAGATGACCAGATGCGGGTTCGCACGGTGGTGAGCACTGCGGCACCGGGGTTTTCGGGGAGTGCTTTTTCGACGGCGGCAAGTCCTTCACGGCTGGCGCGGCGGAACTCGTCGGCGTCAATAGTTCCTAGTTTTTCCCATCCTTGCAGGGGTGCGGCTTTCCCAGCCCATTCAGTGTGTACGGTGACGGGCGGCAGATACAGCACCATCTCGGATTCTTCAATGCGCGCCAGGCGTTCGAGCAGGGCGGCTGAATCTACCACAATATCAAGGGTTGATGGCTTTGCGAGGTTGAGGGCTCGCATCCCCAGAATGGTGGGGGTGTTATCCAGCATGGTTTCGGGGGCGAGAGAGCATGCGAAAACGGCGAGCACGCTCCCGCGGGCGGTAAGTCGTATTGCCGCTTGGGTATCGAGGGAACGTGTGCGTGAAATATAGGTGCTGAGGTCGGCAGCGGCGGCTATACCTTGCTGGTTGTTGGGGAAGATAAGATAGGGTTCGTCGATGCCTTCGTGCGGATTGTATTTGAGGTCTATACGCCGGGTGTTGGTTGTGGCTGAGCGTGGAGGTTCTTGCGGTTCCGGTTCTGGCAGAGATGCCGCGTCGGGTGTGTGCAGGTCATCGGTCATGTTTTGCCTCTCGCTCGCATATTTTCTTCGATAAATCATCCTCAACTTTACCCCTTCGTGTCAGAATTAAAGAATGACGAAGCCCACCCCCACCCAGAACTTGATGACCATGCTGAACCTGACCCCCGCTGAGTCGGTGGGCGGTGACGACGCTTTTACCGCTGTGACGCTAACACGCGAGACCCCGCGCACTTATGGCGGGCAGGTGCTCGCTCAGGCCATTATGGCGGCTGATAATACTGTTAGCGATAAGGTGCTGCATTCGATTCATGCATATTTTTTGCATCCCGGTGACATTACGAAAGAGCTTATTTTTACCTCACAACGGCTCAATAATGGGCGTTCTTTTGCGACTCGCCGGGTTCAGGCGCTTCAGGACGATATTCCCATTTTCTCTGCGATTGCATCATTCCAGAAGCCCGGTCGCGGCCCCGAGCATACGGCTGTTGAGATGCCGCAGGTTCCCGATCCTGAGGGGCTCCCGAGCGTGAGCGACTACATTGGCGAGGTGGCGCATCCGGTAGCGCAGGCTGTTGCATGGGAACGCCCAATTGATATTCGGTATGTGAGCCCGCACCTGTATACGGCCCCGGATTCAAGCTCGCAGGAACCGGTTGCCACGGTGTGGTTTAAGACTTTTGATTCCCTAGTTGATGCTTCGGGTGCCCCGGTTTCGGATGCGGTACATCGGGCGGCAATTGCGTATGCTTCGGATTATCTTCCCCTAGAACCAGCGCTACGCAGGCACGGCAAGTTTTGGCTTGAACAGGGCATGAAGTCGGCCTCTTTGGACCATGCGATGTGGTTTCATCGTGAGGCACGTGCGGATGAGTGGTTGCTGTATGTCATGGACTCCCCCACCGCTCAAGGCGGTCGGATGCTCGCTCGGGGCTCGATTTTTACGCGCGAAGGTAAGTTAGTGGCGACTGTTGCGCAGGAGATGATGTTCCGTTTGCCGGAGTATCGGTAATTGAGGTGTTTCGACCGTAGTCAATATAGGGCGCAGATCACTGTTTGGCAGCACTCGCGGTACTCTGAACCAGGCAAAATAACGTCATAAATAGTGCGTGTCTATTGTCGAGACGCGGTGTACCCTATGCTAAAACTAAAGCCTTCATCAGGCATCCCTAACTATAAGCCATAAAACCAACGGAGGAATAGCATGGCAGTTGTCAAGATTAATAAGCTCAGCGTGCAGGAAGGTATGGGCGAGGAGCTGGAGCGCCGGTTCAAGAACAATAACGAAAAGCTCAATGAAGTTCCCGGGGTCCTGAGCTTTGAGCTGCTACGCCCCACCAGTGGCGGTACCGAATATTTTGCGCTGACTCACTGGCAGGATGAAGAGTCGTTCCGCAACTGGATTGCGAACCGGCACGTGGTGCGCGATAAGCCGGTGGTGAGCGCATCCGAAGGAATTCTCGGGTTTGATGTAGTCGATTTCGACGCTATCGACTAGCACCTGCTTTTCTCGCAAAGATGCCCCGTCTCATTGCCCATGAGACGGGGCATCTTTCTATGAAGCACAAGTTATAACGTTTAGCGAGTAAGCTTGCGGTGCACCACGCGGTGCGGCTTCGCAGCTTCCGGTCCCAGACGTTCGATCTTGTTTTTCTCGTAAGACTCGAAGTTACCCTCGAACCAGTACCACTGATCCGGATTTTCTTCGGTGCCTTCCCAAGCAAGGATGTGGGTTGCCACACGGTCGAGGAACCAACGGTCGTGGGAGACGACGACGGCGCATCCAGGGAATTCCAGCAGAGCATTCTCAAGCGATGCCAGGGTTTCCACATCAAGGTCGTTGGTAGGCTCGTCCAGCAGCAGCAGGTTTCCGCCCTGTTTGAGGGTCAGCGCCAGATTCAGGCGGTTGCGCTCACCGCCGGAGAGCACACCCGCTTTCTTCTGCTGATCCGGTCCCTTGAACCCGAACGCCGAAACATAGGCGCGCGAAGGCATCTCAACATTGCCAACCTGAATATAGTCCAGACCGTCCGAGACAACCTCCCACAGGCTCTTCTCGGGGTCAATGTTGGAGCGGTTCTGATCGACATAGGAAATCTTCACGGTTTCGCCAACCTTGAGGGAGCCGCCATCAAGCTCTTCCAAACCGACGATGGTCTTGAACAGGGTCGATTTACCCACACCGTTCGGGCCAATCACACCCACAATGCCGTTACGCGGCAGCGAGAACGACAGACCGTTAATGAGCGAGCGCCCGTCAAAACCCTTCTGCAGGTTCTCGGCCTCAATCACCAGGTTGCCCAGGCGTGGTCCAGGCGGAATTTGAATCTCTTCAAAATCGAGTTTGCGGGTTTTCTCAGCCTCGGCCGCCATCTCTTCATAACGTGCCAAACGTGCTTTCGACTTCGCCTGACGACCCTTCGAGTTTGAGCGCACCCACTCTAGTTCTTCGTTCAGGCGTTTAGCGAGTTTCGCGTCCTTCTTGCCCTGAACTTCAAGGCGGGCACGCTTCTTCTCAAGGTAGGTGGAGTAGTTGCCTTCGTAAGGGTAGAGGTTGCCGCGGTCAACCTCGGCGATCCATTCGGCAACGTGGTCTAGGAAGTAGCGGTCGTGAGTAATCGCAATGACCGCGCCTTCGTAGGACTGCAGATGCTGCTCAAGCCACAGCACCGATTCTGCGTCTAGGTGGTTGGTGGGCTCGTCGAGTAGAAGCAGGTCTGGTTTCTGCAGCAGGAGCTTGCACAGTGCCACGCGGCGGCGCTCACCGCCGGAGAGGTGGGTGACGGGGGCGTCGGCGGGTGGGCAGCGAAGTGCCTCCATAGCTTGTTCCAGCTGGGAGTCTAGATCCCAGGCGTTTGCGGCATCGATAGCTTCCTGCAGCTTACCCATTTCTTCCATGAGGGCATCAAAATCGGCGTCAGGTTCAGCCATGAGCGCGGAAATTTCGTTGAAACGGTCCAGCTTCGTCTTGATCTCGCCCACGCCTTCTTCGACGTTGCCGAGCACGGTTTTCTCTTCGTTCAGTGGCGGTTCCTGAAGCAGAATACCTACGCTGTATTCAGGCGAGAGGCGTGCCTCGCCGTTTGAGGGCTGATCCAAGCCAGCCATGATTTTCAGGATGGTCGACTTACCGGCGCCGTTGGGACCAACCATACCAATCTTGGCGCCCGGGAAGAACGACATGGAAACGTCGTTAAGAATGACCTTATCGCCCACAGTTTTGCGGGCTTTAGTCATCGTATAAATAAATTCAGCCATAGTGTTCTATTCTACCGTGATTCTTTGGATGCGCACGCGGTTTTCGCCGCAGATTTTACGGGTGTATTCCTTCCGTGTTCTAGACGTTCTACAGATGTGAACCGCCCAGGCAGCTTGGTTTTGGTTTTCTCAAACTTTGAGTCCTTTTACTACGGTGTAACAGCCGTTAGACTCGAAGGTATGGGTACACCGAATTCTCACGAAATAACCGCCGAAGACCTCCATAAGGTTATTGATCAGATTGCACTTACTATGCCGTTGGCGACCTCCGATCAGCCTTTCGGACCACGTAATACGGTGTACCGCATTAGCGGCAAAATTTTTGCTATGTACACAGACGGTATCGGCTACCCGATCGTGAATCTGAAGACCGACCCCGAAGAATCCGAGGTTCTGCAGCGCATGTACCCAAGCATTATTCCAGGGTGGCATATGAATAAACGGCATTGGATTTCGGTCGGCGCAGGCAAGGGTGTTACACGCCAGCTTCTTGAAGAGCTCATCGAAGATGCCTACCTGCGTATTATGTACGCCCTGCCCAAGGCAAAACGCCCTATCGAATTCCGCGAGCGCCCGGTTCCCGAAAAACATTAGATACTGCAGGCTCACATGTATATTCCTGCCAGCGATCCCGTTCTCTTTCTGAAGCTTTCTGCTGATTACAACTATGCATACATGGCGCATGGACGTACCGGCGGGGTGGTCTTGCGCGCCTATGATAGGTTTCAGAAGGCGCATGCTCTCGGTATTCCTGCGGTTCCGTGGGGCTTTTCATGCCCTGAGAAAACGGTTCGGCACATTCGCCAGGAAATTCTGCGTGCCCGTAAGCTAGGCGGTGAGCTGGAAATTTTGATGATCTATCGTGAGCCTGATCTGCCGGTTATTCCGGCGCCCGAATCGCACGGTTTTGAGAGGCGTGATGATGTTCCTCAGCTGATGCCTTCCAAGTTGCGTGATAGTTGGTTGGATGCCGGTTTTTCGGCGGAACGTCACGGTAGTTTAGAAGATCGGATGCTTGCTCTCGCTCAGGTAGAGGAATTTACTGACCCTGAACCTCTAGATCTTGCCCGCTACGAGCATACGAGTACTCACCGCCCGTTATCATTGTCGATGCGCGGCTCGCTCTCCCGTGCTCTGGGCAGTAGGTATAAGCCTGCGGAGGATCCGGGTGCTCCGAGTAAGATTTATTGGGTTCAGGGGCGCGCCGTTGTTTACGATATTCTCGACTTTGAACGTTTTAGTTTTAGCCATCAACTGTAAGGGGCTTCGACGAATGCAACGGTGCGGGTGTTAGAGTTCTTCCGGTTCAGCTTGCTTAACGAGATTTGGGGAAATGCACACCGCGCTCGGCAAGAAAACGCTGGTCTTTCTTATCCCAATTTTCTTCAGGATACGCCGCAAAAAGATCGGGGCGGCGACTCATGGTACGTTCAATCTGCTGCTCGCGCCGCCACCTGGCAATAGCACCGTGATTGCCCGAAAGCAGGATAGGTGGAACCTCGTAGTCGCGCCACTGCGCCGGTTTTGTATACACCGGGTACTCCAAAAGCCCGCCGGTGTGCGACTCTTCCGCAAGAGATTCTGGGTTTCCCAATGCCCCAGGAATTAGTCGAGTAATAGCCTCGATCATCGCCATCACCGCAACTTCTCCGCCGTAGAGCACATAGTCCCCCATCGAAACGGGAAACACGCGGAAGCGGGTTTGTGCCCAGGCGAGCACCCGTTCATCAATACCTTCATAACGCGCGGGAGCAAACGCAATATGCTGTTCCTCAGCGAGTTCATAAGCCATTTGCTGGTTAAAAACCGCGCCCGCCGGGGAAGGAACAATCAAGAGAGGACGATTATCCTGCGCAGGCACGAGTTTCTGAGGACTCGAATTTTCCTCTGCTCTTTCTCGCTGTTCTTTCGGCTCATCGCGATTATTTTCGTGGTGCTCCTCCTCCGCCCGCTGCGGTGAATTCGCAAGCACTTCATCAAGCGCAAGCCCCCAAGGTTCCGGTTTCATGACCATACCAGCACCGCCGCCGTAGGGAGTATCATCAACCGTGTGGTGACGGTCGAAGGTATAGTCACGCAGATTATGCACACGCAGATCGACCAAACCGTTTTCGCGGGCTTTCCCTACCAGCGAGAGGTCTAACGGTGTCAAGTACTCGGGAAAAATAGTGATAACGTCGTAGCGCACAGGCTACTCCCCCGTATTATCTGAGTTCGATACGGCAGATTCTGCTTCAGCCACGTTGATAAGACCGGGTGGCGGGGTCAGAAGCACGAAACCGGGTTCGTCCTCAGCGGTGGTCACAACTTCAGGAACGATCTCTTCGACGAAGGGAATCATAATCTCGTCGCCGCCGTGTTCGGCAGCAAGTTTAACGAGCAGTATATCCTGCGCGGGCATGGTCTGCAGACCGGTAACCTTTCCCAGAGGCTTCCCCGCTTTAGGATTATTGACGGGGTTCTCCCCCTCAGGAACCTTCACCAGAAGATATACGGGCAGGTTCACGAGTTCCTGTTCGTAGAAGCCTTCATCATCTTCGTCCTCGGGAACCTCAAACATCAGGCGGCTGCCCCGCAGCTCTTCCGCTTGGTTGCGGGTAGTGACTTCCTCAAAACGCACCACCAGAATCTTCTTATTCCAACGATGCCCCGCTACTTTAAGCCTGCCCGTTGGTGCAACAGTAGCCACAGGGCTTTTCGGGGTGAAGTTTTCCAAGTCGAGAACTTCTCCGGGGGCAAAGCGCTCCTCGGGGATATCTGTGAAGAGTTGAACCGTAACTTCACCGCGAATACCGTGCGGTTTGCCGATGCGCGCAACCAAAACCTGCATGTTGTAAACCTCTGGAAAAACTGGGGCTTGTAGACACCTAATATTCTACCGGCAGGTCCGAAAAAGCGCAGACTCTCACAAGCTTTGGAGGTACCTGTCTGCCGTGCGATTACCTGATGAAAATTCTCACGGTTAAAGCAGAACGTTCCAACACCTTGTCGGTGGTGGAACGCTCTTGATGCTATATCAGCTAACGTTTTCTGTCGGTGTCGATAATATCGATCCGAACCTGATCGCCCTCAGAAATCGCATCCATCACGGTGCGAATACTCTTAGCGGTTCGGCCCGAACGACCAATCACTCGACCCAAATCATCGGGATGTACCCGAACCTCCAGCGTCTCGCGATGACGCTGCTGGCGCAAACGCACTTTCACATCGTCCGGATGCTCGACAATCCCTCGAACCAAGTGTTCGAGTGCATCAGCCAACATAATTACTCAGCTGCTTCCTCGGCAGCCTCTGCTTCAGCTTCAGCAGGAGCTTCCTCGGTTGCTTCCTCAGCCTTATCGGCCTTGGGGGTGATAGCCTCAGGCAGAATAACGGAACCCTTCTGGGGAACAACGAATTCAGCCTTAGGCTCAACGGGCTTGATGCTGTTCTCAGCCTTCTCGCCCTTGAAAGTTGCCCAGTCGCCTGAGAGCTTCAGCAGAGCCAAGACCTGTTCGGTCGGCTGTGCGCCAACAGACAGCCAGTACTGAGCACGCTCAGAGTTAATCTCGATACGCGAGGGCTGCTCGGTCGGGTGGTAGATACCGATCTCTTCGATAGTCTTACCATCACGCTTCACGCGAGAATCCGCAATCACAATACGGTAGCGAGGATCGCGGATCTTACCCATACGCTTGAGACGAATTTTAACAGCCACTGTAGTGGTTACTCCTGTTTCAATACTTAGTGCGAAACCGCGCTTCAGCGCCCGTGGGGCGGGCCGTTCACGAAGTCTCTATGGACACAACAAAGCGCGAAGAGAGGGGTCACGCAATGTCGGGTACTCAGATAGGGTAACAAATAGGGCGATTTAAATCTAGCGGATCCCCGCGTTTTCGGGCATATGTCGCTGTTATAGCGTTAATCGTCGGAGCTTATCTCAAGAACTTCGCCGGTTTCGAGGGCCTTCAAGGCTTCTTGCAGCCGCCCCACCATCGCCGGGCGCACGTAATCGCCCAAGTTTTCACCGGCCACCCACTCATAGGTCACCAGTTCATCATTCTGCAAAGTAATGGGGGTGGCGCGCGGAATAACGCCCGCATCGTACATGTAATATGTGGAATCGCCCCAGACACCTAACGCGAGTCCATGGAAAATAGCCACCAAACGACCCGGAGTCAGGGTAAGCCCCAGCTCCTCCTGAACCTCACGGAAGCATCCTGTTTTCGGTGCCTCGCCCGACTCGACGGTTCCGCCCGGAAGAATCCAGCCGTCCTTGTAGTTCGGCTTCACCACAAGTAGTTCGCCTTCTTCATTACGAATAAGCGCCCCGGCGGCAAGCCGACGTGTTGGAAGTGATGCGATAAAAGCTACCAATTCCTCGTGGCTTAAATATGTATCTTTCATAGATTCCGCTTTCGTCGGTGTTTAAGCATACTTCTTAGGAACGTTAGAGAGTTTTAGGAGAAGAACTTACGAACGGTACGACGTACCCTCTCCCCCAGCTCTGCGGTGGATGACGTATCGGGCGCGGAGTTCACGGCCTGCGAGCGGGCTTTGCGGGACTTACTCGGAGCTTCCACATAGATGCCGTCACGCAGGTCATCAACTAAGGTTCGCCGGTGCAGCCCCTCCGATGATGCGCCCTGCGGGTTATCGCCCCGGCGCACGAGCTCCGCGCTTACGGGAGCGTCTGAAGCTTCTTTACTGCGATGCTCATCAAGTTTCTCGCCAGCAAGCCGAGCGAGACGAGGCGCTAAGAGAATCTCACTCGTGCCACCAGCTGCGAGAACAGTGCTCAGAGCTGTCAAAATTGGGGCGCTCTTACCCTGCGCTTTTTTGCGGCGCGCAACAGTCCAAAACACGGTTGCCAGCCCCAACTGCGCGGTACCGTCCACCCGAAAAACACGGGTAAGCAAACGATTTTTGGGATCTTTTCCAGCAGAAGTCTCGCCGGGCGATTCCGAGTGTGCGGGCTGAACTGTATGCGTTGAAGAGTTCGTCTCAACGACCGCTTTGCCTGATGCACCGCTAGGGCTAGACGCATCCACACGCTGACTTGAGGAAGGCTTTTTCACCAAAGACTCTTTCTGCTGATTATCACGTTGTTTGGTGGTACCCACATGAGTATATTCGTAAGGAATCTCGCCACTTTGAGACGCAGCAAGCCACTCCGCAAGAGTCACACGGCGGTTTGTAGCTACCAGACGATAGCTGCGTTTTAAAGCCTCTATATCGGGAAGTTTATCGGACTGGTAATGTGCAGACAGTGAGTTATCGTCACTCTGCGCAGGATCCATGTCTACTTGAGACGAACTTTCGTCATGAGGTGCCGCCAGCAATTCAGCAGGGTCTTCGCCAAATACACGAGCGGTTCCAATAGCACCGATCTCAAGCCCTTCCGTCGGTACCGCTGCCAGCTCAACGGGAACGTGCAATAGCTGAAGCACCGATTCGAGAGCAAGAGTGTTCTTCGTATCTCGCAGATAGCTTTCAAGGCGCCTTCCCGCAGAAGTTCCAGAAGGAACGCCAAAAAGCAGGGAAAGCTCAACAATAGAGCGAGTAAGCTCGTCTTGGTCCAGACCAAAAGGCTCGGGCGGCAAACCTGGCAGACTCGTCAGAATATCTTCTAAAGAGCCCTCATAAGAATCGCAATGTTCACGAGTCATAGTTCGTGTGAGGGTCTTCGGAACAGACTGCCAGAAGAACTCCAGAATGGTCGAGTCCTTCTCTTCCGGCTCGCCCAACATCCAGGCAGGTGCGTTCTCGTTCTGCTCTAGCTCTTGAGGGGCCTCCATAAAGATGAGATGCTGTTGATGCGCATTCCCCTCCGCAATCAAGGCATGACACTTTGCTTCGGCGATAACAGCCAAAATGTCATGCGGATCGCCGCTAATAATCGTCCATGTTCCTGCCGGGGCTGCGACAATCTGGCGTTCCGGCTGGGTGAGGAGCATGCTGGTGAGTGCATCCAGGTTAATATCTAGAAGCGCCGCGGCATCGCCATCAACTAAAAATTCGATCTGGTAAACATCATGCGGTACCGGTACCCACATCCCGGGTTCTTCTTCAAGAGCAATACCGGTTACTGGCATGCGTTCAAGAAGCCACTCAACGTATTCTTCCAAGGGCTCACCCTTGCGAATCTGTCCGTGTGCCACATGCAAAACGTTCAGATAACCTGCGGGATTAAGCGAACACAAAACATATATCTGAGCCTCACGCTCACCCATCTCATAGGCAATAAGTTCGGGCCGTTCCCGAGTCAGCTCTATAAGAGCCTGAATTACATCATGATCGCTGGCGGCGCGCGCCAACATGCGGCGACGGTGCAGGTTCTCATCCTCAACATCAGAAAAAGTCACATCAAAGATCTCTTCGGGAGAACCCGCATGGTCATGCCGAGGAGCCGAATAATGTTCTCCGTCTTCCTCGGAGCTATCCGGGTCTTGGGGAGCCGGAGTATCCTGCCACATCTGGTTAAGTTCTTCGACCGTCAGATCATCATGGGCTAGTGAGGCAGCAACATCATCTACTTCACGCGGATCAATGCGGTGTTCTTTCTCCTCATGAAGTTGTTTCGCCCGCCGGATCAGGTCAATAATAGCGCTCGCAACATCCGCAGTTTCAGGACCAGTATCATCACTAGAGTCACTAGAATAGACCACTTTAGAACCGGCGATGTCGGGGGTGTTTTCACCATACTCTAAAGACAGGCGAACCCATAAATAATCCGGGACAGTGCCATTTTGACTGGCAGATGCCTCCGGCTTGGTGTAAGTCCAAGGGTTGGCAGTTTCATGGCGCTCACGACCGTTCTGTTCAGCGCCGCCCTGCGCCGAGTCTCGGTGATGTTGCTCGTTGTTCTGCATTCTTCCCCTTAATAGCGTTCTGCCGTTTGCCTCATCTGCCCCGCTACTAACACCGTAAAGCCTTCTGCTAATTAGTAGGCGCAGTTCACATTTAGGGCATCGCCGGTGAGAAACGGCGTTACGAATCATCGGATGCACACTGTAGAGATCTGCATTCCACGCCTATCAATCGGATCCGTTTTCTCATGCAGGTTTTCAGCCTGCAGCACGTGACCTGATGGTGTGTGTCATAGGCGCGGTATTATCGAATCCTCTATACCAGAGTAACGCGTATGTCTTCATGATGTGTGAATACGGAGTGAGTCGTCTTCATACACCGGTAAATTCTTGTCAAACAACGTTCACGATGTTTGACGACTCCTTCATAAAGCCGCCAGAACACCGCGAACACCATTTCACAGTCCCTCTACTGTAGGAACTTCTCAAAGCCCTTCGGCAGATTCATCTTCGAAAGATCAAGATCTTCTTGCTGCTGCGCCTGCTGCCCGAAAGCCGCACCCTGGCGTGCCTTCTGAGCGGCAAGTGCCTCTGCCTCTTGCTGCTTACGCTTCATGGGGTTGCCTGAGCGACCCGCCTTCTTCTTGTTATTATTTTTCTTATTCTTTTTACGGTTACTTCCGCCAGCCGCGGCCATACCGGGCATCTGCATGCCGCCGGGCATACCAGACATCTTGCCGGTGGCAAGCTTCTTCATCATCTTCTGCGCCTGAGCAAAACGCTCCATGAGCTGATTCACCTCAGAAACAGTCACGCCCGAACCTTTCGCGATACGCGCACGGCGTGAACCGTTAATGATCTTCGGTGCCACACGTTCATGCGGGGTCATCGAACGTACAATAGCTTCAACGCGGTCAATTTCGCGTTCATCAAAAGACTCTAGCTGCTGACGCATCTGGGCGGCACCGGGCATCATCATGAGAAGTTTCTTCATGGAACCCAGCTTGCGAATCTGCTGCATCTGCGCCAAGAAATCATCAAAGGTGAAATCTTCCTGATCGATGAATTTCTTGGCCATGCGGTCGGCTTCTGCCTTATCCCACGTGGCCTCTGCCTGCTCGATCAGAGTGAGCACATCGCCCATATCCAGAATGCGGCTGGCCATACGGTCGGGGTGGAACTGCTCGAAATCATCCACGTTCTCACCCGTGGATGCGAACATAATCGGTTTGCCGGTAACCGAAGCAACGGAAAGGGCCGCACCACCGCGGGCGTCACCATCAAGTTTAGAGAGCACTACGCCGGTAAAGTCCACGCCCTCATTGAAGGCGTTTGCGGTGTTCACGGCGTCCTGACCGATCATCGCATCGATTACGAAGAGGACTTCTTGAGGCTCAATAGCATCGCGGATATTACGCGCCTGCTGCATGAGTTCAGCATCCACACCCAAACGGCCTGCAGTATCAACGATCACCACGTCATGGAGCTTCGCACGCGCTTCAGCAACGCCATCTCGTGCAACCTGCACAGGATCGCCAGTAGGGGTATCAAATTCACTGGTCACACCCGGGTGAGGCGCGAAAACGGGTACGCCCGCACGCTCACCCACAACCTTCAGCTGGGTTACCGCGTTTGGGCGCTGCAAATCAGATGCCACCAGGATAGGGGTATGCCCCTGCCCCTTGAGCCACTTCGCGAGTTTACCCGCCAGCGTGGTTTTACCGGCACCCTGCAGACCAGCCAGCATAATAATGGTGGGACCGGTCTTCGCCATGTTAATGCGGCGAGTCTGTCCGCCCAGAATGGTAATAAGCTCTTCGTTGACAATCTTGACGATCTGCTGTGAAGGGTTGAGCGCCTCTGAGACCTCAGCACCGAGGGCGCGCTCCTTAATATGTGCGGCGAATTCACGGACAACAGGCACGGCGACATCCGCATCCAGCAGGGCGCGGCGAATTTCGCGGACGGTTGCGTCAATGTCTGCCTCAGAGAGGCGGCCCTTGCCACGCAGGTTTTTAAAGGTTGCCGTCAAACGGTCAGAGAGAGAATTGAACACGAGCCGTGATCACTTTCTTATCGTCGAGGAAACGGACTGCACCCAGCTTGAAACCAAGATGGTCGCCCATTTTTAAGATGCTTACTCAATCTCCAAGGATACAGGATGTGCCAAGATCTGCTGTCGATGACACCCTCCGATGAGCGTTTGGCGAAACTGTATACAATACGCAGTTAGATAATAAAGGTATGGATTTTCGAACGGCAACTGCAAGATATCAGTACGGTGTGCGAGCTTCGGCACTAATCGTACACGCCGGTAAGCTCTTGGCCTACAGTCACGACGGCAAATATTTTGTGCCCGGCGGCGCTGTGCAGGTTGGTGAGCACAGCGCGGATGCGGTGCGTCGCGAAGTACGCGAAGAACTAGGCATCGACTGCACGGTTCGGCAGCTTGCGTTCGTAGGAGAGCACCTTTTCACAGTGCACGGTTTACCGAATCACCGCATTGAATTTCACTACCTCGTGGAGGTTGATTCTGAAGCGGTTCCGATAACCACCTGTGAAGAGGAGCATCGCTACCCCTGTGTCTGGCTGCCGCTCGATTCCCTGGCGGATTATCCGCTCAAACCAGAGTTTCTCGTGCACGAACTGCCGCAGTGGAACGGAAAACTCAAGCACCTGGCAACCTACGAATAGAGTGTTCTGGCGAGTGAATGCACAAACCGGGAGTGTTTTCTTCATCTGGTAACAATTTAAGATGAAGAAAACACTCCCGCTTCTTAAGACTCGAAGGATACTGTGTACTTGAAATACTCAGCCACCAAGCAACGCATCCTGCGCTAAGTCTTCAGCCTCACGCATAATGCGTATACGGGCTTTTTCCTGTGCTTTTGGCGGATACTTATATTTATTGAAGATACGCTTGAGTTTAACCCGGAATGCTGCACGCTCCTGTCCGCTCTCCAGCCAACGCTTGGGTAGCTTCTGAATCACAGCAGAAATATCCCTAGTGATTTTCCCCAGGACATCATCATCTAAGATTTCCTCAGGAGATGCACTTGCCTTGAGCGCGTCAAAGAGAGCCGTTTCTGCTTCAGTGAAACCGAGCGCTTCTCCACGAGCTATATCGGCCCGAAGCTCCTTTTCAAAATGAGCCAAAGCGGTCATAGTTTCCGCCAGAGTTGTGACTCCGCGGTTATAGCGTTCAACTACTTGTTTGAGCTTGTCACCGAAGTATTCCTGCCGAGTACGGTTTTTCCCGGCAACGTCCTGAATACGCTGCATCATAGCCCGCTCGGCGGTTTCTACTGCGAGAGTTGGTGTAGAAGTTTTGGCGATCCTTTTCAAGTTTTCTTCGTTGAGCTCTCGAATATTGATGTGTTCGTTGCCATCTGCCAACGTCACCAAAATAGTGTCTCGGCTTTCGAGCATGCTCTCTGCCAGTAAGCGCAGCTCATGCATAGCATTTTCAGGAGTTTGAGTACGCCCTTTAATACGTTCTTCGCCCAGGACTGCTTTAATGCTGTTCAAGACTGCTCGTAAAAATTCAATTTCGTCAGTTCGCTCAAGCACACGCTTAACATACTCGTTTTCAGTAGCTTGCTTGATATGCCGGTAGGTACGCTCCATGGTGATCAGTCGCGCCATAATTCGAGCATAACGGCGCTGGTCATCCGGCATATCGGGGTTGCTCTGTTCGTTCCTACGAAACTCTAAAATACTGTTACATACGCCCAACACCACGTTTAAACGTCGTGCCCCGTTGACATTCTGGTGCACTTGCTCTATCCAGTTTCGCTGTCCTAATAGGTTCCGCAGCTGGTCGAGAATATCAAGCAACTGGAAAGATTTAATACGCAAGCTTTCGTCGGCAGCGTTTTCAACCGGATTACGTTCATCGTCAGCATACCGTTCCAATGCTTCAGAGAGATTCTTTTGAAGCGGTAAGTAGCTCACGATGAGGCCTGCGCTTTTCCCTTGAAAACGTCGGTTAATACGGGCTATGGTCTGCATCAGGTTATGTCCGCTCTGGGATTTATCCATATAGAGCGTATGCATAACTGGAGCATCAAAACCGGTGAGAAGCATATCGCTTACTATGACCAGTTCAAGGGGGTCCTTGGGGTCCCTAATACGTGCTTGCAATTCTCGTGACTGTTTTTTGATACGTGCGAACCGAGCCATTTCAGGTCCTTCAGAAGCAGGACCACGAGAATACATAACCTGAATTTTACCGGTATGTACATCCTCACCGTTACGCTCCGGCGCCCAATCAGGGCGTATCTCTACGATAGCATCGTACAGTTTTGAGGCGTGCTCACGGCATGACGTGACTATCATACCTTTTCCATACACCCCTAACTCTTCCTCCATGTTTTCACGTCGCGTTTCCCAATGAGACACGATGTCTTGAGCAACTTGTTTAAGGCGATCTTTTGAAATCAGAAGCTCTTTTAAGCGAGCGACATTTTTAGCTATGTCTAGGCGTTGCTCTTCATCAAGGTCTTCAGTGATCTGCTCGGCGAGCGCAGTGATAGTCTCTTCGCTCTCGCCATCACGTAAGGCTAGAGGAATATAGCGAGAATCGTAGTAAAGCGGTACTGTAGCTCCTTCCGCTACGGCGCGGTCGATGCTATACACATGAATATAATCGCCAAATACATGAACAGTTGAGCCGGTAGTATTGTCGATAGGCGTCCCTGTGAAGGCAATATATTTGGCGTGTGGCAGGGCACGATTAATGTTATTAGCATAACCGTCATCTAAGCTGCCGTAGTGGGAGCGGTGCGCCTCATCGACAATGAGCACGATGTTCTCACGGTCTGAAAGCAACGGAAACTCTTGGTGTTCCTGCTTGTCGCTTTCCGTTAGACCAAATTTTTGTAACGTGGTGAAGTAGATTCCTCCTGCTTGGCGACCTTTAAGTTCTAGGCGCAGTTCATCCCGGCTTTGAATGCGTTGAGGATGGTCAGTGAGAAGCTGGTCTTTACGGAAGGTGGAATAAAGCTGATCATCAAGGTCAGTCCGATCAGTAACCACCACGATAGTAGGGTTGTGCATGCGTTTATGAGCCATGATGGCACGAGCGTAGAACAGCATGGTATATGACTTACCGGAGCCTTGTGTGTGCCATACAACACCCACACGTCCTTTCTCTCCTCGTCCCGTGGGCACATTGATGGTGTTTGTGAGTGCTTTCTCAACCGCAAAATATTGGTGAGACTTAGCAATAATCTTCGCGAGGTGACTTTGTCCAGCCTTGCCTTCATTCTGCACGAAAAGAGTGTATTTGAAGAGCATGTCAAGCAGAATATCTGGGTTTCCAAGCGAGTCGAGCATACGATCCAACGTCGTATACGTCTGCCCATCAACTTCTTCAAGAATAGGGGTTTCAGTACCACCAGGTGTATAGTTCCAGGGCGCTAAATACTGATACGGCGTGAAAGGGGTTCCATACATGGAGGTAATCCCATCACTCATAATGTTCAGAATATTAAAGGTAAATGCTTGAGGGAAGTAGGTGCTGTAGGTATTTAGTTGCTGGTAGGAATCTTCAATAGTTGAGTTACTTGCTCCGGGATTTTTAAGTTCGATAATCCCAACAGGTAACCCGTTGCAGTAGAGCACTACGTCAAATCGGTATTCTCGCTCACGTTCTTTGATAATCACCTGCTGTACCGCCAGCCATTCATTATCGTCCGCATCGCGGCTGATAATACGGGCTGTATGGGTCTGTTGCGATCCATCAGCTGCAGTCATCTCAATCTTCACCCCTTCGGTCATGTACCGGTAGGCTCGCATATTTTCTGAGATGAGGTCATTACTTTGGACAGTGGTTACTTTGGTGAATACCTCCTGTAATTTTTCAGGGGGTAGCCACGGGTTGAGAACGCTAATCGCCTCTTTGAGAGCGCCAGGAATCAGGATGGAGTGGTAACTTTCACGAGCATGCTCAGGCATGGTGAAGGGCAGGATAGACTCTTGAGCAGACCGACGCTCTGACGGATCAGTGAAGGGTGCTATAGCTGTACCGTCGGTAATTTTCCAGCCCAGATCATGGAGATCTGAAAGAACGCGTATTTCCCAATCTTTTTCAAGCATATTACTAATGGTTCCCTTCGTTTTGAGTTTATTGCTTGCATCTGAAGCGGTGTTTGAGCCTATATTCTCAGTGTGGCAGGTTGTACCTTGGTACCCAAGTAGCGTCTGAGTTACCCGGGGGTAACGCTAGAAGAGACCGACCTCTTGTGGTGGAACGACATCTGTAGCTTGGACTCTAAACATCAGACCTCTTCCGAAGGTTTTGATGATGCGCAAATCCTCTGATGCTGAGGTTGCCTGAGGTGATACCATGAACACTAATGTTTTGCATGGTTCGTACTTTTTCGAGGGCACGCTGTAGCTTATCTTCCAGGTTCTTCAGATCTGTGAATGATTGAGCGTAAGCGCTGATATCAGCTTCTTCTTCCGGGGTTGGTGCAGCTTCGCCAAGCAACCACAGCATCTGATTTTCAGCGGAAGTGTATCCTTGCCGTTCTTTCGCTGGCAAGGTTCGTGGATCCTTCGCGTTTCGGAGCTTCACGCTAGGTAGATATGCCGTGTAAGGTAGACGGAGCTGCCTCCAGTTAAAAACCTTTGACTTTATGCGCTTTTCTGGAGATAGGTAACTTCCTACTCCGCTTCCTTCGCTCTCCTTCTGGCTGTTGAGGGAACTCAGCAGAAGCGCAGCTAATGTTGTAGAGCGTTCGTACCGGTGAGCGTTTCCATCTTCAGACGGAGAAAGCCGAAGGACAAACGCTGGTGAAGACACCAGGTTATTGCCCTCTTGGTCGACGTAGACAGCAGGACCTGGCGCGTCGGTTGTATGCGCGGGGTACACTACAATATCGTACTCTTCGGTCAAGGTAGCTTCATCAGGTAAATTCTGCGAAGTCAAAAAGTGAACCTGCTGAGGCAATTGTCCCATCATGTTGTATCTGCTCAAGGCATACGGATCAAACACGGTGTGCTCACTGTAATTGGGTTCACCAAATCGTAGACAGCCAGTTTCCAGTTTATTGCCGGGAACATACAGGATCCTGCGCTCTTCAATAAGATGTTCTAGAGGAACCTCGTAACTATCACTGCCACGGTAACGTATATTTTCTTCGGGAGCCCGAGGAATAACTGGCCAAGGCTCTAAAGTTGTATCCGCAATATCGTCTAGCATCTCTTGAAGCTGCTGGGGAATACGCAGCATCATCTCATAATCACTGAGCAGGCTACCGCCAGGTGCTTCACGGTACACTTCATGGAATGAAGCATGCTCAAGCTTGTCTGAGCGGACGATGCACCCAATAGTTAGATCTTCTGGATGAATTTCTCCCGTATTCAGGTATGAGAGCACGGTCTGGGCTACTGTATGGGCACGCTGGGTGTTTTTATCCGAGTCAGGTTTATCCTCTGCCAAGGCAGCGTAGGAAAGATCAGCAAGATATACGGAGTTTTGTAGCTGTTCTCCAAGAGTGGGAACGCGGAATACGGCTAGCCCCATTTTAGCTTTGGTGTTGCGTTTAAGCCTGTTATCGCCAAGGTTGATCAAGGCACGTAACCGCATCTTGTGATACGGGTTTTCATGCTCTGTGCTGAGCATTCCGGTGCGTTCATAGGGCACATACCAGGGCTTTGTTTCTTGGGGCAGGCGACGCGAGCCTCCAAATTTACTGAGGATATCGTGTAGTCCAAGCACGACCAGGTTTTCTCCAGGTTGGAGAGTACTTACTTGTTTATCCTCACTGTAGGCATGTGCGAAGATTGTTTCCCATTGTTTGTCTTGCGCTTCATAAAGGTGCCGCAGGTCTGTTAAATCTGTATCTAAGGGAAGAAACAGTAGGTGATCAGAGGGCAGCTTCCCGTTGTAGGGATCTGGCGTTTCTGATCCATGTATTTCGAGAGCGCGCTGCAGTCCTTCGTCGCTCAGCGCAGCAAGCATCAGTTTATAGACGTTAAGTTGCCGCTGCCCGGTATTTTCTGAGGAAGCGCTCGATTCTACACTGAAGGATACATTTTCAGCACGCTCAAAATTGTGGGCAAGAGCTACAGAGGCAAATTCGTATGTACTGTTCACGCCATGGACCAGAAGTTCTCGGCGGTTACCAAGTATTTCTTCCAGATAAAGCAGAACCTCGTGGTTGGGGACGGTGTGATGCTGATCGCGGTGAGAGATTTTCTCTCGAACAGCCTGTATTTCTGCAAATTTATGGTTCTGCTCCATATACTCTTCGGCTACAGCGAAGGCGTAAGCACAGGTAAGACGCATACAATCTTGAGGCGTCAGCAGAGTATTGCGTGGTTGTGCATGGATGAGGGTTTCGCACCCCTGTTCTAAAACAGGAACCACAATATCCATAATCAGTGGGCGTTGCTCTTCAGGAAAAGCCTCAATAATAAGCCAAGTGGGTGGTTCTCGATGTACACGAATAGAGTTTTGGGAATAAGGTTCTGTTTCTGATGCTTTGAGCTCAAAGCTAGTTTGTGGACGCTGAACGTAAGCGGTTTCAAGGATATGAAGTGGGTTTTCGACCGTTTGCTCAAGCGGGGTGTACAGCATAACAAGAGAACTCAGGAGCTCAATAACCCCTACCGGATCAGCGGTGTTGGTAAACTCGGCGAGAAACCGTTCACGAAGCAAATTGCAGGTGAATTCTTCGGGACTTGATGTTTTAGTGCGGTTCTTACCTGTGGCGTTTCCATGATCGTCAAGACCAAGCATAATACCGAAGGCAAGACCTAAGTCGATCTCGTTCTCGGCGGTAAGTGCAGGGGCAAGTTCTTTCTTCGTGAGCTTTTTAATGGCTGCTTCGCTCACACTCGCTGCGGCAGCCAACCGAGCACGGCTGAGGGAGAAGCCCGATACAAGAGCGCGAAGGTCCTCCATATATCTCCTGCAAAAATTTATATTTCAACAAAATATGCTGTGGTGATGAGATTTTCTCTGGTTTTGATTATCGCAAAATTCTGGAGGATGACGGATTTGGTGGCGAGGTCCTTAAAACATGTATACGGTGAGAATATGCTCATTTTTGGGGCAAATAAAAAAGCTCGAGAAAGGAAAGATCGATGTCTACTGGAGCATTCGTCGTCACAGCCGCCTCAGACCGGGTCAAGAAGGCAATTCCTAGTGTGGGTACGTTATTTACTCTTATCACAGCATTACTTGCCTGGTGCGTAATTCTTGAAGGCTCGGACTATTCTTTTCTACCAGTACTTGATGGAATTCTCCGCTATCTACACGTTAATGTCGACTGGTACAGCATGGTTAAGGGGTTTGCGCAGTTACAAGGAGTAGCAGTCTTCTCATCTATTACGCTTCTTATTGGGACCAGTAATCTAGCTAAAATCGATGTCTGGGAGAAGCAGTCTTCTTATTCTTCGACCTGGATTGTACTAAGCCTCACGCTGCTAGCTTTACGAGGAACTTCATGGGTTGAGTGGCTTGGAATCTTGATTGTTACAGCAGCAATATTAGTAGGTTTTCTAATTCGAGACATGGTACGCCATCGTCAGTATCTACTTGAACCCACCGTCGGAGTAAGTTTCAGTGTCTTTGCGCTTTGTCTTATAGTACTTGTCTTGGGTTTCCCACTAATTTTCTTGTGGAATGTGGTATCTGCGTCTGTTGTACGACACGTACCCCAAGATTTAGATCAGGATAGTACCCCTCAACCTTCGGGAGCGATCTACTAACGAGCATTGAATCTTATCTGATGGGCTTTCACCGCGTACCGGTCGGTGAAAGCCCATCAGATTGATCCGCCAAGGGCCCTCATCATCTCGAAGGGGTCGCAGTACTTTACTCCATGGGCATGACAGGCGTCTGGTATCAGAATTCTATTCTTCGACTCAGGTGCAGGCTGCTCAAGAGTCACAACCGTGTAGTCATGCGCTTTAGCGAAAGCGACAAGCGAGCTATCAGCAACACTCAGAAATTCATTTTTTAGCTGTTTGCTTGTATTGGTCTTTATTCTGTGCCCAGTTAGCGACTTCTCTGAAAGCTCCTATGCTTTCTGCTGTCAAAGGCTTAAAATACTCTTTTCTTTCTGTGACCCATTGTGCGAGTTCGTCCTTACCAGCGATAAGCTCTTGATAAACGGGAAGAATACTGATGATCCGTCCCTGTTGAGCGATCTCATTGTGGAGCCATCTCCAATAACTGGGGACTATATCGTGTGCATAATATCTGCGGTGAGCTTCTACTAAGACATTAGTGTCAAGGAGAAAAATAGTATCGGAAGACACGTTATGCTTCCCTTACCTTCTGTGCGAGTTTCTCATAGGTTTCTGTTTTGGGTACACCAAGTAGGCGGTGCGCTTCCGTATAGGTGGTGCGTCCGCTGGCAGCATCAGCGAAAACTGCGCTCGCGAACCGTTTGCCCAGAGCATAGATCTTGGTGAGGTAATAATTACCTCCGCCAGAGGTTTTACCGCTTTCTTGTGCGTGAGCAATGGCCTTTTCACGTATGAACGGATACAGAGCTGCATATTTCTGCCTGGAAATAAGCTCCTCTGTTAGCAGGCTATTGAGAATCGTGAGGGTGCTAACGCAGAAGTGCGAGGCCAGTTTCTCTATCGAGTCCTCTGTTATCTCTTCTATCTCTTCCCCATCGCCGGGTAATACTTGTACTTTTTTGCGTATCTCTGCAGGAGGAACTAAAAAATGTGCAGCAAAGGAGTCACACCAGCGTTCATTGTGAGCCTGTTGCTCTGCACGCTGCTGATGTAGTTCTTCATTACCGTCGGAAACGGATACCCCACTCTCCCCTAGCAGAAGATGCCCCAGCTCATGCAGTAATGTAAAGATTTGGGCGTTTTTAGTGTCTCGACCGTTAACGAAGATAATGGGTGCATAGTCATCGGACAGAGAGAACCCGCTAAACTCATTCGGATCGTAGATGCGGTGGGTGTTAGAGCCCACAACCCCAGCAATACTGACGAGAAAACCGTTTTCCTCCAGCAGCTCTATGATCGCTTTGCGTGCCTCTGCCCCAGGACGGGCCATTCCAGGTATATACCCGAATTCATGGCGGATACGGTCGGCTACCTGTTCAGGTTTGCTTGCTAGAGTTTCAGACCCCACATATTCATTCGCTTCTAAGCCACGCGCAATAGCATAGTCACGGTACCAGCTTTGTCGCCGCTGCTGTTCCATGATGGTTTCAGTCAGCTCAGCAGAGTATTTCTCTGGTGCGGAACAACGGAACCGAAAATCAGGAAGAAGTTTTTCTTCAACAGGAGGCTCAGAGAGGAAAAGCATACCGAAGGGAATATGGGTCTTCTGGGCAAACTTCGTGAGCTGACTAATGGTTGGCTGACTATCTTGTCTGAGCCATTCAGAAATATGTAGCTTGTCAAAAGCCTTTTCAGTCTCGGACATATCAGCACGGTCAAGCGCCCAGCGAAGCACACTCGGCTCTACAGGAACTTTAACACTCATCGCTTCCCTCCTCTCCCCTATAGTCTAACTGGTTTGTTGCTTAGCTGAACAAGAGGTTATTCATTTGGGGTAACAGCCAATAACTACGGCTACATAGATAACTGTCCCGCTGTAGAAAGTGCGTCAACAGCGATATGAAACCAGTCTCGTACAGCCTCAGATTTGAAAAAATTTTGAGCCTTCTCATAGACAGTTTTAGATTCTTTATCTCTAGTATGCACCAGTACAGAATCGACATAACACTCATCTCAAAAACAGCATCTGCAAAATCAAAATTTCCACTTTCAAATTCAGCTTTAGCTGCTTCCTTAACTCGACGCAACACAGCAAACATATAAGCTCGAAATCCAGATGACAGAGTCTCATCTGCTTGCACAGCATCATGAAGCTCAGTAACCACACTGAGAATATCATTTCGATATTCATCTAGAGATGCTATAATAGCCCCTCTAGGCATTGCTACCCATGAGTTAATTTGTTCTCGAAGGACATCAAGAAGCATTATCGCTGGTTCGTCAGCTGTATGAAAGCCCCAACTTGGATAGCTTAAAACCAACTGTGTCCACCGAGGAATCATATCTAAATATCTGTTTACTTCTACACCTGCCTCCTCAGCAGATTTTAGAATCCGAGATATATCCTGAATTAGGTTAATGCCTTTAAATGTACTTAAGCAATCTTCAAGATTATCTAGATTTTGAGGATATATACCCTTTACCATCTGATAGTAAAGAATATAAGTCGGCAGCTGGGTTGATACTCATAAGTAGACACCTTTCATCTTATCCATAAATATGATATTTAAAATATATTTTACTCCACTGAATCCAATCCTTCATATTTGATAATATTACACTTATCAAGCATTCGAGCAAGATAGCTATACATTGCTAACTGCTCCATAGCTTCTTGTTCCAATAATTCTCTATTTACGTGCGTATTTATGTTACGGACAGCCTGATTCAAACCACTTGCAATATTTCGGAGTCCCTCTTGCATATTTTTCTCGTTATTTTTATTATCTTCTTCCAGCCAGACTAATTTAGGTTTTCCAGGCTTAGGTGTCCCGGGAGAAAGAAGTTTTTGCCAAAAACTAGTGGAACTTTCTTCACCTTTCCAACCCACTTTCTTCTTCCAATATGAGGTAAATCCCTCAGCGACTTCTCGAACAGCAGTCCGGAATTTATGAATAGTCCAATATTCAGCAGCCTCTGACCAAACAAGAGGATGCATTGCGGCAGGAGAGAAGGTTGGAACACCTTTATCGATATTATTATCAGCGTCTAAAGCCATTGTACCTAAGCGACCTTTCACGTTTGCTATAGTCATACGCACAACCCGAGGAGAAACAAGTGGTCTAGGTTCAGTCATTAGGGCCCAATTAGCTATTGGATCAATAATCCCAAATCCATCAATAACTATATATGCACCTGTAATCTGCACAGCACGGGCAGCACTACCAGCAGTTTCTGCTACATCCAGTTCTAGACGTTTTACAAAAGTTGGATCAGCTCCTTCTTTTGCCCACACAGTAGGAAATAGTCCCCTCGAGGTTGCAAGGTCGCTCTCCTCCTGTGTCTCCATCCATGCATTAAACGCCTGTTCAAACTCAAGAACAGCGGATTTTAAACGCTGAAGATAATCTACACTATAAGTAGTCACTATTAACTTTCTTTTTTAAGTTTAGTTCTTGCAAATTATCCAAATAGTTTTTTCGCAATAAGGTCACGAATTTCTGAGAGGTTCCAGATAGTTTCCTCGAGTAAAACTCGAAGCTCCCATAGCTCATCCATGCCCGGTATGTAGGTAGTAGGTACCCGAACTACCGTGTTAAGGTCACTACGGCGGATATGCCCCATTGTTGTTGCCTTATCTGCCGCAATAGCCTTAAACCTATCAATTGCTGACTTACAGGCGTAAAACGCCATCCATTGGGAAACTCCTGATTTAGCTATTACCTTAAAAATATGCTGATTAATAATTGCCTCCGGGCGAGTCCACACGTATACATCCAAGCTCCCAGACCAGGACATAAGAACATCACCACTACGTGCGAGATTCTCGTCTTGTACATTATTTATATCATTATAAACTGTTGATGCACCTGGCCCACTATTAAGCTCTGCAATTCTAATCACCATTCGCCCTGTACCTGTTGCATTTTTCGTAAAAGCTCGCCCATTTACAAATTCAGTAATATCCGTCAAAATTTTATCTTGACCATTTACAGAATACTTTTTATACAAAAATTCCATAGAGTTATTTAAAACTCGAATAAAGCGGGTATTTGCTTCTATTTTGTCGTCAAGAGAACCCAAAATACCAGCAATATGATCCTGCTCTTCCAGCGGTGGAAGAATAACCTCAAAATCTTCAATTATTCCTTTTGTCAAAGCATCACGAGTAGAACCATAACTTAGACTTAATAATGAGTCTTTAAAAGCCATTAGGTATTTCTGAAGATAGATAGGATTTATTTTTTTCAAGTCCACTCGGATTATACTAACGTGCTGATTTACATATGCAACCTCAGGAAGGTTTTTGACATATGCAGAACGGCCGATCGTAGTATTTCCACTACCGGTTATATTCAGAAGTACATCTCCTGTATATACCTTTACGCTTTTTAATTTCTGTTCTGCCTCAGCCGATATATGTACAGCATCCATAAAGTCTAACTTATTATCTAGAACGTTTTGGGAGCGAATCAATATTGCTCCATTTTCGGTGTATGCAGACTTACCGCCACGAGGCGTAGAACCAGAACCGATCTTTGTTGTAGCATCCCTTAGCTTAACAATTTTCCACCCAGCCGCGCGCTGAGCATCCGTTAGAGTCGCCATTACTTCTCCACTTATTCAGGTCCAAAACCGTCGAGGTTCAAGGACGCTAGTTGCTCTCGAACTACCTGTGCCAGACGTTCAGATTCCGCGAACTGTTCCAATAGCTGTACCTGCAGATCGACTATCTGAGCGTTCAATGCCTGAACATCTTCTGCTTCAGCCTCGGGGCTTCCCACGTAGCGTCCAGGAGTTAGCACATAATCCTGTTCCGCCACCTGCTCACGTGACGCGCTGAAGCTAAAACCTGGCTCATCGTCATAAGGCTGAATTGCTACGGATTCTCCCTCTCCTATAAGGGTGCCGTCATCGTGATACATCGACTTCACTCCGCGCCACGCACACCAGGTATTCGCAATCTTCGCGATCTCGGCCTCAGAGAACACGCGCTCCGTGCGGCTCACCATATGACCCATCTTCCGGGCATCCATGAATAGAATCTCGCCCGAGCGATCCTTTGAACCGTTCCGTCCTGCTTTCTTGTCCTTTGACAAAATCCATACACATGCCGGAGAGCTCGTGGTCGTAAACATATTTGAGGGCAGCACCAATACAGCTGCGACCGCATCATTTTCAATCATGGCGCGGCGAATCTCGCCCTGCCCACTGGTCTCAACAGTCAACGTACCATTTGCCATCACCACGGCTGCGGTACCGTTTGGATTCAACTTCGACCATACATGCTGCAGCCAGCCATAGTTAGCGTTCCCAGCGGGAGGAATACCAAAACGCCAGCGAGGATCATCCGTATTAAGAGCCCAGTCCTTGTCATTGAATGGAGGGTTCGTCATCACAAAATCAAAGCTCTTCGCAGGGTGACGATCTTCCACAAAAGTATCGCCCCAGCGGGTACCTAAATCTCCATCAATACCATGGATCGCAAGATTAAGACGGGCTAACCGCCATGTCTTTTGAATGGACTCTTGCCCATATACATACAGTTTCGTACGGCGACCTTGGTCATCGACGTTAAAGTTACCACCCGCATGTTCCACAAACACATTTGACTGCACGAACATGCCACCCGAGCCACAGCACGGGTCATACAGCGTGCCGTCCGTCGGCTGAAGAATACCCACCAGAGTATTCACTACCGTAGTCGGGGTATAAAACTCACCACCTTTCTGTCCCTCTTTGCGAGCAAACTTCCCCAAGAAATACTCGTACACGAATCCCAAAACGTCCTTCGTTGAGGAATGCTCCGAATCGCGCACTGCAGAAAAGTTCGTATTTGAGATCAAGTCAATCACGCTCGCCAGACGGCGCTGATCTACACCCTCACCGTTATAAATTACGGGCAGCGCGCCTTGCAGGTTCTTGTTATGCTCCATGACTGCGATCATCGCTCGATCCAGAAGCTCCCCAACTGCCCCGCTTTTCACCTGCTGGGAAATCGCTGTCCAACGGGCCTCACGTGGCACATAGAATGCTGCCTTTGCATAGTACTCGTCCGGGTCTTCTAGAGCTTCAAGAAGGTCATCTCCGTCGTACATTTCACTCAGCTCATCCTTCAGCTGAGCGCGAGTAACCTCAAACGTATCACCCACATACTTCAAGAAAATCAGACCTAAAATAAAATCACTATATTCCGAAGCGTACATAGAGCCACGTAGCTTATCTGCTGCTTTCCACAGGTGACCGGCGAGCTCTTTCGACGTGGTTGGCGTAGAGACACCTGGTTTTTTCTTTGACGAAGAGTTTTTTGGGCGCCTCTTACTGGCAGAGGTCTTATCTGTGCTAATGCTCTCTAAGTTAAGAGCCTGCTGTTCGGCGTGAGCCATGAGCAATTAATCCTAACTCTCAAAAATTCTTGCAACACCTAGTACGTTGCATTGAGATCGCTACCCATGAGGGTAATATTCATGTGTTTGAGGCAGAGGCGGAAGTCACGCCACCACTTCACTATTCTACAAACAGTGCACCGAGTGCACCTTACGATTTGTCAATCCTGACAGCCCGCAGAAACTACAGGTATAGATTTACATGCGGCTGCCATAAAACTAGTTCTTGACCAATATCTGGTTTTATCTCTGTATTCACTGATAACCGAGGATTCGAACCAGAACTAGATAACTTTATAGGCTGTGGCCGCACCTTCTGTCTTACTCCCGGTTTCTTAGATTTCTTGCCGCTCTGGTTTTTAGGCGGGAACAGATCTCTTGAGGTCAAATGCCACATTGAACAAAAGGGACATCGATAGACTCGTTTTTCTTCACGTTTACTCTTGCGGTTCATAGGACTAGCACATCTACTGAGCGCTATCATTGCTGCGAGCCTGTCTGCGTATCCCATCTTGCCAGTTCTACCGCAACGCCCTGTGGGCTTTGCACGGTATGACTTACCAGCTTTCATGCAAAGTTCCCGGCGGATTTTTCCGTTATGGCGACTTTTCCGGCTGTATCTTGCCATCTTTACATCCCCTCTACTTGGATACTTTCGCTTTTGGTGGGGTTAGTTCTTTCGCCGCCCCTTCAAGAAACACATTAGACCTAGCAGGGTTTTCAGGAAACCGCAGAAAAAGTTACCCGGGGGTAACTTTATTTCCCCTAGAAACACGAGTTTTACACGACGTACGGTAAAGACACCGAGCGGATACTATCGTCTAAATCTTCAAGGCTCTGACCGCTCCAGAGTCTTGAATACAGAGGAATGAAAGATATGAACTGGATGAATATTGCAGAGAGCACGACCGCAACGCTGATTGCCGGTGGGGTTACCGCCCTTGCAGGCGGTATTTACGCAGCAGTCAAATTTAAACCGACTCGACGTAAAAACGGATACTCTAAGGACGGAACAAGCAACGTGAATCAAAGCATTGGCAATGTTTCCGGAAATAACAATCAAATACTGAATCACCACAGAGATGGACCCGTTGCGCAGGTTTCAGGCGACAATAATCATGTTGACCAGAGTACTAACGTGACTCATCACAACCATAATTCTCCGCAGAAAACCCCCGATGACGACGCAGAAAACATTCTCATGATGGTCGTGATACCTATTCTAGTCGCTGCCCTTTTTCTGGTCTCATGGCCAGTAGTGAATGCTATTTTGGTGGTTGCCTTAGCTATCGTAGCTATTTTGAGTATTACCGTTATTATCGCGGGGAAAAAATCTAAAAAGCTAAAGGATACTGCAACGTCCCGGTTCTTCTGGTTCCCCTTAGAAGTAACTGCACTTTCAGCACCATTAGCCCTATCACTAGTACGCATGAATACTCCGGGAAACCAGTGGAGCTTTGCTAGCATGAGGCAACGCATCTGGGAGAATATTAACGTTGCACAGGGGCAGCATGTTTCAGTAGTAGATATTGTGACATCTATCGGGAAACTCTATGGACCTCAAGGATACTTCGTCGTAATGCTCTACCTGCTGGCAGTCGTGATGATGTCTCTGGCGCTCCTGAAAGCTTTTTTGCCCTTAGTGGATTCATATGCGGTGCTGTACCACCATAAGCCTCGCACTATGAACTCTCGCGAGTATCGCATCAATGCTTTGGTAGTTCTTGTACCGAGTCTAGTTGCTATTTGGCTTACCCATGATTGGGCGATTACCTGGATTGTTGAATCCTACGCTTGTCTGGCAGGGCACGGTTAGGTCGTCGCTAGATACGTCGGTCAGTAGCTTCGTAGGAAGAACTTGCGGGGTTGAGATAAAAATCGGGAGTGTTTTCTTCATCTGGGAGCAATTTAATTGCTCCCAGATGAAGAAAACACTCCCGGAAATATCGCCTCATTGATATGCTCCGCTAAAATGCACGACGCACAAGAGCAGGGTTCAGCCGCTAATCGAGAAGCGCATCCACGAAGCCTTCGGGGTCGAAGGGGGCCAGATCGTCCGGGCCTTCGCCGAGTCCCACGAGCTTGACGGGAACACCCAATTCTTCCTGAATCGCCACCACGATGCCGCCCTTCGCGGTACCGTCGAGCTTGGTGAGCACAATACCGGTCACATCCACGATTTCGCCGAAGACCTTTGCCTGCACCATACCGTTTTGCCCGGTGGTTGCGTCAATCACCAGAAGCACCTCGGTCACGGGGGCTTCCTTCTCAATCACGCGCTTGATCTTGCCGAGCTGATCCATCAGACCGGCCTTATTCTGCAGGCGACCCGCAGTATCGACCAGCACCGTGCCGATACCCTCAGCCTTAGCGGTCTTCACCGCGTCGAAAGCAACAGAGGCAGGATCAGCACCTTCCTTTTCGCTGCGCACGGTCTTCACGCCCACGCGGTCACCCCAAGTCGTCAGCTGTTCGGAAGCCGCAGCACGGAAGGTATCAGCCGCGCCCAGCAGAAGCGAATTTCCGTCCGCAACCATCACACGGGCGATCTTACCGACCGTCGTGGTCTTCCCTACGCCGTTCACGCCGACCACAAGCACCACGCCGGGGTTACCGTCGGTGCCCTCGGTCTTTAGCTCACGATCCATTGTGGGACCAATAATCTCAAGAAGCTCTTCATGAAGCATCTTCTTCACGGCGGCGGGGTTATCGGTTCCCTCCACACGCACCCGCTTCTGAAGCGCCTCCACCAAACGGGTTGTCGGCTCAGCGCCCAAATCAGCCATGAGCAGAGTCTCTTCGACCTCATCCCAGACATCCTGATCGATGCGATCTCGTGAGAGCAGAGCCAAAAGCCCCTTGCCCAGCATGTTGTTCGACCGCGCCAAACGGGCACGCAGCCGCACCAGACGCCCCGCCGAAGGATCAGGAATATCGTAACGGGAGGCTGGTTGCTCGGTCTCTTCCGATGTGTCTTCCACCTGCGTATCATCAGCATCACGTGTGCTCGGATACCCGCCACGCGGCGCTTTAGCACCGCGTGTAAAGGCGAAAATGACGCCAGCAATCACTAATACACCCAGCACAACTGCCAGGATTATCCACATTGATTCATTCACACTACTAGCTTACCGGCTGGTATGAAGATGAAAAGGGGGCTTGTGAAGGAAAATCCGTTCTGCAGCGCACTTCCGCATAAAATAGCTCTTCGCTCAGGCGTTTCACGGCAGGCAAGGAATATCCTTAATGCTCCCGACCCACAATTCTTAAGAAGAGTAGACTAGTGAGAGCGAGCGGTATCAGGCAAGATTCTGATGCGCTCCCCCTAACCAACACGCACGGCAGCTTCGCTGCCAGGGTGGTTCTACCGCCAAATACTCAGAAAGAGTTATGACTCCGCACGAACACAACGCACAGTCCCGAGGCTCCTCCCCCGCAGAAACTCAGCAGGATACCGGGAAGAAAGAACCTTCCAATACCGGCAGCACGCAGCAATGCACACCGGACTACATGAGTGCAGCAACCGGTGCGATCCCTATCGTCAGCCCCGGAGCGGATGCCATCGCATCCGCAACTATTGAGGATGAGAGCGGCAGGCGCATCCAGCTCACGAAGGCTGACGAAACTGAAGGTACACCGCCTGAAACACCTGCAAAAACTCGTATTCCTACCGGGTTGAAGGTACTCATTGCCGCATCTTTTATGATCGCGCTCGGGTACGGACTCGTAGCACCTGTACTCCCCAGTTTTGCGCGTAGCTTTAACGTGGGTGTTGCGGCAACAACGATTGTGGTCTCGGCATTGGCAGCCATGCGGTTAGTCTTCGCACCGGGGGCGGGCAAGCTCATCTCACGGTTTGGTGAGCGCCCTATCTACACCTGCGGCATGGTTATTGTGGCGGTTTCGTCCTTCGTAAATGCCGCTGCCTGGGATTACTGGGTGCTGCTCGCTTCGCGCGCATTCGCAGGTATTGGTTCGGTCATGTTCACGGTTTCTGCGATGGGTCTTCTGGTGCGTTTAGCACCTTCGCATATGCGCGGGCGGGTTTCGGGATACTACGCTACCGCATTCCTGCTCGGGAACATTATGGGACCGGTCGTCGGCGGTGCGCTCAGCGGCTTGGGGATGCGTCTGCCATTTGCTCTCTACGGCTGCTCTCTGCTAATAGCTGGGGCTATCGTCTGGTTCATGATGCCTCCTGCTGATCAGATTGATGCCGAACGTGAGGCATATAGTCTTCCCACCCAGCATGATACTGGCTCCAAAGCTTCCCCTGATACTAACGATGCTTCTGCAACCGATGTACCGGCTTCGGGCGAGGAATCGCCCCGGCAGAAACCCCCTATGCCAGCCACGATGACCGTTCGGCAAGCACTCAAATTTACGAACTACCGATCGGCGCTTTTCACGAACTTTACGATCGGCTGGGCTGTTTTAGGCATACAGTCTTCTCTGATTCCTCTGCTCGCGGCGTATTTGGCGACGGGCGGCGATGCGTCTAGGGCACCGGAGGGAACCGTCCTTGCCTCTACGGTGATGGCGGTCGGTTCGTTAGCAAATGCTCTTACCCAAACCGTTTCGGGGCGTCTATCAGACAACTTGGGGCGGCGCATCATGATTTTTATCGGTTTGCTTATCGCCGGAACCGCCATTTCGACTATTGGTATTTCTTCGGCGCCTTGGATGCTTGTGGCTCTCATCGTGGGTATGGGTGCTGGTGCCGCACTGATCACGCCCTCGCTGCAAGCCTCTGTTGCCGATGTGATCGGTAGCAAACGCGATGGTGCCCCCGTACTTGCAACCTTCCAAATGCATAGTGATTTCGGCATGATTCTGGGTCCGCTTCTCGCCGGTGCTGTTGCCGATACGTGGGGCTTCACACCTGCATTCATGCTTTGCGGAGGTTTGCTCCTGGCAGCTTCACTCACCTGGCTACCGTTCCGTACTCCACACTGGCCCCGCGAACTGGCGGATGAGAACTATACCGGAAGGTAGGAGGAACATTCACAAAATACTGTGGGCTAAGAACACCTTCGAGCGTTCTTAGCCCACAGTATTTTATTTTGCGCCTAGAAAACGTTAGAGAAGCTCGCGCAGCTCATCCATATTTTGTGAGATTACAGTCGAAACGCCGTTGCGCATCGAAACGCCGTAAAGGGTTTGTGCAATCTGCATCGTGCGTTTTTGGTGGGTTATCACGATGAGCTGCGAGCGCTCCCCTAGTTCTTGCAGTACTGTGAGGACTCGCCCTAGGTTGCGGTCGTCAAGGGCTGCTTCTACCTCATCAAGGGCATAAAACGGTGAGGGGCTTGCCATAAAGATGGCGATTAACAACGCCAGGGATGCGAGCGATCGTTCCCCTCCGGAAAGAAGCGAGAGACGTTTGACTTTTTTGCCAGCCGGACGGGCATAAATATCTACGCCTGAGTTAAGAATATCGTCAGGGTCGGAGAGCTCTAGGCGACCTTCACCTCCGGGGAAAAGTATGCCGAAGATACGTTCATAATGCTCGTTTACGGTGTTGAATGCCTGCGTGAAAACTTCGGCAATGTGGGTGGTGACTTCGTCCATGACGGTCATGACATCGCCGCGAGATTTTTTGAGGTCAGCGATTTGTTCTCGCAGGTAGGTGTGTCGTTCGCTAAGCGCTTCGTATTCTTCGAGGGCGAGGGGGTTGATTTTGCCGAGCTTTTCGAGTTCGCGTTCGGTGGCGGCAAGCCGTGTTTGAATGGTCTCGGTGGGTACATAATCTTCGGCGTTTTCGTCTGGGTTGGGGTGTGTCTGCAGAATTTCGTCGAGAGGCAGCTGGGTCAGAAGCCGTGAGCGTTCTGCCAAAGTCTCACGACGGGTGTCGAGGCGTGCGAGTTCGGTTTCGGCGCGCGAGATGAGGGCGAGGGCTGCTTGGTGGGCCGTTGCAAGGTCTTGTTCTTCGGTGTAGGTTTCGGCACGTTGTTCGGCGGTTTTGCTCATGCTATGAGCGATTTCGTCAAGACAATTTTTCCAGGTTTCTGCTTCAGTGGCTAGAGCATCAGCTAGCGCGTGAGCTTGGCGCTGTTGTGAACGTGCTGCGGTAGCTAGGCGATGCGCTTGCTCGCGCGCTGCCTGCGCTGCGGTAAGAGCACGTTCTGCACGGCTATAAACCTCCCGGGTGCGTTCCATTGAGGCTTCTGCAGCATGCATTTCGGCGACTCGTTGTGCAGCTTCGGCCTGGACGCGGGCATGGTGCTGTTCTGCCTTATGCAGTGTTTTGCGTGCCTGCGCGAGAGAGCCTTCGAGATCGGCAGGGTTATCCGGGGTACCATCGGCTTCGGCCTCTGCACTATGCGTTATACGAGCTTCTTCATGGGCGGTCAGCTCGTCGCGTGTCTGTTGGTATGCGCTCTGAAGTTCCTGTGCTTCATCTGCGGCATGGTGCAGTTTTTCGGCAGCACGCGCGATCTCGGCATGCAGACTTTCGGATCGGCTTAGGATGCGCGCATGCTCAGCCTCGGCGCGGGCGTGAGCGGCACGGGATTCACCTAGAAGTTTGGCGGTGCTGCGTTCCGCATCGAGTGCATCGGTGAGAGTTCGTTCGGCGGCCGTAAGCTTTTTCTTGGCACGGTTGAGTTTTTCTAGAGCTTTTTCGGCGTCGTCACGGGCGGTCTGCGCGGCGGCGGCAAGTTCGAGGGCACTCTGTTCGTGTGCCGGGTGCAGAATACTGTAGGCGGTGTATTCGATTCCCTGCCTGTCGTAAACACGGTAAGCGCCGGCGGTAAGCGCTAAGGCAGCTGCGGGCGCATCCTGCACGAAGTAAACTCCGTGCAGGCGTGCGTAGAGTGCCGCGTTAAGAGCTGTGCGGGCGGGTTTATCGAGTAGATTCTCTGCCGAGTCTGTGGCAGGAGTAATGGCTGTAAGTGCCGCTACGGCATCTGGCACATCTGAAAGATCCAGAGTTTTTTCCGCTAATTCTTCTGTCTTTCGAGATGGCTTCTTAGTCTTCGCTGTCTTCTTCCCAGCATCAGAGATAAGACGAGAAATATGGGTGTCTTGCGGGGCGTTAATTGCCGCCGATGCAAAGGCAGCCAGTGCAGCAGAGGCGGCGCGCTCCCAGCCTTTCTCGATGGTAAGAACCTCAAAAACACGCACGAGCTGATCGAGATGTACTTCCGAGAGATTGTCGGCTATCTCTAGGCTTTGCCCAAGGGCTTCTCGCAGAGTTGCGGCGCGTTCATGGGCACCAGCATATGTTTGGGAGGCCTCTAATACCTGGGCACGAACCTTCTCACGGGTTTCTTCGGCTTTAGTTCGTGCGCTAGCGGCGGCGGTGAGATCCCGCTGGTGAGTTTCTTCTTCTGCTGCCGCCGTCTGCAGGACAGCCTCTGAGTGCGCTACGGTCTTAGCCATACGCGCAGATTCGGCGGTCAAGTCTTCGTGTTCAGCACGGCGGGTCTCTTCCATGGCACAAGCGCGTTCATAGGTGGCGCGTGCCACGGCGGTAGCTTCAGCAAGTTCGGCACGGCGTTTTCTAGCGCGGTCACCCTCAGCCTCGTGTTGAGCACGGGTGTTTTCCAATGTGGCGAGAGCACTTGTAAGTTCCTGTACTCGACGTTCAGATTCCTGAGCCTCCGTCTGCGCTTTTTCGTGCTCAACAGCCGCACTGTCACGATTTTTTTCATCCTCTGCAAGGCGTTGTGCACAGCGCTCAACTTCCTGCCGATAGTCTTCAAGAGCAGGAGCGTTTTCTTCCGCTTGGGCACGCTCAGCCGCTACCGCGATTACCGCGTTAACCCGTGCCACAAGCTCGCGGATGCGCACTAGATGAGCGTTCGCCTCCGTTTGCTCGCGGCGGGTTGATTCAAGATTCTCGTCGAGGGTTTTTCGCCGCGTCCGTATTTTTTCGCGGCTTTCATCGAGTTCATGCGCCTGCTCACTCGTATCGATAAGTCGCCGGGTCTGTTCCTGTACTTGGGCGTTGAGCGCATGGGTTTCTCGGGTGATTAGTATGCCGTGCAGTTCGCGGATGCGCGCTTGCAGTTCGCGCGCGGTTGCCGCAGACTCTGCTTGATCCCCAAGCGGTTCCAACTGGTTGCTGAGCTCGGCAGCCAAGTCGTTCAGGCGGGTCAGATTAGCACTCATGGCCTCAAGTTTGCGGGCGGTTTTATCCTGGCGGCGGCGGTATTTTAGGATTCCGGCGGCCTCTTCCATAATTTCGCGGCGTTCGGCGGCAGAGGCATGCAAAATTTTATCGAGCTGACCCTGCCCGATAAGCACGTGCATCTCACGCCCCATTCCAGCTTCCGCGAGAATATCATGCACATCAGACAGACGAGCAGGCGACCCATTAATCTCATATTCGCTGCCACCGGCACGGAACATAGTGCGTGAGATTTCGACAGTGTCGGCGGGTATCGACAGCGCACCATCTGTATTATCTAGGCGCAAAACAACTTGGGCACGCCCTAATTGGGATTTTCCGCCGTTTTCGGCTCCACTCGTACCAGAACCCGCAAAAATAACATCCTGCATGGAACCGCCACGCAGAGTTTTTGCCCCCTGCTCCCCCATAACCCAGGCGAGCGCATCCATAATATTGGATTTTCCCGAGCCGTTAGGTCCTACCACAGCGTTAATGCCGGGGGCGAATTCAAATGTGGTGGACGATGCGAAAGACTTGAAGCCGCGTAGGGTGAGCGAAGTCAGGTGCACGGATTGCCTTTCATCGGGTGGAAACCGCGCCGGGGTTTTAGCAGGCGCAGAGTAGTTCTATTGTACTCAGATACATCATCAGCGTTCCGGGTGTGAAACGAGCTCATCCAGATTTTAAGGATGCACAACGGACGTTGCCCGGCTTTAGGAAAGTTTGCATCCTGAACTGCCGGGAAGCGTCGGCTTCCAGTTGAAGGTCTTAAGCGATAGGTGAACGAATATTCCGTATCTCGAAGCCGCCAAGGGCCGCACAATAACTTTACGCCTTGATATTCTAGGGATGTCTGCCATGCGGCGCACGGAGTCATGAATGCGGAATTTCGGACTTTAGGGCGCGGGTACGGTAGATTTAACTAAGTCGACGATGCGGGGAGCGTACCAGCGCCTCCGCTATTTCTTCGTTGTACCCATCATAGACGTACCTCCCCGTAAAGGTCATACAGATTGTCCGAACACACTGCAGCCGCGACTTCTGACGCAGATAAGACCGGCGTAAATTCTGATATCCGGCATCATAACGCTGCTTTACTTTCTATCGCGCATGAACTTCCTCCCCGTGTAGTTACAAGCTCATATTTTGACGAACAATTGTCCAACACCTATAAGCGTCTGAAGATGCCTAAGGGGTTACTGGAGCGTCTGGCGGGTATTAGCGAACGTCGTGGCTGGGCTGAGGGCCAAACTTTTGAAGATGGCGCCGTTGCTGCAGCAGAGAAAGCGCTTCAAGCTGCGAAGGTTGACCGGGACCAAGTGGGGCTGCTCATTAATGCTTCTGTCACCCGCGACAATTTTGAACCCGCAGTATCTGTGGGTATTCACGACCGCCTTAATCTGCCTCGTCACGCCCTAAACTTCGATATTACGAACGCCTGCCTAGGGTTTGTAAACGCTATGACTGTGGCATCTACGATGATCGATTCCGGTGCCATTGACTACGCTCTCGTTGTTGCCGGTGAAGATCCTTCCCCGTGGCATCGTACCGCCCTGCGGATTTTGAGCCAGCCTCATACATCTCGTGAGGATGTGCTCGCCCAGTTTGCTACCCTCACCCTCGGCTCGGGCGCGGCGGCGGCGGTACTCGGTAAGGCAGATGCGCATCCCGAAGGGCACCGCATCATCGGTTCGGTATCGCGTGCGGGAACTGAGCATCGTAATCTGTGCATTGGCGGTGAAGCTGATCAGGGCATGAATACCGATGCCGCTGGTCTTCTTGAGCATGGTCTGCAGCTGGTAGCTCAGGCTTGGGAACAGGCTCATGAGGACGGTTGGGAGTGGACCGATATGGATTCCTATGTGACTCACCAGATTTCTAATGCTCACACCAACGCTATTATCGAAGCCGTAGGAATTAAACGTGACCGTATTCCGCTGACTTTCCCCGTTTGGGGTAACGTAGCGGCAGCGGCACTGCCCATGACTCTTGCGGAATGCGCCCCCACCTATAAAAAAGGTGACCGTATTCTATGCATGGGTGTGGGTTCCGGTTTGAATACTGCGCTCATGGAAATCAACTGGTAATGTGAATTAGTATCGTCTCATCGCGTGGGAGCCTCGGCAGGTGCGGGGCTCCTCACTGTATCGGTACATACCCCCCACGCCAAGGTACTCTGAATATCACCAGCGACGAGCCGTCGCAACAGCAAGGACAGTATATGCGCCACCTTAACTTCCCGAAGACCCAACCACCATATAACCCACACGAGTGGACGGGCGTTGATCCTCGCTACTCGCACATGCTTGAGGTACCTACCACCGCCCCGATTGAGGTGCGGGCCGCCCAAGCGCAGGCACGACGGTGGCATTACCTCGACAATACTCCAGCGCTTCAGGAACATGGGCTTGACCCTATCGGCACGATCCTGTGCGTACACGGCAACCCCACCTGGTCGTATCTGTGGCGTACCGTACTCGATGCCGGCGTGAACAGTACAGCACCGTGGCGCGTTATCGCTGTCGATCAGCTCGATATGGGGTACTCCGAACGCACTCACCTCGACCTGGAGGACGAACGGCGCTCGCTTGAAGACCGCATAGCAGACTTGAGCGATTTTACCCGCGAACTCGGGCTGGATAAAACCGATAAACCGGTGGTGACCCTCGCCCATGACTGGGGCGGTTTAATCTCGCTGGGCTGGGCGATTGAACACCAAAATATTCTTTCGGGCGTCATGCTCACGAACACAGCCGTATATCACGATGGTGTTGAGCGCATCCCGGCGGCGCTGCGCCTAGCTTTGGGGGTTCACGAGCTGGGTACACGAGACTCTACAACTTTTCTAGACGTTACTCTGGGGCTGGCACAGAACCAGGGCCGGGTACCCTCCGAAGGTGAGCCAGGCTCTTCGGAACGGGCTCTAGCCGGGCCACAGGAATCCCAACCGCGTGCGCTTTACCCCAGCAAACTTCACGAAGGGATTCGCCGCACCTACCGGGCACCCTATGCGCATCCGGCGTGGCGCGAAGGTATCCGCAATTTTGTGGGCGATATTCCCACCGGAACCGATATACCCTCATACGCTCATATGGTGCGCATTGCGGAAGGCGTTCGGGATTTGAAGGTTCCCGCGTTCTTCCAGTGGGGTACTAAAGACCCGGTTTTTCAGCGGCGCTACCTCTTCGATCTGATGGATCGTTTTCCCCAGGCCAAGGTGCACCGCTACGAAAAGGCATCGCACCTAGTTGCCGAAGATGAAGATATTGCCGCCCCTATCTTTGCTTGGCTAGGGCAGAACTTCGGCACGCTCGTTGAGGGTTATCTAGAGAAACCGGTCAACGCAGAGGCACAGCATCGTGAGGCGCGCCGTGCCTTAGAGGAACGTATTCGGCATCTGAAGTCTTCCGAAGAAGCAGCACACGAAGAATTCCGCCCGATGATAGCAGCGTTGAACGAACGCGCGCAGGACACCTCGCTCGCAATTGTAGATATGGACTCCGCAGGCGATGGCACCCAGGTTGCAGCACAGCTTACGTGGCAACAGCTCGCAATGCATGTAGATGCGGCGGCGGCACGCCTGCACGCCCTAGGGGTACGTCCCGGTGACCGTGTGAATCTAATGGTGCCACCTGGGTCACGCCTGACAACGCTTATTTATGCGTGCCTTAAACTGGGCGCGGTTATTGTGGTGGCGGATACCGGTTTGGGGCTTACGGGCCTTACGCGCGCGCTCAAGGGCGCCAACCCGCAATTTATCGTGGGCATTCCCGCCGCTCTCGCCGCCGCACGATCCCTGTTATGGCCCGGGCACCGCATTTCCGTAGAACCGCTCGGTAAATTCCAGGATCGGGTGCTCGGTGTAGAAGGTTCTGTCTTTGAGCCCACTCACAAACATTCGGCGCGTTCTAAAACATCCGAAAACACACTCAGCGCCCCTATTGCCACTCCTGCGGTTATCGAGTTCCCCGACCCCGATCCGGATGCGGATGCCGCTGTCCTGTACACTTCCGGCTCAACCGGCCCCGCAAAGGGTGTTGTGTACACCCAGCGTCAGCTGGCGGGTATGCGCGATGCCATCGTCAACACCTACGGGTTCAAGTCCGGGTCAGGTCTGGTAGCTGGATTCGCGCCCTTCGCGCTTCTAGGCCCGGCACTGGGCGCTACGAGTGTTACCCCAAAGATGGATGTGACCAAGCCCAAGACACTCACCGCAACCGCGTTAGCCTCCGCAACCGAGGCGATTGGCGCATCCACCGTCTTCGCCTCCCCTGCGGCACTCGTGAACGTGGTGGCAAGCGCCTCTGAACTCACCGATTCGCAGCGCGCAGCCCTAGCGGAGGTCACCACCGTGCTGTCGGCTGGGGCGCCTATTCCTGTTCCCCTGCTTGACAAACTCTCGAAGCTGATGCCTCATGCCTCACTGCACACCCCTTATGGCATGACCGAGGGACTGCCGGTTACCGATGTATCTTTGGATATGATTCGCCAGGCACTAGCTGAGGGAACCCCAAATGCCGAGGGCGATATTCTTGATCCTTTTGCACGCGATGGGGTATGCGTGGGGTATGCGGTCTATGGCGCAGCGGTAGCGATCGCTCCTTTGCGGGAGGATGGAACCGTGGCTTCGGAGATGACTCACGAACCGGGGGTGACCGGTGAAATTTTGGTATCGGCTCCCCATGTTAAAGACCGTTACGATACTCTGTGGGTGACTGAAGAACAATCGATTTCAACCCCCGGTTGGCATCACACCGGCGATGTGGGGCATCTGGATGCTGCCGGTCGTCTCTGGGTTGAGGGGCGCTTAGCGCATGTTCTTTTGACTGCCCAAGGTGTGCTGACCCCGGTTGCCGCTGAGCAGTCCGCCGAGACCTTGGATGCGGTACGCCGTGCCGCACTGGTCTCGGTCGGTCCTGCAGGCACAGCCGCACCCGTGCTCGTCATTGAGGCCGCCAACCGCAAACTCAAGCAGGGTCAGGCACCCTTCGAGCTGAGCCGACAGATCCGCGAACGCGTTCAGGACGATACGGGTATCGAGCTGGCGGCTGTGTTGGTTATCAAGGAGCATCCGACCGATATTCGCCATAACTCGAAGATTGATAGGCCTGCCCTTGGCGCGTGGGCTTCAAAGGTACTTGCGGGTGCTTAGTTCTTAAGATAGCGGCGAGAGGATACGCGGGGGATCTGCCTGATATTTTTCTCCCGTTGTGTTTTCGCATATAGATTCTTGAAGATCAGGAGAAACCTGAATTTTGGAGGCTTTTATGGCTACCCCGGCTCCTTTAGCGGCTCGGTATACCGACCCTGCGCCGCGGTCTTTGCGTCCCGTCGGTGAATCGTATTTTGCTGCCCGTAGCGGCGAACGTGTGCTTATTACCGGCGCAAGCGGCATGCTCGGTCGTGAAACCGCCATCGCGCTGTTGCGTGCCGGGTATGATGTGCGCGTATTTCAGCGCAGTGATGCGGGTATTGCGGCACTGCTGCCGGATACGATACGCCCTCGTTTCGAGCAGATTCGCGGTTCTCTTAATAATGCTGAGGTTATTGAGCAGGCTCTTGTGGGGGTGGACGGCATTGTGCATGCCGCTGCGAAAGTCTCGGTTTCGGGCGATTGGGAGGATTACGAGCGTACCAATATTGTGGGCACGCAGGCTCTTCTGGATGCCGCTATAGAGCGTTCGATTTCTAAGTTTTTGTATGTATCTTCTCCTTCGGTTGCTCATGCCGGAACGGCTCTCATCGGCGAGGGGAACGGGGTGGCATCCCCCGAGCATGCTCGCGGAAACTATGCTCGTTCCAAGGCGACGGCAGAGCTTGCGGTTTTGGCGGCGAACGGCACGAAGCTCGCCTCGGGCTCTACCTTGCGCGTGGGGGCGTTACGCCCGCATCTGATTTGGGGACCGGGCGATACTCAGTTGGTGGAGCGCATCCTAGATAGGGCTCAGTCCGGGCGGCTTCCCCTGCTTTCCGGGGGCACAGGTCTGATCGATACGCTCTATATTGATAACGCGGCGGATGCGCTGGTACGTGGTTACGAGCGCCTAGAGTCAATAGCCGGGCGCGCGCTGGTGGTCACAAATGGTCAGCCCCGCACGATTGCTGAGCTGATGAGTGGTTTCTGCACGGCGGTTGGGGTTCCTGCGCCGCGTTTCTCGGTTCCCGCACCGACGGCGGCTTTTGTGGGGCGTTTGATCGAAAAGGTGTGGGGGCGTCTGCCGAAGTCGGTAACAGCCGGGGATGAACCTCCCATGACCGAATTTTTGGCGGAGCAGCTTTCAACGGCGCACTGGTTCGATCAGAGGCTCACCCGCGAACTTTTACAGTGGGAGCCCGCCGTTACGATCGACGAGGGGTACCGTCGTCTGGGTCTTTTTTACGGGGATAAATATTCGCGTTCCTCTTCAGCAGTGTAGGAAAAACATTAGCTGATTTTTAGCCCGCACGGGGTGCGCTGGCAGTGCGGACACCGGTATGAGGAACGGTTCATAAATGGTTCACGCACAATAATGCTGGTGCGCCCGGCCTCTAAGCACCGTCGACAGGGTTCTCCGGCGCGACCGTAAGCGTTCAAGGACCTGTCAAAATAACCGGATTGTCCGTTGACGTTCACATAGAGCGCATCGAAACTGGTCCCGCCCGCATGGAGCGCTTCGGTCAGTACCTGGTGTACGGCGGCGAATAGCTCCCGGGTTTGGGCGGCGCTGAGAGATTTTGCAGGTTTTGCGTAGTGTATTCTGGCACGCCAGAGCGCCTCATCCGCATAAATATTTCCGATCCCAGAAACCACGGACTGGTCCAGAAGCAGGCGTTTAATGCCGCTGGAGGTGCGTAGCATGATGCGGCGAATCTTTGCCACATCAAAGGATGGATCTACCGGGTCACGCCCAATATGCTCAACAGCTTCAGGAACCAAGAACTCTTCCGATATTTCTTCCGCACCAGCGGACGAAGTACCCGCAGGAATGTCGGGAACTAGATTCGAAAGGAACATTCCACCAAAGATACGCTGGTCGACAAACCGTAATTCAGTGGCTTTATTGGTACTCTCACCATCGGCGGGTTCGAGTTCAAGTACGATTTTGAGGTGCTTCTCAGCGGGGAATTCTGGAGTCTTCACGAGTAGCTGCCCGCTCATCCCCAGATGAATAACAAGCGCATACGGCAGTAACGTGTCATCGCTGTCGCCACGCTTCGGGAAAGGTTCGTCTTCGGGTGCAGAGAGTGTCAGCCACATATACTTGCCGCGCCTATACGCCCCGCGAATACGGGTTCTTTCTAAACACGTCGTAAAATCCGCAGAACCCCCGATATGGCGGCGAATAGAGCGTTCATCGAGAATGCGTACCCGCTCGATTACACAACCGACAGCATGATGATGCACACCCTCACGCACAGTCTCAACCTCGGGTAGCTCCGGCATCTCTCCCCTTCACAGCGTCATGAACTCGCCACTCGGCGCATGAGCTAGTTTCTCCCACCGGGCGGCGCAAACTTATTTTTAGACTAGTATGCGATACGCAGCTTCTGCTGCGAGACGCTCTGCTTCCTTCTTGCTAGGTCCGCTTCCGGTACCCGCGGTCTGCTTTGCCACGATAGCGCGGGCAGTATACACGCGAGCATGGTCGGGGCCTTCTGCTTCGATCTCGTAGGTTACATCTCCCCAAGACCGCGAGGTTACCAGCGTCTGCAGATCGGTTTTCCAGTCGCGTCCGGAATTGAGAATTTGCTCGTCTTCTAGCATGGGCGCAATCAACCGCAGGACGAGCTCACGGGCGGCTTCCCGTCCCAAGCTGATGTACGTGGCTCCAAAGATAGCTTCCATAGTGTCGGCAAGAATCGAATCTTTATCGGCACCTCCCGTAAGCCTTTCCCCCTTACCTAGACGGATATGCTTACCCAGCTCTAGTTTACGGGCGGCTATTGCCAAAGCGGGAGCCGAAACCACCACATGGTGCAGTTTCACGAGCTCACCTTCGGGAAGTTCGGGGTAGCGGCGGTACACCTCCTCAGCAATGGCGAGAGAAAGTACAGAATCACCCAGGAACTCTAGGCGTTCATTATGTTCTACCCCGGGGTTTTCAAAGGCGTAGGAACGGTGCGTGAGAGACAGCAAAAACGTCTCGGCGTCAATATCGACACCGAGACGTTCAAGCAACTCCCCAGCTTCGCTAGGAATGTTAGTCATCAGGAACACTCGCGTGATTAAGCGTCGGCGACCTTACGGCCCTTGTATTCCAGGAACAGGGCATTGCCTGCAGCGTCGGTTACAACCTTTGCCTGGTGAGGCAGGCTGTAAGTCACGCGACCGTTTTCAACAGTCTTAACCAGCGGCGGCACAGATGCCTTCCACTGGGAACGACGCGCGCGGGTGTTAGCGCGGGACATCTTGCGCTTGGGAACAGCCACAGCTATCTCTCATTCTCTCGTAACAACAATTTAGTTTTCGGTATCCTCGCTCAGCAAGCCCTGTAAGGCTGACCAGCGCGGATCCAACACCTCGTGATGATGCCCGGGGTCTTCCTCCAAGCGCGCTCCGCATTCAGAGCACAGTCCCTGGCAGGTTTCCCGGCAGACGGGCTGGAACGGCAGTTGAAGGATTACTGCATCCCGCAGCGCCGGCTCAAGGTCAATAGATTCACCTTCAACGGCATACTGCTCATCGTCTTCGTCTTCGGTGCCGCCAGAGGGGGCCTTCTCGAAAACAAAAAGCTCTTGTATGTTGGTCGACATTTCGTAATCAATCGGATCCAAACATAGGCTACACTCGCCGTGTACATCCACTACGGTTGTGCCGCTTACCAGGATACCATCTACTACCGACTCCAGCCGAATGTTCAGGTCCATGTCGGTGCCTTCTTGTACACCAATCAGGGCATTACCCATCTCAGCGGGTGCCTGTACAACCTCTTCGAGGGTTTCCATAGATCCGGGACGGTGCATCAGATTTTTGACTGACACCACCAAATCAGAGGAGTTTTGAGATGAAATGGCATATCTCCTTATACAAAATGCTTAAACCAAAGAGATATTCTATCCCCTCAACCGCCGTTAATCAAGGTTTGGGCGGCAAACTATGACATTCGACGCATCAAAATTCACATAAAATACGCGCAAAACCCAGGAAAAACACCCTTGATCGTGGGAGAATCGCGCATAAAACTACGCAATCGTGTTATCGGTCGAGACCTGTGAGTGCTTAGCGACGAGCGCATCCGAAACCACACGCGGCACATAAACCGAAACGTCGCCGCCTAAGGATGCAACCTCACGGATAATCGTTGAAGACACCCCGCCGAAACGGTCCTCCCCCGCCAAGAACACCGTCTCCAAGTTTGCCAAATGACGGTTCATACTCGCCATTGGAGCCTCATACTCGTAATCCGCCCCCGAGCGGAGGCCCTTAACAAGCACCTGCGCCCCGTGTTCCTGAGCCCACTGTGCCAAAAGTACCCCCGGCGGAATAACCTCAACCTTCACGGTGGTAATACCGCGCTCTGCTAGGGAACACTCTACTAGGTTCACGCGCTCCGACAGAGAAAAAAGGTATTTTTTAGAGGAGTTATGCGCGACCCCCACGAGCACCTCATCAAAGAGCGTAGCGGCACGAGCAATAATCTCCAGGTGTCCATGGTGAATCGGGTCAAACGATCCGGGGCAGATAGCTAACATGAAGCATTCTCGCTTTCGGCGGGTTCAGAACCAGTATCCGTATATGATTCATCTGGTTCAAGATAGTACAGCACCGTCTCGCCATATTTCTTCATTGCAAACCGGCGCAGCTGAGAGCTCCACGCAGGTTCCGCATCGCGTGAGGAACGCTCCACGACCACGATGGCACCCTCCGCTAAATTCGGGGCGATGACACGCAAAATATCGAGAACCTGCTCTTGTGTAAACGCATATGGAGGGTCAAGAAATACAAGATCCCAGGGGCCGCTATGGACCGCTACATAGCTTTGCGCGCTCCCTTGAGTCACTCGGGTAATACCGGTTGCAGTTTTCGACGTTGCCGCAACATTTCGGCGGGTAACCTCACATGCCTTGGGGTGCTTCTCCACGAACTCGACGGATGCGGCACCCCGCGAGAGCGCTTCGCATCCGAGGGCACCCGATCCGGCATAAGCATCAAGAACACGCGCTCCCTGCACAACACCATAGCTCTCCAGTTTCGAGAAAAGTGATTCCTTCACTCGGTCGGTCGTGGGACGAGTGTTCTCCCCCGGCACCGAGGCAAGGCGTAGACCGCCAGCGGTTCCGGCAATAATACGGCTCATGCGTTCCTCACGTCTGTTCGTCGATAGTCTCTAGTGGCGGAGGCCCAAGGTAACAAAACCGCCAAACCCGTGTGTTAGCCACGCCCCAAAAATGCCTCACGGTCGGCATCAAGCGCCCGGTCAATCGTACGTGCCAAGTTCGGATGCTTCGCCAGCGTGGGATCCGCCGCGATCAGCGCCCGCGCATCCTCACGAGCGCGCTCAATAATGGTTGCGTCAGCGAGAGCCCTCAGGAACTTAAGGGTACTCTTCTTCCCGGACTGCGCGGCACCTAGGATATCACCCTCTCGGCGCTGCTGCAGGTCTATCTGCGAAAGTTTAAACCCGTCGGTGGTGGCCGCTACCGCGTCTAGACGTTCGCGAGATACCCCTCCCGCTTCTTGCCGGGTAACAAGCAAGCAGGTTCCGGCAAAACCACCACGCCCTACGCGACCGCGAAGCTGGTGCAGCCCGGAAATACCGAAGCGATCGGCGTCCATAATCATCATGAGGGTTGCGTTCGGTACGTTCACACCCACTTCAATAACAGTGGTGCTCACCAGAATATCTATCTCTCCGCGTTCAAACGCGGTCATTACAGCAGTTTTTTCCTCGGGGTCCATACGCCCATGCAGGCTTGCAATCCGGGTTCCAGTCAGCGCCGGATTCTGTTTTAGATAGGCGGTCATCGCAGTCACGGAAGTCAGGCGTATTTTGCCGTCAGAACTCTGAGAACCTTCACGCCCGGCATCGCCGAAGAGCTGCTGGCCTTCTTCAAGTTCTTCATCGTCATCGCCAATTTTGGGAACCACCACGTAGACTTGGTGCCCAGCATCAATCTCTTCGCGAGCGCGTGTCCACAGGCGATCTGCCCAGGTCGGTTTTTCGGCAAGCGGTACCACATGGGTTGCGGTCTGCTGCCGTCCGGCGGGCAGCTGATCGAGTACGGAAACATCAAGGTCACCAAACACGGTCATGGCGACGGTACGGGGAATGGGGGTTGCCGTCATCACCAGACGATGCGGCAGCTCGCCGTTGTTCCCACGCAGAGAGTCACGCTGTTCCACGCCGAAACGGTGCTGTTCATCGACCACAACCATGCCAAGGTCGCGGAAGGTGACCGTGTCCGAAAGCAGGGCGTGGGTTCCGATTACCACGTCGGCGGTGCCGTCGGCGATTTCGGCGAGTACGGCGCGCTTATGCGCGCTAGGCATTGAGGCGCTGAGTAGCCTAACCCGCACGCGATGCGCGGGTTTTTTGCTTTCTTTTTGGCTTTGGGGGTGAAAAAGCGTAGTCTCATATCCCGGTATACCCTCGGTATCCGCTAAATCCCCAAGAATATCGAGGATCGAGCGGAAATGCTGTTCGGCAAGCACTTCGGTGGGCGCGAGCATCGCGGATTGCCCACCAGAGTCGGCTACCTGAAGCATAGCGCGAAGGGCTACCACCGTTTTACCCGAGCCAACATCGCCTTGCAGAAGCCGATTCATGGGTGACGGTGAGGCGAGATCACGGGAAATTTCCTTGCCCACTCGTTGCTGCCCCTCGGTGAGCTCATAGGGAAGCACCTTCAGCAGAGCATCTGCTGCCCCATCCGGTAGAGCAGGCCGGGCCACGGTGGCGTGGGCGGCACGTGCGGCGTGTAACCGGGCCAAGGCACTCTGCAGAACGAAGGCTTCCCGGTAGCGCATCTGAGCTTGAGCGGCGCGCCAGGTGTCCTCACTATCGGGAGTGTGCAGGGCGCGATAGGTCCACTCCAGCGAAGGGACTTTTCGGGCGCGGCGTATTTTATACGGTACCGGGTCTTCAAGCTCTTTTAGAGGCACAGATTCGATGAGCTGAACAATAGCGGTCGCGATGCGATCCGTTGGCAGTTTTACCGGAGCACGATAAACGGGAATGGGCGCCTCGGCACGTTCGGGGGCGTTCGCATTTCCATCGTCTGAAAGCAGGGCGTAATGCGGGTTTGTCAGTGTATACTCCCCGCGATAAATCCCCACCTTCCCGGAGAACATCATGGTTTCGCCAGCGTGAATCTCGCGTGCTGCGGTCCATGCGTTGAAGAAAGAAAGCTTCATAGTGGAGCCCACCCGTCCGGGTCCTGATATATCCGAACCGCCAAATATATGTTGCGGCACGCCAAAGAGATTATTCCCGCCGCTCTGTTGTCCGTAGGAATCCGCATAGCCCGAGTAACCGGCGGAAGGCGCGGCTAATCCGCTCACGCGCGGGTTGGTTTTACCCGCAGGCATTCGTTGCGGTGTATTGGCCCTGCCCTCGCGTACGGCGAAGGTACCTGATGAAGAATTGACCGAATTCTGGTCGGATTCTGCAAGGGTATCGGTAATCGTGACTTCGGTGATTTTTCCTCTGCGTGCCGCCATGGTTCGGGTCGAAACGTTTATGACCCTGGCGATAATTGTCACGTCCTGTCCCTCAACAAGGTCGGCAAACCGGCTAAGTTCTCCGCGAGGCAGATACTTCCGTGGAAAATATTCAAGCAGCTCCCCCACCGTGCTTATGCTCAGGTGAGTTTTGAGTGCTCGTGCCGTTGCCGCTGACAGGTAGCGTGTTAAGGGTGCGTTTTCCAGGCGTTTCTCATCGTTATAGTGTGCTAAAGCCCGCGACCGTGCGGCACGCTGCTGCCTTTCTTGCTCGTAAGAAGAGTCCGAACTAGATTTTGTATTCCGCACTCCCGCGGCTAACTTATCTGCTTTCTTAGGGATATTTGGGCTGGTGGCTTTCTTGCGCGAAGGTTTCTTTCCCGGTGTCTTTACGGCGTTCTTTGGTTCGGCCTTTTCATGATGCGGCTCTTCTACAAGAGAAGCAAGATTATTGTTTTTCTCCGGAGAGAAATCCGTGCTTAATTGCTTATGCGTAGAATTTTTTGGATTGGTTCGTGGGGGTTTCGCTTTCTTTGCTGCCGGTTTTTGCGGTTTGGTTTGTGTGGTCTTTGTGCTCTTTCGTCGGGCAGATGTTCCGCACCTAGATGGTGCCTCAGTACGTGCCGTATACGCAATATCAGCCAGTTCGTACAGTTCCACTGTCTCCATATTCTGAGCCGCCGCACCCAAAGAGGCACGCAAAGCATCCACAATACGCTGATATTCCGAACTTTCACGCTGATGCGCGAGGGTGGAGAGCTCCGCTAACGTTTTAGTACCGCGTGCATACTCGGCAAGGTCGCGAACCGTTACATATTCATGGGTTACAAGTTCGTCCTCAGAGAGAATGGCAGACGATTTGGGGTCAGAATGCTCGGTATCGGTTGGCTGCTGTTCGGCAGCTTTCTTGACCTGTCCAAAACCGCTTTCTAAAAATTCATCAGCAAAAAGGCTGGGAGTCGCGCCCTCATCATGCGCTTCTTTCGAGTTTTGAGGTGACACGCTTTCCCTCCTTTCTGCTCGCAGCACTCAGTCAGCCCGAATATATTGTTCCAGCTCAAACGGCCGTATAAGACGTAGATTTAATACTACTGTTGCACATTTGGGGCACGCTACGAACCTCCGTCAGCTAATGTCACCATGCAACGCATGTCCTGATCGCCCGCCCTCCCCGTGAACACAGGCTCTAGACGTCAATCTTGAGAACACGATGGGGCGGCGCTCTCGTCCTCGTGAACAGTCAACGAGCTCACTCGTTCGTCCGCTAATACACCGTAATGAGCGATAACTTTGCGGGCTTCTTCCAAAGACGGCACGTGTACGTGTAAGGTCCACATATTGTTCTTAAAATCGAGCGGGGTGAGCAACAGCGAGTCGCCAAGCTCTTCTAATTCTGCTCGAAGCTGTACGAGAGTAAGGGGGTCTATAGTTAGCGTCCCCATGATTTCCCAGGTTGACCCTGGGTTTTCCCGAGTACCGGTCGCATCAGTATGATGCTCTGCCTGGTCCTGCGTTTCTTCGGTCTTTCGCGCTTTCCGAGCAGACGTACTGTTCGGCTTTGTAACATCTGTAGGAGGCTCCGCCAAGGCATAAACCTCCTGCGCAGGCATACGCGAGCTCATCCAGCGCGGATTTGATTGTACCGCAGCCAGATAAAAGCCCAGGGCACCTGCATCTACGTATCCCTTGAGTTCTGGCAGCGGCGGATTCTGCGCCGTGCCCTCAAGCGCTCGGCGCATCGTGGCGCGACGAAACTTTGCACGTGCCGTCACATCGGTGAGCTCCGATCCTGCACGATAGTGAAAACGATAATCTGCGAGCGCAACCATAATCGCTACCATAGTGCCCCGCTCTAGGCTTTCATCCGCAATAATACGGCGTACTCGTTCGGCGGCAAGCGCTAATGCATAGCTCTCACGGTAAGCGCTCTCGCGTGTACCGGTTTCCGTAACAGGTGTTTCGCGGTACATCGCCTCAAGATCCTGAAGAAGTGGCAGATTATGTGCCTCTTCGCCCAGCTCTTCTGCTAGACGGCCGGAAAAATTCCAGTAGGTACGCACTGCCTCCAACCCCCAGGCGCACAAGAGAGTTCCCGAATTGCCGCGAGCCATCCGGCTGGCTTGCACGAGAGCGTTCTCATAGATTTCCCCCAGACGTTGGTTAACGCTCTGTATATCCGTCGTGAGAGCGTGAAGATCGTGCAGAAGGGTATCAAGCCCTTCACTAAAGGCCTTATTGAGGGCGTCTAAGGTATACACCAAATTCGACCCCGTGTCCTGATCAGGAACAGGGAAAGCGTTTAGAGAGTTAAGTGTGTTGCAATATGCCCGCACCGTTGAGAGCGCCTCGCCAATCCACGTGACCCCGAAGTTAAGCGGGGTTTGTGCGGCAAAGTGCTCGCTCGTCATAACGTATCCTTCCCATCTAGGATTGGGTAACCGTGCTCTTTCTAGCATACGACGGTTATGCTCGGTAATGTTCCCAACCATAGTTTTGGAGCTCATATCCATCGCACAGAATTCGTGATGCACTTCGTTCTTGAGCACTGCAAGAGCCTAAAGCGACAAATCCCTCAGGAATCGTGGCACCCGCCGGAAAACATGTTAAAAGCCCGTGGTCCTCGCCACCGCCCAGAACGCATTCACGGGCCAGGCTGACCGCAGAATCACCATGATCGTTATGGGGCTGATGCTCAAGAATAAGACTTGCCACTGGTACCAGCTCACGTGCCAGCTCGGTAATCGCAGAATCATTGAACACGATATCGACGCCGGATGCTTCGGCAATTCGACGCGCGTCTTTAACGAGTCCGTCTGAAAGGTCCAGCATCGCGTTGGCACCGTATGCTGCAGCGCGTCGCCCTGCGGGTATGGGCGACACGGGCCTTAGCTGATGGGTAACAGCGCGTTCGATACGTTCTTTCTGCGTGGAAGGCAGCTGCTCTATCGAGTCGAGAGAGCCTGTGGTTGTCAGTAGCCGCAGCCCGGCATCAGCCCACCCGGTACAGCCCGCCAAAGCTACGGTATCTCCCGGTTGCGCCCCAGACCTCAACACAGGGTTTTCGCATCGTCCAACAGCCGTTATGGTAACGCTGGCATCACGTGCGCTGCCTAGATCACCGCCGCCTACCGTACAGACTGTAGCGCCGCATGCATGCAGCGAGTCGAGGATACCGCAGGCAAAGTCTTCAACCCAACCATAGGGGGTTTCGGGTGGCAGACTTAGAGATACAAAAAGGCTAACGGGTTCAGCACCCATAGCCGCAATATCGGCAAGGTTCTGGGTGGTGGCTTTCCACCCTACCTCGTAACCACCGCTACACGGACCGGCAGGCCAGATATCGAGAAAATCTTGCCCATGTACCAGAGTATCTGTGGTGATAACCGTGCGTCGATTATCGCCCGTGAGCACTGCGCAGTCGTCACCGGGACCTACTTCAAGCACCGGTTCCTGCCCATGTGCGGAGACAACCTGGATTACGGAGCGGTTATGCTCATCCAGCATGGGCATAAACAATTGCAAAACACGAGACTCCCCCAGCTGAGCCAATGTGCTCTTCCGGAGTGAACTTTCCCGTGCTTTATGCTTTTTGGTCCGAGGGTTCATTCCCCAATAATCGCCCATACCCTGTTACCTGGCACGGATAAAGTACCGAATCGCCACAATGGTAATCGCAAGAATTAGCAAGGAGAAGAACGCCAACGGCACGAAACCTGAGAGTCCAGGGCCACGAGAATCCGTTGAACGTTCCTGAACACTCTTAGGGCTATCGCCGTTCCGTTGAGCTTGCGAACCAGCGGACGTTGCGGGCGGACGAGCAACCGGGTTCACAGCAGATGGAACAGAATAAGAACCGTTTCTAGACTCCTGTGGGTTCGCCATTCTCAAAGTTGGCGAGCCATTCCGGGCGTTCTCTCCACGAGACAAATATCCCTGTACCCAGTCCGCGGCGCCGGGGAACGCATTGGGGAACCCTGAATTTGTTGCAAAACGCCCCAACGTCGCGATGCTATTGGGGAAGGGTTCAGCAGATGTAGACGGCGCGGGTGCTGGAGAGACATTGCTCGACGGCGTTGCCGAAGGGCTGGCATCTGGAGCTGGCGAATCGTCAGACCCCGGGTTTCCATGCCCCGAAGGGCTCGGGCTAGGAGTTGGAGCTGCCGATTCGGAAGCACTTGGGCTCGGGAACGGAACAGGCTGGCTAGTAGGCTGCTCCGAAGGCGCAGGGGTCCACCCAGGATCCTGAGACGGTGCAGGTGCGGGGTCTGCAGGAGTAGGTGTTACGGGCGACGGGGTCGGAGAGACCGGGACCGGCGTGGGGGTCACGGGTGTTGGCTTAGCCGGAGCCGGTGTTATGGGAGTGGGGGTAGGATACACCGGTGTTGGGTTGGCCTGTGTAGGCGTAGGGTTCGCCGGGACCGGTGTGGGATTCACCGGAGCAGGGTTAACCGGGGTCAGATCCGGACTAGGCACAATGGTCGGTACCGGATCAGGCGCAGGGGTAACTGGTGTTGGGTTGGCCTGTGTAGGCGTAGGTTTCACTGGGGCCGGTGTGGGATTCACCGGAGCAGGGGTTACCGGTGTGGGATTCACCGGAGTCTGATCTGTAGGAGCCGGAGTAGGCGTCACAGGAGTAGCTGCTGGTTCTTCTCCAAGGTCCGGGGAAGCTGCCTCAGCGTCCTCAGCAGGAAGGTTCTGAACGGGGGCTGCAGGAGTTGGGGTTACAGCCTCTGTGTCAGCATCCTCTGTAGGAACTTCGGTATTATAAGGCTGCGCCTGCGGACTCTCATATTCGGGGCTTACAGGCTGAACTTCCGCGTCATCTTCATCAGTGTTCTGGTCCGGGGCAGCTCGTTGTGTAGGGGTTTCGGTAGCCTCAGGAGTCTTGTCGTCCTGCTGGTCATAGTCAAGCGGAGGTGCAGCGGCAAACTCGGCGCCTGCAATGGGAGACTCCGATTGCAGGGCGACGGCAGGCTGAGCAGCATAGGTTACGTTGCCGGAGGCCATGCCGTACATAGTCAAGGTAGCGGTTGCAGACGGCATGGGCATAGGAGTCACAGCATTTTTCTGACCTAAAGCTGCAAAGGTAGCTGGTACGGCAGGTTGTACGACAGCTTGTCCGGGCGCGACAACGTCAGAGGTCGCAGGATGGTTTGCGACCTTCCCGGAAGCGCCACGTGCCTCCTGTGTCAGCGTTGCGGCGATCGGCACACTACCGAATGCAATCAATGCAGTCGCTAGGCTAGCCGACGCTACTTTGCATTGTCTGTTTCCCAAAAAGTGTCCTTATACCGAATAGCTACCGAACAATATGCGTGCTTGGGTGAGTCTACACCCTAAATAACAAGGATGTGCTTCTCTCAAAAGTTTATCGAATTTTAAGAATCTTTTCACGATCAACTATTAACTGTTACTTTCATGGTACCTGGACTATGGGCAAATTGTCGTGACTTTGAGCTTTAAATTGGTATTCAAATTTTTGCTTTCCTCTGATCTGCCGCGCTATGTTTTTGCGACACGCCAGTGAATATACCGTACGTTAGAATGAAAGAGTGACTTTTACGTCTTTTAACTTTTTCGTCATGTCCCCAGCGAAGCGAGCAGGCTTGGGTCTTGCGCTCACCGGGGTGCTGTCGCTCAGCGCATGTGGAGCGGGCAATGTCAATCTTGATCCGGCTCCAGATGCCGCCAACCCCGTATGTGCTTATGCGATGGTTGCTATGCCAGAAAAACTCGTTGGCCTACAGCAGCGTGAAACTACGGCGCAAGGAACGACTGCTTGGGGCGAACCAGCCTCCGTGATTCTCAAATGCGGTGTTACCGTTCAGGAACCCGTATCGGACCCATGCGCTGAGGTCAATGGGATTGATTGGGTACTGCGTCCCAAGGATGCGCCAGAGAACTCAGCACCGCCAGTCTCAGCGTCTTCCTCCGCCGCTGCAGGCCCTGAAAACCGTGCGACGGGAACGTGGACGGCAACCACGTACGGACGAACGCCTGCCATTGAAGTAACCTTCGACGCAGATAAGGTTTCATCATCAACTCTTCTTGCTGAGCTCAACTCGGCGGTCAAACAAATTCCGTCTCAGAAGAAATGCACGAACATCAACGATACTCTCAACGGTGTCAAAACCGGAAAATAGAGGATTCAAGACCTCTGGATCCTTACCGTCAGTTCGCTTCACGCAAACGCAAATTTTAGAGCCCCCAAAACCTGAGGTCTTGGGGGCTCTAACACTGGAATTTCCTTCTCTATTTAAGACTTCATTAGCGCAGCCCTAAAGGACGCTCCAGTGCAAGAGTCAGCAGTTCATCAATCAGTTCGGTATAGGAAATTCCGGTGTTTTCCCACATGGTTTTGTACATTGAAATCGGAGTAAATCCCGGCATAGTGTTCACCTCGTTGATCACCAAACGACCATCCGGGGTGTAGAAGAAATCTGCGCGGGACAATCCTTCGCCGTCAAGGGCCAAAAACGCCTTAACCGCCAGAACACGCAAACGCTCCTGCATATCCTTCGGTAAATCGGCGGGGCACCGGGTAACTGCCGAAGACTTTGAGATATATTTAGCATCAAAATCATAGAAACCGTGGTCCTCATCAACGACCTCGATTTCGCCGGGGTATGATGCGCGCGGCATATCACCGTGGTGACCGTCTAGGACGCCGCACTCGATTTCACGCCCCACAATGCCAGCTTCCACAATAATCTTTGCGTCATGGCGGCGCGCTTCTTCGATAGCCGGAACAAGTTCCTCAAATTTATCCACTTTGGTAATGCCAAAAGAAGAACCCGCACGCGTGGGTTTAACGAACATGGGGTAACCAAGGGCGGTTATACGTTTAAGCGATTCCTCGCGCTCATGAGTCCATTGGCGATCGGTCACCACCTCATAAGGCCCAACCTCCAGCCCAGCAGACTCAAATGCAACCTTCATAAAGTGCTTATCCATACCTACGGCTGATGCCGTCACGCCGCATCCTACATAGGGCAACTCAGCGAGTTCCAGAAGACCCTGAATTGTTCCGTCTTCGCCGAAAGGACCGTGTATGAGGGGGAATACCACGTCAAGGGCAGGACCATACTCAAGATTTCCGTCATCATCTACTAGGTGCACTCGCGAATCCCCGGCTCCAAGAGGCAGGAAAACCTGGTGCGAACCACCTGTAAACTCTGCATGTGCAGGGGCAGCGTCGAGAAGTGCACTCAGCTCTTCCAGATTCGTCAAATACCAACGACCGTCTTTTGTAATGCCAATAGTCACCACGTCGTAGACGCTGCTGTCAATGGCGCCTAGCACGCCTACGGCAGTAATCAGAGAAATAGGGTGTTCCGAAGAACGTCCGCCACACAGTAGAGCAACAGTTTTCTTCTGTGCGTTTTCGGTCATTGTATCTCCTTCGTAAGAGAGCGCCCCTCAAGCGCCCATGTCTGCGCACACGTGCTGTATTAGTTGTTTTACCTGCCGCAAAAATTTTCTTGCGGAAGATCTTGATGTTAATGGCCTTCGCGCTTCAGGCGCCGTCCCAGCAGCAGCGGTGCCAGCTGTCCGATCTCGATGCGTCCAGTCAGGACAGCAACGACCGCTTCCACGATAGGCATTTCGACTCCGTGACGGCGTGCCAATTGCGCTACGACGGGGGCTGATTTGATGGATTCCGCTGTCTGGCTCATATGTTCGCTGAGTTTATCCGGGCTTATCCCTTCGGCAAGTAGACGCCCGGCAGTATGATTTCGTGAAAGCGGCGATGAACAGGTAGCAATCAAATCTCCCATCCCCGCAAGCCCGCTCATTGTTGCTGCTTCACCACCCAGTGCGACCGCAAGACGAGTAATTTCGGCAAGTCCGCGCGTCATGATTGAGGCTTTGGAGTTATCACCGTAATTGCGACCTTCACAGATGCCGACGCACAAGGCGATCACGTTCTTCACCAAACCGCCGATTTCCGTACCCACCACATCGGTATTCGTGTAGGGGCGGAAATAGCTGCAGGCACAAGCCTGCGCGACAATTTCTGCGATGGGCAGTGTGCGTGCTGCGACTACAGAGGCGGTGGGCTCCTCCCCCATAATCTCAGTAGCAAGATTCGGCCCTGAAAGCACGCATACCCGATGCGGTATATGCCCGATAGTGCGGATGTCTGCGCCGCGCATCGCCAAGGCTTCCTCAAGTTCCTCGGTAATCACCTGGGACATGCGCAAACCGGTACCGGTTTCTAATCCCTTCGCAAGCGAAACCAGCAGGGCATGCGGCTCAATATAGCGGGCATAAAGTTGAAGCTGCGAACGTAGCACCTGTGAGGGTAAAGCCAGTACCACCAAATCGGCGCCAGTGAGCCCGGTAGGAGCATCCGCCGTGAATTCCAGGTTCTCGGGTAGCTTCATCCCCGGAAAATATTTACTATTTTCCCTAGTCTGAGAGCACTCTGCCATAGCTTGTTCGCTGCGGCCAATAAGGACTACCTGCACGCCCGTTTTATTTTCTCGCGCCGAATCAGCCACAATTTTGGCGAATGCTGTCCCCCAGCTTCCCGCACCCAAGATTGCAATTTTTAATACCTTACGTGGAGCCGGTTCGCTGTTGTCAGCGGAATTCGTGAAAAGAGCCATAACCTCGCCTCCTATTTAGGATCCGGTTCGCCCAGGTTACCAGCTATCCCGGTCATTTCACCGGGAGCTTCACGACGCTTGGTTCGGGGATTCCAACGACCGGTTGGCGCCTTTTCACCACGTATATCTTCCAGCAGTTCGGTCACTGCATCAAGCATAGCGTCGGTCACGACCCCAAGCTCAGTACGCGTATGCTTTGCCTCCGGCGAAGGATCATCGATTAAAGAGGCGATATCGAGAGGCTTACCCACCTTCACTTTGACCGTTTTACGGGGAAATAGGGAAACCTTACGATGTTCTTTGACGCGGCCACCATCCACGGTTTCGTAGTCATACCCAAGAATCTGCTCATCGCCCCAGTGCGCCACCGGTACTACGGGAGCACCAGTTGCGAGGGCAAGACGGGCAGCACCCGTACGGGCCTGCATGGGCCAGCCCTCGGGGTCGCCAGTAGTTGTCCCCTCAGGGTAAATCACTACAGCGCCACCAGCCTCTACAACTTTACGGGCAGTAATAAGTGCCTTGCGAGCGTCTACAGAGCCGCGTATCACGGGAATATGCGCCATCTTACGCATAATATATCCCAGAACGGGCGCTCGGAACAAAGAGTCCTTCGCTAAAAACCGCGGGAAGACTCCGTTATTGAAGATAGGGAGTGCAACGGTTACAGGGTCTATCTCGGTGGAATGGTTAGCAACCACGATATAGCCTCGGTCGGTCGGGAAGTTCTCGCTCCCGATAATTTCGATGCGGGCTATGCCTTTATACACCGCACGGGCGGCGTTACCAAGAATCTTAAAGAGCTTATCTCCTTGAGGGGTAGGCTCAAGTGTGGGTAGTGCTTTTTTCCCCTGTTGACCGCTCATACTAGCCCTGTACCTCAACCTCTTCTGGCACAACAATCTCAATTTCTGCATCGGGCTTAGGAGTCTTGCTCTGTTTGCGGGCAAGTACCTCAAACTTTGCGCCCAGAGCTTCGAGTTTCTTTTCAAAGTTCTCGTAACCACGCGCGATAATTTCAACACCCGTAACGTGGGATGTACCTTCTGCTGTCAGAGCGGCGATAATATGCGAGAATCCACCGCGCAGATCGGGCACCTCAATGTCAGCGGCCTTAAGCGGGGTAGAACCGCTAATAATAGCGGAGTGCCCGAAGCTCTTACCGTGGAAACGACAAAACTCGCTACCAATGCAATCGCGCATGACCACAATATCGGCGCCCATCTGTTTGAGGGCATTCGTAAACCCAAAACGCTCTTCGTACACGGTCTCGTGCACAATAGAAGTTCCTTTTGCCTGCGTCAGCGCAACGACAAGCGGCTGCTGCCAGTCGGTCATAAAACCGGGGTGCACGTTGGTCTCAAAAACGATAGGGTTCAACTCTGCCCCGGGAGTAATCACACCGGGGTGAGTAAAGCGGATTCCTTCCGGTGTAACCTCGAATTCACCACCCATCTTCCGGAACTGATTGAGGAACGCCGTCATATCCTTCTGCGAAGCGCCGCGCACAAAAATATCTCCGCCGGTTGCCAACGCGGCGGATGCCCAGGAAGCGGACTCATTGCGGTCTGCCAAGGCGGTGTGGTCGTACCCGGTTAGGGCGTCAACCCCTTCAATAATAATGGTGCGGTTTTCGTTAATGAAGATAATGGCACCCATCTTCTGCAAAACCGCAATAAGATCAATAATCTCGGGCTCAATAGCGGCGTTCTTCAAAACCGTGGTGCCACGGGCGCGCACACCGGTCAGAAGAACCTGTTCTGTAGCGCCAACGGAGGGGTAATTGAGTTCGATTTCAGCACCGTGCAGGCCTTCATCGGGAGCGTTCAGAGTAGTGCCGCTTTCATCGTCTTTCTCGACGACGGCACCAAATTTACGGAGGGCATCCATATGGTAATCAATGGGACGGTCGCCGATTTTGCATCCCCCTAGATTAGGGATGCGCGCGGTACCGAGCGTATGCAGAAGCGGGCCTACCATCAGGATCGGAATACGTGAGTTACCGCCGAAGAGTTGAATCTCTTCAGCGTTATCGGCCGCAGTCTTCGCGTCTTGGGCGGGATCTAACGTGAGAATACCGGCTTCAGGATCATAGTTAACTTTCGCACCGTGAAGTTCAACAAGGGTAGTTACAATCTCAACATCGCTTAGGTCTGGTACGTTACGCAAGGTCGAACGGGTGGATCCGTGCAACGCTGCTACCATCGCTTTAGGTACGAGGTTTTTGGCGCCTCGAACGTGGACTTCGCCTTTAAGAGGGGTACCACCCTCAATGCGAAGTTCGCTGATGTTAAGGGACATAACTAATCCTTCGAACGGTCGGCTCGGTGGGGCCGACAAGAACTGCTGTTAGTGCTGAGGTCCGGCGCCATTAACGAATTATTAATAGGTCTGCACAGACTTTCAAGCTATCATTTTACGTTCTCGAACGGGCTGCTACAAACGGAAGAGCTGTGTAGAACCTGTGCTTCGCGATGTTTATCGAGATAGTTCAAAGATGCCGCTCATAAACTTCCTCGAAGAACCACCTCATATAACCATCAAACCCCAGCAACATACCAATAATGTGTTTCTGATACACCCCGTAACGCTCGGTGAGGTGCGTACCCTGATGTCACAGGGTACGCACCTCACCGAGTGTCCAGTCTAGACTTCCTGAGTTCGGGGCATCCACGCGGGGCGGCGCGCCTCGTAGTCTTTAATGGCCTCAATGTTCTGAAGGGTAAGCCCGATATCGTCAAGCCCTTCCATCAAACGCCAGCGTACATAATTATCAATCTGGAAAGGCACCACGAGGGCACCCACAGTTACCGTCTTATTCTCTAAATCAACGGTAATTTCGGTACCAGGTTCCCGCTCAAGAGCTTTCCAAATCAACTCGACATCATCCTGAGCCACCTGAGCGGCAACGAGTCCTTGTTTACCTGAGTTACCACGAAAAATATCGGCGAATCGTGACGATATAACGACTCGAAACCCGTAATCCTTAAGCGCCCAGACCGCGTGCTCACGCGAGGACCCTGTGCCAAAATCGGGGCCCGCCACCAGCACTGACCCATTTTTATAAGGTTCTTGGTTCAGAACAAATTCGGGGTTCTTACGCCAATTCACAAAGAGGGCATCGTCAAAGCCTGTTTTCGTTACGCGTTTGAGGTAAACCGCCGGGATAATTTGGTCGGTATCCACGTTCGAGACGCGCAGAGGAACACCAATTCCGGTGTGTTTAATAATTGGTTCCACAATGTTCTCCTTTACGCCGCCGCAGGGGCATTGTCTGCGTGTGGTTCTAAGTCAGAAGGTGATGAGAGGGTTCCGCGAACCGCCGTTGCGGCAGCGACTAGCGGCGAGACAAGATGGGTTCGTCCGCCTTTACCCTGGCGTCCCTCAAAGTTTCGGTTCGAGGTGGATGCGCATCGCTCCCCCGGTGCCAGTTGGTCGGGGTTCATGCCCAAGCACATAGAGCATCCGGCAAAGCGCCAATCTGCCCCAAAGTCCTTGAAGATTTTATCTAGGCCTTCTTCTTCGGCCTGTGCGCGAACTTTCTGTGAGCCGGGAACGACCATCATACGCACGCCTGAGGCAAGGGTACGCCCACGAATGATTTCGGCGGCAGCACGCAAATCCTCAATGCGTGAGTTAGTGCACGAACCTAAGAATACGACGTCCACCGGAATATCTTTCATGGGAGTTCCAGCTTTAAGGTTCATGTACTCCAGGGCACGGGATGCGGCTGCCTGGTCGTTTTCATCCTCAAAGTCTTCAGGTGCGGGAACCGCTTGGCTCAGCGGCACACCCTGACCCGGGTTTGTTCCCCAGGTAACGAAGGGCTCAAGCTCGTCTGCATTAATAAAGATTTCTTTGTCGAAAACAGCCCCTTCGTCGGTGGGAAGGGTCTTCCAGTAGGCGAGCGCATCCTCCCAATCTTGCCCCTTGGGTGCGTGAGGGCGTCCTTTAACATACTCGAAAGTAGTCTCGTCGGGAGCTACCATACCCGCACGCGCGCCTGCCTCAATCGACATATTGCAGATGGTCATACGCCCTTCCATAGACAAGGAGCGTATCGCGGAACCGCGGTATTCGAGTACGTATCCCTGCCCACCTCCGGTACCGATCTGAGCGATAACGGCAAGAATAATATCTTTGGCGGTTACTCCAGGTTTTAGGGTTCCTTCGACATTGATTGCCATTGTTTTAAAGCGCGCCAGCGGCAGGGTTTGGGTTGCCATCACGTGCTCAACCTCAGAGGTGCCGATGCCGAAGGCAAGTGCACCGAAAGCCCCGTGGGTTGAGGTGTGCGAGTCACCACAGACGACGGTTATTCCGGGCATGGTCAATCCCAGCTGCGGGCCGACTACGTGTACGATACCCTGTTCGATATCGCCGAGCGGATGGAGGCGCACGCCAAATTCCGCGGTGTTACGACGCAGGGTTTCGATCTGGGTTCGCGAAGTAATATCCGCAATGGTCGAGAAAATATTTTCGGTGGGGGTATTGTGATCTTCAGTTGCGATCGTCAAGTCGAGACGGCGCAGGGGCCTGTTTTCGAGGCGTAGTCCTTCAAAAGCCTGGGGCGAGGTCACCTCATGCAGAAGATGCAGGTCAATATAGAGAAGGTCGGGTTTGCCATCTTGCCCGGGCACCACGACGTGGTTCTCCCAGACTTTTTCGGCGAGAGTACGCGGGCGCTTCACAGATGTGGGTATAGCGCTTGTCGCAGCAGTATTGTCCCCTGCCATTTTTCCTCCTGCTTTGATATGGCGGGCTTTCCGCCAATCATAGATATATAGTGCCTTATAACACATATATTCTTAACCCTGGAATATATTTCAAAAATTTGGTATTCAGGGTTCCTCCATCATGGGCAGGTTCAGAAGAAGAGTCTATGAAGTGAGCCCTATCTTCCACATTTTGAGATGCACTGAGCTAAACTAGAGTTATGACATCTGCACCATCGTCTACACCGTTGCCTGGAGCACGTCACCCTCGCGATACGTCGGGGCTTTCGACTCCTTTGAAGACTCCCCATACTCTCACGGATGACCAACAGGTTGTTGAGGTCGAACCAAACATCTCCTCCGGCGTGGGGGTACTTGATAAAGCCGCGCTTATTCTTTCATGCCTAGAGGCTGGTCCGGTCACGCTGGGGCAGCTTGTTAAGGCCACCGGGCTAGCCCGTCCAACGGCGCATCGTTTGGCGGTGGCGCTCTCTCACCACCGTATGGTGGCACGCGATGTTCAGGGGCGATTTATGCTGGGGCCCCGCCTAATGGAACTGGCGAATGCAGCTGGTGCCGATCACCTCCTAGCGGTTTCGGGAGCGGTTTTAAATCAGCTTTGCCATGTGACCGGCGAATCGGCGCAGGTTTATCGGCGTCAGGGAAATTGGCGCGTATGCGTAGCATCCGCAGAACGTCCCGTTGGACTGCATGATTCAATTCCTATAGGAACCCAGCTCTCCATGAAGGCTGGTTCCGCAGCCCAGGTACTCTTGGCATGGGAAGATCAGAACCGCCTTGTTGAGGGTCTGCAAGATGCGTATTTCAGCGCTGCCATGCTTGCTTCCGTGCGCAGATTAGGGTGGGCACAGTCTGCAGGTGAACGCGAGCGCGGCACGGCTTCCGTGTCTGCCCCTGTGCGTTCACCGTCGGGCAAAATTATTGCAGCCGTTTCTATTTCCGGTCCTATCGAAAGACTCGGTATGCAGCCCGGTCGCAAATACGCCGAGGTTGTTGTTGATGCGGCTCATAAGATTTCACAGGCGCTTCGGAACGTATAGTAGCTTAGGTCAAACCATAGAGGGGTGTGGAACCGACTAGTTGGTTCCACACCCCTCATGCTGTTTAGGTGTTCATTCTTATGTCAGAGCCTGCCTATAGCGCCTGAGCTTCTCGCATTCTGTCAATACGGGCGCCACGACAACCTGCTGTGCCGCGTTTTCGCACTGTTGGATCATGCGCGTTCGCAAGGAACGCCGGTAAGCACGGGCACTCACATTCACCAGTGCCCTACCCAATACGGCACCCAGGATCCCTAAAAGCACCCCCAAGATAAGTAAAAGTGTGGGTACAGGTACGGGGGATCCTTCGGGTACGGGCGCAGGCGGCAGAGGTATCTGCAGGTAGCTTGCAAATGCCATTGCAGTCAGCCAGGCTACGCCTCCCAAAAGACTGAGAAATGCAATCCATTGCACCGCGTTAAGTAGCTTCCACCAGAAACGTGACTGGGTAGTGTTGTAGTCTACACGCGCGATCGCCCTCTCAAAGGCCTCCGGAAAATCCTGTTCTCGGGTCAAGGCGGCGTTCTGGATACGTTGCTTCCAGGGAGCTTCAATATTTTGGGCTACAGACTCACCATAACCGCGCGCTGCCTGAGCTAATGCTGCCTGCTGAGCTGCAGTAAGCGGCGGTAACGAACTAGCCGTTAGATGCATCGGAGATTTCTGTGGTGCAGATTCACTCGCGCTATGAGTACCCGCAGTATCGTCTCCAAGATGCAGACGCTTAAGCGGGTCGGCACGGAACTTAGCAACCCACCGCGTAGCTATCCATCCTGTGTTGGCAACGGCACGACGACGATACGAGGCTTCTGCAGCATCAAGAACTTCAACAGCCCCGCAGGCTTGAAAGCAGCCTTCCGTCAGCTCATCAACGGCGTAGTCAGGCTCATGAAGAGGTGCTTCACCACCCTGATAGTCTGCAAGATCACGGCGAATCGCATATAGCTGCGCCTCAGTACGCTCATACGCCGCATTTTTCTCAGCCGCCACACGTCCTAACAACGACCGCAGGGCAGAAACGCCTTCGCCGGTATGCGCCGAGAGTGCAAATGGGGCTGTAATGAGCAGCGGCGTAATACCGTCCGCTTCTAAAAGCTCCGTGAGCGCATCAAGTACTTGTGGAACCTCATGGGAATCTAGGGTATCTGCTTGGTTCAGAACGCATACCATGCGATGCCCACGAGTGGAGAGAGGAGCCAGAAAATCATGGTGCACCGCCGCATCCGCGTACTTTTGGGGGTCGAGGACCCACACCAACACATCCACATAGGAGAGCATGCGCTCTACCTGCTCCCGGTGGTGATGGGCTACCGAGTCAAGGTCGGGCAGATCCAGCAGGATCAGCCCGCCAGATCGTGTGCGGGTCTGCCCACGCCCAACCGCCGTTTTGAGCTTATTCCACATACCAGGAACGGGCTCTACGATTTCGTGGGGTGCTGCAAAATCTGCCGCCGAATTTTGTGTTTGGGTACGAATCTGGCGTATCGATTCGTTCTCCTCGGGATAGACCCTATGTTCGATCTTAAGCCAGTCCAGAAGCTCTTCGCTTCCGTCCCGTCCCCAAATCGCCGCCTGAATTTCTGAGGTAGTCGGTCGTGTAACGGCGGTACGTGCCAGGGGCATCCCAGCAATGGTATTGAAAAGGGTGGATTTTCCACTTCCGGTGGCCCCGAAAAAACCAATTACAGTGTGTTCTGCCGAAAGCTGCCGACGTTCCATGACACGGCTCAGCGTTGCGGATGCGTTCTCCTGCACGGTATCAGGAATAACGTCAAGACCCAGGCCGAGCGCATCGTGAAGGCGAAGCGCACGTTCTTCAAAAGACCCGCGCGGCGTAGCGGATGCTAAAGATGAGTTCATCGTGTGTGCTCCTGGCGAGAGTTCTTAACAGGTAATGGCTGTGTTGTATCGTCATGCATGTGCTGAACAAGCCCCGAGTTCTGAAGCGAGTCTTCACGTCGAGCCAAGGGATCATGATCTAGTTCTTGACCTAATTCATGAAGCTGTTCGGCAGCGACACGAATTTCGTCCGGCTGTATGCGCGGTTCACGGGAAGAAAGCACCTGCCGGTAATCTTCGGATTGCCGTTTGAGCAGGGTTTCTAGGCGTGCCACTAGATCACTGCGAGCGCGAGTCGCCATGCGGCGCACAGCATCCTCACCGAAGACCGATTCAAGAAGCTTAGATCCAACGACCCCAGATCCTCCCGCAATACCAATTTCGATGCCGGTGAGTCCGCCAGTCGCCGAAAAAGCCACCATCATGAGCAGCACCGCCGTCGCGTTAACACCGAGGGAGAGCACGCGCGCTCGCTGGCGTTTGCTGCTGCCTTCAGCACGGATCATATCAAGTACAGAACTTTGCCAGGCTCGTATTTCTGCGGCGATAGTCTCATCAAGCTCCGCACGAGCCTGGGTGCTGTGCGGAGGGTACGGGCTCTCGTCAATCTCCTGTAAGAGTACGCGCCCTGCTCGTTCCGCTCCCCAGCTTCGACGGATAGTTTCATGCGCACGTTGAGCGGCATCAAGAACAACGGCGTGCAGACCCGTTTCGAGAGCTTGCTCAACCCGCGTGGTCGCTGCCGGTTTACCGGTCAACATTCCGGCAAACCTGTCCCGCAGCCGTCCGATGCGGTTCTCCAAAGAGCGGAAGAAGTCGCCCGTCCCCACAAAATCGTGCCACCGGGCCAAAACCTCGCCACGAAGCAATGAGCCGTCAGTGAGAGAATCTTCCACACGGGCGAGCGCATCCTCATAGGCTAAGGTCACCGCAGTTTCTAATCCGGTGTAGGTTTCCACCTGACGGGTTTGTGCATCAGCAAGTTCTTGCAGAGAGTTACCGGCACCGGTGATAGCGCCCGCCAGGGTGCGACGCGCGATAGCTGCACGGGCTGGCGCATCCGCACCAAGCTGCTCAAGCCAGGATGTTAGAGGCGCTACCGCTTCTGCGGGCAGCATCCCCTGTTCGTCCCGCGGCTGTTCATGGATACTATGCAGAATAACCGGTGTTATACCGGCTTCGGTGAGCATCCGCATAAGGTCGGACTCGATCTCACCCGCAGCCCCTTCGGGAACTCGGTTGAGAACGACTGCTACAGCAATATTGCGCTGGGCAGCGCGATGCAGCAAATCCCAGGGTACGGCATCCGCATAACGGTTAGCAGTTGTGACGAAGAGCCACAGGTCGGCGGCAGATAAGAGCTCGTTGGCAAGCCTGCGGTTCTCGTCGGAGACCGAATCAATATCGGGGGCATCGATCAGGGCGATGCCGCGCGGCAGAGCGCTAGTTTGCACGCTGATAAGCGTATCTTGCAGATGATGTTCGGCACCTGGCAACTCCTGAACGTCACTCTGGTGTGGTGAAGTTTCAGAGATAGTTGGCATCTCCTGCCGTTCTAGGGTAGGCAGAAAACGTTCGGGGGTCAGGTATTCGGAGTCTTCAGCACGATAAAGCAAGATTGGCTGCCGAGTGGTGGGGCGAAGCGCACTGGAACGGGATACGGGGGTTCCCATCAAGGTATTCACCAAAGTCGATTTACCGGCACCCGTAGAACCACCAACTACCACGGTAAGGGGTGCTTCCAAGGCGTTAAGCCGCGGCAGGATGTAATCGTCGTACTGTTTACTCAGAGAACGCACTTGTTCCCTCGCCCGGGTAACATCGGCGGTATCGAGGGGTAGGGTGAGCTCATCTAGGAGTTTGCGTGCAAGGTATACACGCTCATCGTTTGTGTGTTGCACGTGCGCTATTGTTTCACACTTTATTGCATGCTTGCTGAGGAAACTTAGAGTGTTTCCTGTGAGTTTAAGTTGCTTACCTCACGAATTTTAGGTGCCGTAAACAGAGTCGAAGCGCTGTATTTTGCGTAACTCTAGCCTAATATCACGGTTTAGGTCGCTGTACGTTTGTGCTTTCACCCACCACGCCCTAGTCTGGTTTTACACACTAAACCCGGGTTTCAGATTTTCTGGAAATAACGATATTTTGGGAGTTGCTATGCGCCCTTCACGTCGCCAGTTCTTCATCTTTACTGGCAGCACCGTTGCCGCCGCGCCATTATTAGTTTCATGTGCCTCTAGCGATTCCTCTGATTCTGCCGCTGGTTTAGCAACCGCTGAGGGAGCATCCCCCTCAGAGACAGGCGCGCACTATGGGAATCTTTCGGGAGAGCTACTCTGGCAACGTTACGATTCCGCCACCCCGGTCACTCCCAGTATGAACCCCGAAACCGGGGAAAAGGTCGTTCCGGTTCCCCAGGCAGACCCGGCAACTGCCGATCACAAGGCTCAGAACGTTCCCATCCCCCAAGAAGACGACCTGATGTTCAAAGAGGATTTTCAGGGGCTGCGAAACACCTTCGCCTATTATGTGGCGTGTATTAACTATGCACGCATGACTGGAGATCTCACCCCTGCTCTCAAAGTGGTACACAGCGAAAACACCGTCGATCTTGAGCGACTTAAGACCTGGGAAACTCTGTACGCCAAGCCTAATAATAGTTGGATCGTTGGAGGTACCTGGAAGATCTCCGTCTCGGAGAAACCGACAGAGCATAACGGCAAATTCTCGTGGGAATGCACCGCTACCCAGGAAAACGGAACGCTCATCAATAAAACGACAAACGTAACGAAACCGCTTTCGCAGGATGAAATACGCGATTTTACGGCTCTCTACGCGCAATGGGTGAAGGACAGGTGGCTCATCATCTCCCCACAGCAGTTCGACCCAGCGGCAAAGCCCACACGAGCCTATACACCCGCTCCACAACCGACTTCTACCTATACCCCAAAGGTGAGTACCATACCCGCCGATTACTAAACCCCTAATCCTTTATTTCTCAACGTGAAAGGTTCCGCGTGATAACTTCACTTCCCTATTCCCGACGCTGTGTATTACGTACCGTTGGGGCAGGGTTATTCGGCACTGCAGCCACCACTTTGATAGTCGCATGCTCTCGAAACCAGCAAACTCATGCTACGAGTGACCCTTCGGTAAGTCAGTATGTACGCAGCGATTTTAGCGGTGAGGTGGCTTTCGAGAGCTTCAACACCTCGGCAGGGTCTTATGTACCCGCAAACGCAGAACATCCGGCGCAAAACGTTCCGGTCCCCATCAAAACAGAGAATATGGGCAAAAACTCCATTGCAGGTTTTTACGATACCATCGGTTACCTCAATGCGGCGCTCAATTATCTCTTGGCTACCGGTGACACCAATCCTCTGGAAGTCATCACGATCAACCCCGAGTTCACCAAAGCTCTCCTGCTTTTCACTGACGAGACTGGTGAGAGTCAGGCTGCCAAAAGCTGGTATGTTTCTCCTCAAGCCACGCTCTCCCTCACCTCACGCATGCCAACAGCCGTGAACGATTATCGAAAAGATTGGCGATACACCCTCGATATCAGTTTGGGAGAACAGCAGGTCGTCAACTCTCAGGCCAGTGCAATACCTGCCGAGCAGCAGAAATTCCACTATGCGGGTACTATCCAAGGCACCTTCGAGAAAGAAGCCTGGTCCCTCACACTCACAGTTCGTGACCAGCAGTCCACGGCAGGCGCGAGTCCGTCCTAGAACTAAGAAGGCTCAGCGGCACCTCAGCATGAGAATATAGAGACATAATATTTTCTTCTCCAACCGCATCCGGGTGAAGGTGCCTATGCGCTTTAACCCTCATAATCATCGAAAGGCTTCCATGTCACAGCACTTAACTCGCAGGCAAGCTGTTACAGCCGTTTTAGCAGGTGCCGGACTCACTATGCTCGCCGCTTGTTCCTCGAACAGCTCCACCAACACATCAAATGGCAATAACGCTAACGGCTCTGCGCCAAGCCCAAAATCCTCAAACCCACACGGATATAGCAACGACGGAAATAACTACTCCGGGCGTATTACATTTGATAATTTTGAGCCGGGAAATACCTACGAACCAGGTAATGCCGAGCATCCCCCACAAAACGCCCCTATGCCTAAGCTGCCGGATAACGCCAACGAAAATAGCGTGACAGGCTTCCACGCGACCGTCGCTTACTATGCTGCGGCTAGGGATTACCTGGTGAAAACCGGCAGCCTCGACGCCGTGAAAAAGGTCAAACTTGCGGGTAACGACGCCGAAGAAAATGAGGCGCTCGCTAAAACTATCGCTCAAGGGATCGAGCAGAAAACCTGGTATGTAGATCCATCTGCCTGGTACGAGCTCAAGGAGTCACAGCCCGCCATTATGAGCGATGGGAATCTACTCTTCAAGAGCGTCTACACATTCGACTACGGTGCTGAAAGCGTGACGAACGGCGAGATAAAACCGGTTAAGGAAGAAGAGCGAGTCTATACCCAAGACTGTGATTTCCGTGGGCGTTACAATCCCACCACGAAATCCTGGGAACTCAATCTATCCTATGGCACGAAGAGCTCGGGAAATGCGGCAGCAAGTCCTGCTGCATCGGCAACGGGTGGAGCCTCAGATCCTGCGGCAACCGAAGAACAAGCAGCTAATCCCAAGAAATAATAGCTGTTCGTTACCCTTGCCCAGCCTTCGGGGTTCTGTTGATGCAGGAACCCGGAGGCTGGGTATTTTGAATTCCTGCTCTTCACCTTGCGTTCTTCAAAGTCAAACTAAGGGTTTTATGTCTCGACATATACCCTCTAGATATGTATTTTCCCTCACATGTCGGAGAGCCCTGCATATACGGTATTATCTGCGCAGCAGTGTTACTTTCCCTGTGAACTATTGGGGTTCCTGCACAGCAACGTATAACTATTTCGCGGGTCCCCTATATCTATCTTGCCAGGGCGTCTTCTATGTAGAGCTACACTTGAGAAGCTAGTGCTATTTCAACGTTGAAGGGGCATTTTATGTCTTTCACTTTTTCGCGCCGAATCCTCCTGCGCATCACCGCCCTCGGTACTGTTGGACTGGGCGGAATCACCGTACTCTCTGCGTGTGGCAATACGTCGCAAAACAGCGCCGAAAGATCGAGCTATAAGGGCGAGGCTAAGCTTGATAGCTACGATACATCTGCCGGAACTTATGAATTAGCGTCACGCGAGCATCCGGCACGGAACGTACCCAAACCTGTCAAGCCTAATAATATGAATGACAACTCAGTAGCGGGCCTTTACTCGACTATCGCGTTCTTTGCGGCTGCACTGCAATACCGGCTTATTACGGGCGATGCCCAGTACCTCAAAGAGGTCAAGCTAGAACATACTGTAGATTCCATCGAAGAGATCACCAATGGTTCTACCTGGCTCTCCAATCCCACGGTTACGATTGAGCTCACTACCGATCAACCGGAGCAAAAGGACAACGAATACTTTTGGCCTGCAAAGCTCACACTCACCAAGGGCGACTGGGCGGTCGCTCAACACAGAGCAATCAACGTTCCAGAAAATGAGCAAAAAGTTACAAGTGAAGGAAAAATCAAGGCAAAATACACCGATGGTGCATGGGCTATTCGGGACATTGCTGACTAGTCTTCACCGGATTCTCTAGAGAAAAATACGGGACTTCTAAGTCTGCGCTGGGCATGGCAATAAGCCTTTGCCCGGGCGTTTTAAGTGCGTATGAGACCCATACCCTCTCCATGCCAGGTATTACCTTATACGGTAACGTTACTCACCTTTGGTTAGGGTTAGGTCACATTCCTCGGTACAATCAAGTATCTCGTTTTGTTTTACGTTTAGACTTATACGGGATTAATGCATTCACACGAAAGGTATAACGATGTCTTCGGCTCTGAATCGTCGTGCAGCATTGGGGATTCTCAGTATGGGAAGTGTCGCGTTCTTAGCGGCGTGCGGCAGCGATAAGAAAGAAGAATCTAATTCTTCAGCCTCCGCAAGCACTTCTCAGACGAAGAGCTCCAGCGCTTCCTCTTCAGCTTCTGCTACCCCCTCAGCTTCCGAATCACCTACCCCCACCCCGACTCCTACGGAACTCGTCAACGACGGTAAAGACTACTCCGGAGTCGCTAAGTTAGAGCAGTACGAAACCCCCGGAGAGTACCAGCCCGCTACGGCGGAATCTCCCGCGCAGAACGTACCCACCCCCGTTATTCCCGAAGCAATGCACCAGAACACCGTTGCGGGCTTTGCCTCTGCGCTTGCATATTTTGGTGCTGCTGTCGATTACCTCCTGCAGACCGGCGATATGAAATATGTTCGGGAAGTCAGCACCGATGCTGATACCCTAAATGCACTCCAGAAATACGCCGATCGTACAGCAAAGGGTATTGAAGAAAAGACATGGTACGAAAAGCCTTCGGCCACAATGGTTATTAGCAGCAAGCAGCCTACTATCGCGCAGGGTGCCTATAACTGGACCGTCGATTTCACCATTGATTTGGGCGAGAAACTCTTCAATAAGGGTAAAGAGCAAGATACCCCTTCTGATAAACGCTACGTACGTATGCAGGGCGAGGCTGTAGGCCGCTACATCAATAACGTGTGGGATCTACACATGGATATCGACTAATAGGTATCGTTCCGCAGCACAACACCGTATGCTCACAAACGTTGAGTATACGGTGTTTTTATATCTTCTCGATTATTTTTCAAATCTCTTTTCTGTACCGCATACCAAGATACGTGCGGCAGAAAAATATTTATGTGAGGCTCCCCCTACCCACCAAAGCAGCAGTCTTCGTACCGAAAAGACACCAATTAACAAGAGTCCAGCAGACGACACAACGCGGGTATCAGAATGTGTGCGACGACTCTCTCGACTCTTGTGCTTAACTCTAGTTCTACGAGCAGCTGGCAGTCAGTCACCTGCTCGTCAAAATGCTGTCTTTTCACGCTTGTATAAATGCGACTCAAACAAAAGCGTTTAGAGTGCGTGTTAACTTTGTGCGAAATACATTAAAAGCTTGTACCAAATAATAAAGTTTAGGTAAGCTAAAACCATCACCAACCCATCCCATGAGAGAGGACTACTTCATCATGCCTACTTCCGGGGTATTTTCCCGCCGTAACACGCTCAGATTTACCACTTTAGGAATACTGAGTCTCGCGGTTATTCCAATGCTCACCGCATGCGGCAAAGATTACCAAGGCGAAGTCAAACTTGATTCCTATGACGAATCTGCAGGTTCTTATGAGCCCGCAACAAAGGAGCATCCAGCGCAGAATGTTCCAAAACCCAAGAAGCCTCAAGACATCAACGATGATTCAACCGGCGGGCTATACTCAACCCTCGCTTTTGCCGCCGCTGCCATGCAATATGCACTGCGTACTGGAGATACGAGCTATCTTCAAGAGGTCAATATTCCTGAGAGAACCAAAGTATTCTTTATGTCTAACTCCCCTTTCCTCGGGGGTACTACGTGGACCGATAACCCCGTTGTAACCATCGCCCTCAAAGCTGGTTCTCCCACCAAAGATGGTGATACATATACCTGGCCGGGTCATTTCAAAGTCGATTTTGGCGCATGGACTGTTAAAGACGGTACGGCAACCGACACTCAAAACAACAGATTAAATCTAGATCAAGATATCGATATCAAAGCAAAGTACCAGAATAACGCTTGGACTATTCTTTCACTCGACCATTAGTACCGCTTAGAACCTCGAGAAGGAACGCCGTGCCGTATAATTTTCCAATGGGAAATATATACGGCACGCGGACTATTAAGGGTGAAAAATTATTGCCTGCTACACCGCCGCCAGCGTTTTTATTCCCAACTCAGTAGCATATTACGAACTGTGACGGGTAAACTTACACCGCTACCCGCAGCGTAGTAAAGTTTCTCACGTACCCAAGGTTCCCCGGAAAATCAATCGGATTTTTCACCACACACTAAAGGATTAAATACTGTGGCAGAGATCGTAAACAGCATTGTTGATGCTATTGGTCAGACTCCCCTTGTTCGACTCAACCGCCTCGATGCTGGTTTGCCCGGCAACGTAGCCGTCAAGCTCGAATTCTACAACCCCGCAGGCTCTGTGAAAGACCGCATCGGCCGCGCCATCATTGATGCCGCTGAAGAAGCCGGAGCTCTCAAGCCCGGCGGTACCATTGTCGAAGGGACTTCTGGAAACACCGGTATTGCCCTTGCAATGGTTGGTGCAGCACGTGGATACAACGTTATTTTGACAATGCCCGAGACAATGTCGGCTGAACGTCGAGTACTGCTTCGCGCTTACGGTGCGAAAATTGTTCTCACTCCCGGCACCGACGGCATGCGCGGCGCTGTTGAGAAGGCACAGGAAATCGTTGCCACCACGGACAACGCAATTCTCGCATCGCAGTTCTCCAATGAGGCAAACCCTGCTATTCACTACAAGACCACCGGCCCTGAAATTTGGGATGCGACTGACGGCAAGATTGATATTTTCGTATCGGGTATCGGTACCGGCGGTACTATCTCCGGTGCTGGCAAGTACTTGAAGGAGAAGAACCCCAACCTGCAGATTGTTGCCGTTGAACCTCAGGATTCACCGCTCCTGTCTGAAGGCCGCGTTGGTCCGCATAAGATTCAAGGCTTGGGCGCTAACTTCGTGCCGGATACTCTCGACCGCGAAATCTACGATTCGGTCATCGCAGTATCTGGTGAAGAAGCGATCCGTACTTCCCGCGCGCTGGCGACCCAGGAGGGTATCCTGGGTGGTATTTCTTCCGGCGCAGCCGTCTATGCAGCATTGGAAGAAGCTAAGAAGTCCGAAAATAAGGATAAGCTGATCGTTGCAGTTGTTCCCGACTTCGGTGAACGCTATATCTCTACGGTACTCTACGAAGATATCCGCGGCTAACCTTCCTCAAGAAACAACGCCCCACGCTTCCGTTCGCTTACGGTGCTGTGGGGCGTTTCCTCTGCTCAGAGAAGAATAGGGAATATCAGCATTCTTTTCTAGTTGTACGCAATAAAGGGTCAACATCAATATTGTGCGGCGCAGGCGCGCCTAATATGAAAACCGGCTTCGATGTTGGTACCTTGGGGAAGTATCTACTGTAACAGAAAGAAGATTATGGGATTTTTTGCCCGTCTGCGCGAAGACATTGAAAATGTTCGAGAGCATGATCCAGCGGCGCGTGGGGCTGGCGAAATCATGCTTAACTATTCGGGCATGCATGCGATATGGGCTCACCGGCTTACACACAAACTTTGGCAAAAGGACGGCACGAAATCTCTAGCTCGTACCCTCTCGCAGCTCACCCGTTTTTTGACCGGTGTCGAGATCCATCCAGGGGCCGTCATTGGGCGGCGTTTTTTTATCGATCATGGCATGGGTATCGTTATTGGTGAGACCACCGAAATAGGTGATGATGTGATGCTCTATCATGGCGTTACTCTCGGCGGTCGCTCGCTTGAAAAGATTAAGCGCCACCCCACAATCGAAGACAGAGTAACAATCGGTGCTGGTGCTAAGGTGCTGGGTCCAGTAGTCATTGGGGCAGATAGCGCTATCGGAGCAAATGCCGTGGTGGTAAACGATCATCCGCGTGATTCCATAATTACGGGTATCCCTGCGAAACATCGTCTGCGTACACCCGAGAAGAAGAAGCCTCTGGTCGATGCTGTGGAATATATCGACCCAGCAATGTGGATCTAATCTTGAGTGGTGCTCTCTATGAGGTTTGTGGTGTTTTATCTATGACGGCATCTCGCTGCAAACCTCAATAGTGCAACTACTACGATATAAGGTTTCTGTACCCTGAATAAGGTCATTAAACCCACCGATAATCCGGTGTTACCCGTGTGAACCACCCACGACTCCAGGTCTTCTTTGGGCAGACGGAGCATCATTGCTCGCAGCGTGTTCTCAAGATTCTCAGCCTTGTCGGTCACTGGATCGCGCGCATACGGACAAAACACAGACAAAAAGGGGTGTGGCTGCTTTCTCACGAAACGGCCACACCCCTTTTATTGACGCTGTTCTTAAGATCCAGGTTCTAGTGAACGTGGATATCTGCAGCGTTTACTTCTGAACGGTCACCGCTCCACATAGTGTGAAATGCGCCTTCTGCGTCCACACGTCCATAGGTGTGCGCTCCAAAGAAGTCACGCTGCCCCTGAATAAGGGCTGCAGGCAGACGGTCGCGGCGCAGTCCGTCATAGTAAGAAAGCGCCGAGGAGAAGACCGGAACCGGCACACCCAACGCGGTAGCCTTTGCAACCACACGGCGCCAAGAAGGAACAAGCTCTTCCATCAGATTCTTGAAGGCGGGTGCGAGAAGCATATTGGCCGGTACCTCACCCGCGTAAGCCGCCATAATATCGCCCAGAAGCTCCGCGCGAATAATGCATCCAGCACGCCAAAGCGATGCGATAGTGTCAAGGTGCAGTTCCCAGCCGTATTCCTGCCCGGCACGAGCGATCATATCCATACCCTGTGCATACGCCACCAGTTTTGAGGCAAAGAGCGCACGGCGCACGTCTTCGACAAATTCGGGATCGCCTGCACCGACTCCGGTGGTCGCGATGAGACCAGCAGGAAGTTCCTGCTGAGCCTGTGCACGCGCCTTAACATCTGAAGAAGACAGGGCACGAGCGAAGACAGATTCAGCGATAGCGGATACTGGAGCTCCCAAGTCAAGAGCAGCCTGAACGGTCCAACGACCGGTACCCTTCTGACCGGCCTGGTCAAGAATAACGTCTACCAACGGTTTACCGGTCTTCGCATCAACCTGTGCCAAGACTTCCGAGGTAATCTCAATCAGATATGAGCTGAGGTCGGTCTCATTCCATTTCTTGAAGATTTCAGCCTGCTCGGCGGGTTCAATACCTGCAACAGAACGTAGAATATCGTAGGCTTCGCCAATAACCTGCATATCGGCGTACTCAATTCCGTTATGCACCATTTTGACGAAATGTCCTGCGCCATCGGTAGAGATCCAGGCGCAACAGGGAGAACCATCCTGCGGCGCTTTTGCTGAAATTTTCTCTAACATAGGACCTACATGCTTGTAGGATTCAGCCGAACCGCCCGGCATAATCGAGGGTCCCCAGAGGGCACCTTCTTCGCCACCAGAAACGCCGACGCCCACAAAGTGCATACCTTTTTCTGCAAGAGATCGTTCACGGCGAATAGTATCGGGGAAATGAGAGTTACCGCCGTCAATAATAATGTCCCCCTCATCAAGAAGAGGAGTTAACTGCTCAATAACAGCGTCTACGGGGGCACCCGCCTTTACCATAATCAGGATGCGGCGAGGAGATTCGAGCGAGTCCACCAAACCTTGAAGCGACTCGGTACGGATGAAGTCACCGTCTGCGCCGTGCTCAGAGAGCAAGGCATCGGTCTTCTCAACAGAACGGTTATGCAGTGCTACGGTGTACCCGTTACGTGCTAGGTTACGTGCTAGGTTAGCGCCCATGACGGCAAGCCCGGTAACACCAATCTGTGCCTTCTTGTTTTCAGTCATGTATACAAGAATACGCTGTTTTACGTTTTATCCGCGTGTATCCAAGGAATTAAGCGTTTGGATTAGACAGGAATAACATTCGGCAGTCTTTGAATGATTATTGTGAGCATTCCACGATATACCCATAATGCGCGGAGAGAGTGGATATAAAGGAAAATCCCGTACCGCCTGTTACGGTACGGGATTTATGTGTGGGTCCTACCGGGATCGAACCGATGACATCCACGGTGTAAACGTGGCGCTCTACCAGCTGAGCTAAAGACCCAATTTTCGCCATAAAAACCTTTGTTTTCCTGCGAACAAGGTAATACTATACGGGGTTTCTCATGTACTCGCAACTGAGATGTGCATGTTATATGTCACATCAGAATTAGATAGTGGTTACTACGCCCTCAAAGTCTTCACCCCATGACTATACCCCTCATAAAACCACATAAACACAAATAACAACATGCCTCAAGGTGTCAAATTTTAAGGGGGAAAGCCCCTATATCGGGAAATTTGCACATTTTAGGCAAAAATTCTTACCGCGGAATATCGCACCAACCTGCCCACTTTCATTCATAACCCAAAGCCTCCAACGAAAAAACCTCAAAAACAGTCATCGGAGATCAAAATAAGGTCTAAGATAGTAGAGAAAGAAGTATGCTCCTAGAACACTGTGCGCATGCTTACCAAAGGGTGCCTCGCACCAGCGCCACAAGCGCCTTCACAATTGGATAAGAAGAGAGGTTGGATTAGTTTGGCTAACGTACCGAACGAACACTCCCTGAGTACTCTACTTGACGGCCTCAAGGACGTCGACGTTGAGGAGACTCAGGAGTGGACCGAGTCCCTTGAGGACCTCATCAAAACTCACGGCACCGAACGTGCCGAGTACATCCTGCGATCCCTAATTCAGGAAGCAGGCAAGAAAGGCGTTGAGGTACCGGTTCTAACCAAGACCGACTACATTAACACCATTGCAGTCGACCAGCAGCCTGAATACCCCGGCGATGCTGATCTTGAAGAACAATACCGTAACTGGATTCGCTGGAACGCTGCCATTATGGTGCAGCGCGCACAGAAACAGGGCATCGGTGTTGGTGGACACATCTCCACCTATGCAGGTATCGCTGATCTTTATGAAGTTGGGTTCAACAACTTCTTCCGCGGACGCAATCACCCCGGCGGCGGTGACCAGGTATTCTTCCAGGGCCACGCCTCTCCCGGTAACTATGCGCGCGCTTTCGTTGAGGGCCGCCTCAACGAAGAAGATATGGATGGCTTCCGTCAGGAGAAGACCAAGGGCGAGCACGGCATTCCCTCTTACCCGCACCCCCGGTGCATGCCTGAGTTCTGGCAGTTCCCCACAGTATCGATGGGTCTAGGCCCCCTCAATGCTATTCACCAGGCTTCCTTTAACCGCTACTTGCAGAACCGCGGTATCAAGGACACCTCACAGCAGCACGTCTGGGCTTTCCTCGGCGATGGCGAGATGGATGAGCCCGAGTCACGCGGTGCACTGCAGCTCGCGGCTAACGAAAAACTCGACAACCTGACCTTTGTAGTGAACTGCAACCTGCAGCGTCTCGACGGTCCCGTGCGTGGTAATGGGAAAATCATCCAAGAGCTCGAAGGATTCTTCCGCGGTGCCGGATGGCATGTCATCAAGGTTGTCTGGGGCTCCGAGATGGACGAGCTTCTCGCTAAGGACAAGAGCGGTAAGCTCATCCAACTGCTGAACGAAACCTTGGACGGCGACTACCAGAACTTCCGCGGCGAAGACGGCGGTTACATCCGTGAGCACTTCTACGGCAAGTACCCCGAAACCAAGGAGCTCGTTGCCGACCTGACCGATGACGAAATCTGGGCTATTCGCCGCGGCGGTCACGACTACAAGAAGATCTACGCTGCATACAAAGAAGCGCTGGAGACTAAGGGACGTCCGACCGTTATTCTGGCACAGTCCATTAAGGGTTACGCTCTTGGCCCCTACTTCGAGTCCCGTAACTCGACCCACCAGATCAAGAAGTTCACCATGGAAGCGCTCAAGGGCTTCCGTGACCATCTGAACATCCCGATCTCTGACGAAGAGCTGGAGAAGGACCTCTACAACCCTCCGTACTACCGTCCCGGTCAGGACAACCCGGCAATTCAGTACATGCTCAAGCGTCGCGAAGAACTCGGTGGTTTCCTCCCCGGTCGCCCCAATACTCAGCCTGAGATTCAACTGCCGGACGACAAGGTCTACGCGGGTACCAAGAAGGGGTCAGGCAAGCAGCTTGCCGCATCCACAATGGCATTCGTGCGTCTCATGAAGGACCTAATGCGTGTCAAGGGCTTCGGCCACCGTATTGTGCCTATTACTCCCGATGAGGCACGTACCTTCGGTATGGACGCATTCTTCCCCTCAGCTAAGCTGTACAACCCGAACGGACAGAACTACGTTCCTGTTGACCACGAGCTTATGCTCTCCTACACGGAGTCGCCGCTGGGTCAGATTTTGCACGTGGGTATTAACGAGGCTGGCGCAACCGCAGCATTTATCGCGACCGGTACCTCCTTCGATACACACGGTGAGCCAATGATCCCGATTTACATCTTCTACTCGATGTTCGGCTTCCAGCGCACTGGCGACGCTTTCTGGGCTGCTGCCGACCAGTTGGCACGAGGCTTTATTATCGGCGCTACTGCGGGTCGTACCACGCTTTCCGGCGAGGGTCTGCAGCATATGGATGGTCACTCCCCCATCCTGGCAAGCACCAACCCTGCCGTGAAGCACTACGACCCTGCATACGGCTACGAGATCGGGCACATCGTCAAGCGTGGTCTTGAGCAGATGTACGGTAACCTCGATGAAGATCACGATGTCATGTACTACCTGACCGTGTACAACGAGCCGATCCACCAGCCTGCAGAACCCGAGAACCTGGATATTGATGGTCTGCTCAAGGGCATCTACAAGCTCAAGGATTCTGAGCTTACCTCCGGACCCAAGACTCAGCTGCTCGCCTCCGGTGTTGCTGTACCGTGGGCTTTGGAAGCTCAGAAACTCTTGGCTGAGGACTGGGGCGTTTCGGCTGATGTATGGTCGGTAACCTCGTGGAACGAGTTGCGCCGCGAAGGTCTTGCTGCTGAGGAAGAAACCTTACTCAACCCCGATAAGCCTGCACGTGTACCCTACGTGACTCAGAAGCTTGCCGGTGCTGAAGGTCCTATTGTGGCGACCTCCGATTACATGTCGGCTATGCCTGACCAGATTCGCCAGTTCCTCCCGAACGATTTTGCAACTCTGGGAGCCGATGGCTTCGGTTTCGCGGATACCCGCCCCGGTGCACGTCGCTTCTTCCACATTGATGCTCAGTCAATGGTAGTTCGTGCCCTGCAGCTGTTGGCAAAGGACGGTAAGGTGCCCGCCGATGCGGCTGCCAAGGCGTTTGCCAAGTACGATCTGAATAACGTTAACGCAATTCAGGCAACACATATCGATGACTAGTTCCATTGTGTTCTAGCCAGGCTTTCAGCGGAAAGCCAAATTAACTGGTTCCCTCGCTCTTGTACGGTGCAAGAGCGAGGGAACTTTTTACCCTTGAAAACCGTCCAGTACAACTTCCGAGGGGCTTCTATCACAGGTGGAGCTTTATCAAATAAATATGTTTTGATGATATTTTTTACTCCATGTCTCGGTATATAATTGGAAGGTCAGAATCACCACAATCACCAAGGGACTTCAGTGTCTAACAACCTCCAGGCAAACTTTAAAAGTATAGACGCGGAGATTACATCGTCGTGGGCTTTTGGAGAAAGTATCCACGATTCCGAATTTGTATCTTTTTATACTTTTGTCGAGAAAATTAAATCCGCACAACAAAAGAATACTCAAATACTACCGAGTAAACCTTTTAATGGTAGCGTGCAGGTATATTACTCCTTTAAATACAACGACACTATCGTTCAAACAGAACATGCTTTCTACGAGAATATTTGGCAAGGTTTTCGGGAAACTCTGCGTATGATCCTTGATGGCCATGACAACCTGCTTCCGGGTGGCATGAACCGTATTATCGATCGTCAAATTAAAGCTGCCGAGAATCAAAACCCTAATATTTCTGCACTCCAGCTTGTGGAGTGCATTCCTCTTTTTAATACCGCAGTACAGGAAGCCCATAAACGTTCACAAGATACCGTAAAAAAGTTTTCCATATACCGCGATATTCGTATTTGTATCTATTTTGGAAATTCTGCCGGAATGCCATATTCCCGAGTTCCTGTACAACTTCAGGATCTCATTTCGCAGCATATTAAACCTTTAATCGAAAAACCGCCTACTCAACGGAAAAAACCCACGCCTAAAGATTTTGAGAATACCCTCAATGCAGTTGAAGAAGAAAGCGGCAGGTTTTATCCCACCGGGCCTGTTGCAAAATCTCTTTTTAAAAATAAATGTGTTGTTCTTGAGGGAGTCGCGGGCTGTGGAAAGTCTTACCAGATCAATACTCTCTCACGTGAGGATACTGGGTACGGCAAGGCCAACATTACAACGGTAGTCTTCCACCCGTCCACGAGTTACGAAGAGTTCGTGAGCGGTCTGCGTCCAAACTTTTCACGCCAAGAAGATGAGCCTGAATTTGTGTCTCACGAAGGTGTATTTCTTCAAGCCTGCCGAAAAGCTGTTGAGAACCCCACGACACCACATCTGCTTTTCATTGACGAGATTAACCGCGCCAATACCTCCCGTGTTTTCGGCGACCTTATGCTCGTTATTGAAACGTCAAAGCGTGTTTCCGTAAAAAAACTTCAGGATCATCGTGAAAAACTTTACGGTTCAGTATTTGCAGCTGATGCGGATATTCCCCAGGGTTTCACCTATGCGACTTTGCAAACTCCGCTTTATTATCAGGGTAAAATATATAACCGTTTAGTAGTTCCAGATAACCTGCACATTCTGGGAACTATGAATTCTACCGACCGCTCTGTGGGTACCATTGATTTGGCTTTGCGCCGTCGCTTTATCTGGATGGAAATGAATCCTCACAATGAAACAGATTTGCGTACAGAGCTTGAAGCTGAACGAGGTGCTATTTCTGAAGAATTAGACATCGTTATAGAACGGTATGCGGATATTAACGCCATTCTTGAATCCGAGGTTGGCCCGGATGCACGTCTAGGACATTCCTATTTCTTCTCTCGAAATTCCACCCCCGAAGACATTGCACGGGCTTTGTTAACCCAGCTTGCGGAAATTGCAGCGACTTTCAATATCAGTTCCGGCATTCTCGAAAAGATCGGTTCTATCAATGGGCTATCCGTCAAGATGGTGGGCCAGCGACTCGGCAGCCGCCCACGCGTGGTTGGTTCATGGAGCGGTCCCGGTCTGCCTTCTGCTCCTAAGCCCGCAGGTCAAATTCCCTGGTTGGAAGTAACGGGTGGTGAGTGAAGTTCGCTACTTTCAAGCGAGCGCGCGCGGTAACGGTGTCGGCGTTACGATCCTAAAACACACGCATCCTCAGCCGGGTGCCGTGCATACTCTGGTTATCCATGTGTTGCCCAAGCTCTGGTGCAAACAATGGGTATCGGCTGAGCAGCCGGAAGTTATTGCGCCTTTTAATGTGAAAATCGCCCCTGAGGCAGGCGGACAGTTCTCCTCTGTGCAGGATCCTGAGTCTTCGCTTTACGAGCATAGCGATGACGGTACGTTATCTCTCTATGTCTATGAGACTGAGATTCTGGTGCTTCCGAAGCCTTGGGCTGGGTATTTAGAGACGGTTTCGGGCTCTGCCCTGCCGCCGCATGATGATGATAATGAGGGCGGTGCCTCAGATCCACTGTGGACAGCGCTGGAGTACCCTGAAAAGCCTGTCTATGCAGTGGCTGCTACGGTTTGTGGACGGTTTTTAGGACCGGCTACGGCCCGTGAGAATATGGACTTTTCGGCAGGTGGTCAAGGTACTGGCTGGCAGAAGGTTTCTTTGTTATGGCGTATGCTGGCAGAGCATCATGAGGAACAGGCAATTATTCAGGGACATCGTGACATTACCCCGCAGGGTTCCGAACTTTTTCCGCATATTCCTTCGCTCAAAGAGGCTATGTACCGCGTTTTTGTTGATTCAAGCGGGCAGGCTTTGGCGCATCGTCGTCCGGTTTTTGAGCCTGAGGTGGATGAATTACTTTTTGTGCGTGGTCGTATGCTTCCACGCGAGCTTGTAAACCGGCGGATTAACCGACGTATTGGGGTTGTTTGCGAGTTCGATTCTCTGACGACGGATACGCATTTATGGCAAATGATCCGCGCCGGATTACAGCAGGTGGCAACTCATGCCGCCGATAATGAGGTCGTCGACGATGCTTTAGGGTACGAGTCTGTGTTGCGTGATGTGAGCACGCAGAATATTCGTAGTCTGCTGACCGAAACGCTCTCCCCTGCTTTTGCTATGCGATTGTCGGCACAAACTTTGCGCGCTTACCACTATGCGCAATCTATTTTGTCGCAACAATATGGCTTTGGTTTAAGCGATAGTCCGTATGAAGCGGGTGTGCTGGCAAATATTAAATTTGATACTTCGTCATTATGGCGAAAAATGTTGGTGCGGGCCCTCACGGATACCGGTTTAGAAGTGCGTGTGGAAAGCCCCGTTGGTATGCTTTATCACCGCAATGCTGAGGGTCGCCAGCAGGGTGTGGCCTTTGCGAAACCAGATATGATGCTGTATTCCCGAGGCATTCTGGTCGCAACCCTTGATGGCAGGTACACCACGTATTGTGAAGATTTAATGCAGCGATCCGAGCATGAACGGTACCGAATGCTGGCGGTCGCGTACCGCACAGGCGCGGATGGTTATACAGCATATCCAGTAGCTCACGGTCCTGGAACTCTAGGCAGGATCCTGACGGTAGGCGAGTCCGGGGCGTATCCTCAGGCACCTATGTCTGCGGAACATCATGTGACGACCTGCGGGGTGCGTTTCCCTCAACCCGAGGATGGACGCACTACCGCTGATGCCTCGCATTTGGCGAAGGTGCTTAGGAAGGTTCCTGCTGAGCCTTCATAGAGTGCAAAAGGCCCGCAGGCGTGACCTATGCCGAACTCCTAGCGTGGTGCTGTTGATGTCTCTGTTCTTCCCCCAATACCCATAGGGCGCTTTTAGAAGGCTTCTGCAATAATTTCAGGAATGCGCTCCGGGTTCACCAGATCGGGATGGGTACCGTTCTTCAACGTGACGGTACGGAACGAGCCCACATGAGGCTCCCAGCCGTGCGCATCCAGATAGGGTTGATCGTCATGGCTCACTCCAATCAATACGACTTTTCCGCCAAAGTTAAGGTGGTTCGAGCCGCGCATAAGGGCGGCAGAGGCACGCATAGATTCCAAACATACTTCTAGCTTGTCTTCGGGTAGATATCCCATAGCCGACCCGGCATCTCGCAGTCGTTCGAGCGTCTGTGGCAAGTCAAGAACGGTCTGCGCCGATACTTCGGGAAGACCGCCCATACGTAAGAGGGCACGAAAGCTCTCTTGCTCGTCCGGTTCAGGAATCCCCTGCCACTGTTCGACGGGGTATGCATCCAGAAGCGTAACCTGTTGTACATCGTAACCGGCAGTCTCGGCAAGCGCGGCTACCTCGACGGCGGCAGTACCGCCAACGGACCAGCCCATCAGGGAAAATTGTGATGGAAGCTGACGTTCCTCAAGGGTCTCACGAATACGCGCAAGATACCCCTCGGCGAGTTCACGAAGGCTCTGGGCGTAGCCAGCATTTGGGTTCGTGAATGCCTCATGTTGCAGTGCGTAAACCGACGGATGCCCGGGTATGTAGGGCAGATAGGCGGCATAGCACCATCCCAGACCGCCTGCGGGCGGCAGGATAAAGAGCGGTACGGTATTCTTCGATGTTGCGGAGTCCACCGAGTCCGCCTCACGCAGAGGCAGAACCGGGGCAAATTCGACATCAGTAGAATCCTCGTTCAAGACCGCAGCCAGCCCCTTGACCGTGGGATTAGCGAAGAGGGCACCAATACTGAGCGTCTTTCCAAGGTTTTCTTCAATCTTGGCAATGACGGAAAGTGCCGCAAGAGAGTTACCACCCGCTGCGAAAAAGTCTTCGGTTACACCGAATTGTGAGCGTCCCAGCACGCCCGCGATAATCTCGCTAATTTGCTGTTCTAAAAGTCCATGGGGGCCGTCTGCGGTGTTGGTATCAAAGGTAAACTCGAGCCGTGCCAGGTTTTTGCGATCTGCCTTGCCTGAAGGGCTAACCGGGAACTGAGCCATGGTGTGCCATAGGCGCGGTACCATATAGTCTGGCAAGGTGTTCTCACAATGCTGACGAGCTTGAGCAACAATACGGTTGCGTTCAGTTTCAGGAACGTCACCTATCTCTAGGAACGCTGCGAGAGCGGGTTCGGGCATCTTCGTGTAGAGCAAAACGACGGCGCTATGGACTCCCTCAACGTGGGAGAGCGTAGTTTCGATGTCGCCAAGCTCTAGACGTTGCCCATGCAGTTTTACTTGGTGATCGGCACGACCACGGTAGAGGATGACTCCGCGAAGGTTTTTGGCCAAGGTGCCGGGTTTTTGGTTTGTGGCGGTGAGGTTCCACTCGGCAAGATCGCCAGTACGGTAAAGCCGCTCCCCCGTAGCGTTGTCCAGGATAAAGGCTTGTGCAGTTGCCTCAGGATTGTTCTGGTACCCCACAGCAAGCTGTACACCCGATAGGTAGAGTTCCCCTACGAATCCGGGCGGTATCGGCTGTAAAGCCTGGTCGAGAATACGAGTTTGGGTGTTACAAACGGGCTGGCCGATAGGAACAGTACTGCACTCTGGGTTTTGGGAGCTATCCCAGAAGGTAACATCGACGGCGGCTTCCGTAGGCCCATAAAGATTTAAAGGGTAAACACCCATAATATTATGCGCACTGAGAATCTGATCCTTCTGAAGTGCCTCGCCCGAGCAGATAAGATAGCGCACATGGTGTCGCTGCTCCCCCGATCCAAAACCTGCTTCAGCTAAAGTACGTTGAGCGTAGGGAGACTCTAGGAAAGCGGTGAGCATCGTGGGTACGAAATGCAGACAGGTAACGTTCTGTTCGGCGATAACACGCGCCAGGTAGGCCGGATCCCGGTGCCCATCAGGAGCGGCAATAACGACGGCGGCCCCTTCCTGAAGCGGCCAATAAAGCTCCCACACATGAACATCAAACGATATAGGCGTTTTATGTAAGATGCGGTCCCCCGCACGGTCTTGTGTGGATGCGCCGACCGGAATATGTGACTGCTGCCAACGTAACCGGTTATCAATGGAACGATGACTAATCGCAACACCTTTGGGTCGCCCTGTCGAACCCGAGGTAAACAAGATATACGCGGTATCATCCAGTGCTGTGCCGATACCCGGGAATGTTTTTGCCTCGGGAACATCTACAAGGTTTAGAGGTTCTCCGACAGGATCAGTCAAGGAAGTAAAATCAAGTTGCTGCAGCCCGCACAAACTCTGCGTATTCGCCGGTTTTAACTCGGCCTCTGCAATAGGACTCAGCCCGGAACCATACACAAGCGCCGAACACTGCGCATCTTCCATCATGGAGCTCACACGTTCGGCCGGCAGATCCGGCAAAATCGGCACATAGACAAACCCTGCATAGAGCGCCGCATATAAGGCGATATATTGTTCAAGTCCTCGATGAAAACGTAGGCCTACAGCAGTTCCAGGGCACACGCCAGCTTCCAGCATCGCCTTTGCTAGGGCGCGGGCTCGCACATCCAGCTCATGATACATGAGTACCTGCGAAAATTCATAGGCCTGCGGAGATTGCGGGGACAGCGTACCGTCCTCATCTGGCGCGCATGCGTAGAGTGCGGGTTCGTTCGGGTAGCGTGTGAGCGCATCCTGAAAACGCTGAAGCAAAGTTTTATACTCTATCGGATGCGCGGTAGCGTTAAACGATTCCAGCAGCTCTACCTCATGCGGTAACGCAGTCGTCAGGGTATCCATCGACCGCTCCTCAAGGGCAGCCTGAGCCCAAGATTCCAACCAATTTTGTAGGTGCCGGGCGTGAAATTCTACGTGCTCATGGGTGTAGAGGTTCGGGTTGGCATCGAGCTCCACAGAAATTGTGTGACCGCGCCCGGGTATGCCTCGCAGGGTAATGGTCATATCCGCAACTGGTCCCGCAGATATGTTATGAATATACCCCACAGAAGCAGGCGTGTTTTCGGTAGGTGCACCTAGCGGTAAAGCGGCATCAAACGGTATAACGTTGATCTGGGCGCCAAAGAGGCGGCTGTCATTGGACTGCGCTAAACGTTCTAGGTCTTCTTGTCGAGCAAGCGGATGTGAGGCGTTTCGTGCATACTGGTTCTTTACGCTATCGAGTGCCTGTGCAATACTTCCCATACCTGAAACCTGTACAGGAAGCACGTTCACGGCGGTGGTTCCAGTCTGAGTGCTGGTCTTGCCGAGAGCACGGGTTTCTGCGGGAACCTGAGCCCCAAATATACGGTTCATCTGGGGTACACCAAAAGCAGCGCTTCTATGCCCACCAATACGGGCCAGATAAGACCCTACGGCACCGGTTACAGTAACGGGCCAGGAGGTTCCGTACATTTTGCCAATTTCCAGCATATCTCGCTGTAATTTATCAGGCAGGGTCAGTACCTCACGCAAGGCCTGTGGTGCCGGTGATGCACTTCGTGCTGCCAGCGATGTATCGGGTTGGCTAAGTACTTCCACTTGCTCAGAAGTCCACAAGGCCAGGTCCTCTTCTCGGGCATGTTCGGCAGCGTGATCAGCCCGAAGAAGCTCCATTAGAGAGGCGCGTTTAACAGTAGGCAGAGGTTTTCCGGCGCTCAAAGCACGATAGATAGCTGCTACGCGAGACAGAGCGTTAAACACCGCAAAACCGTCTGCCACCACATGACTAAAGCTGTGGTAAACCCAGAGTTTACCCCCGTAGTATGTGACAGCGGAGCGTACCGTAACACCCGCATCGGTGATCAGCGGTTCGCGGATCAGCTCGGATGCCCAATCACGCACCGTTGCCGGAACGGGATTCTGCTCTTCCGTTTTTTCCTGAGTCGGGAGGGAAATTACCGGAAGTACCTCAAGATTAGTCAGAAACTCATCAAGTGGCATGACTCGTTGCTCTGGACGCCCAGTCTGCACGCGCGTCTGCACCCGGAAACCTTCATTTTCACGGTAGAGCTGAATAAATGCCTCACGCAGGTAATCAAGATTCGTCTCGGGTGGGCATTCCATGATCTCTGCCGTGTTATAGCAGGGATTTTTGGGATCGATAATAGCGGCAAGATAAATACCTTGAGCGCTTTTGGTCAGGGGAATCCAGTCATGCTTGGACCCACTATGCTCGGTGATGCTCATAGTCCGGTCTATTCTTTCAGGCGGTGTCGTGTGTTGGTTGGGTGAGTATCGGCCTTATATAGGTACCGATCTCGTCAAAGTTAGCTGATGCGAGTGAGCAAAAATTCGACGGTCGGGTTTTCTACCAGTTCAGTGAATTCGATAGTAATCCCCTTGCCCGCGAGGTCATCGAGCAGGGCAAAAGCGCCCATTGAGTCCATCCCCAGAGAAAAAAGGTCGGTCGTAGACTCGGAAAATGCGGTATCCAGCGAATCCGCCTCGTGGATGTACTGAGCAAGCAGGGGGCGAAGAGTAGTCTCTGCGGACATTATGTTCCTCTCTGGCATCATGTCTTATGTATGCCAAAATTTATATACACATAAATTGTAGATGAGGTTACCCTACATGAAAACTATGTAAACCTTTACATCACCGTCATATAGCGGGTGTTGACCACCTATACGTGACTATTATTCTCTGCGCACGCCTCATAGAGCACCTGCTTTTGAGTTAAACTTCCGGGGTAAGAACCTCAAGATTCTTACCCCGGTATTATGGTATCCGCACGCTTATTTAGCCCGCGCTAACGCTTACCTTAGTTACTCTTACTCCTGAGCCAGCATCTCAACTAGTTTAATGCGAAGTTCACGGCGTGAGATCTTACCCACGTTTGTGGTTGGTAGAGAGCTCAATACCTGTACACGTTCGGGGATCTTAAAATCAGCCAGCTTCTTTTCAGTGAAATACTCATACATGGTACGGCGCGGATTCTCACCGAGCGATTTCCCAGCCTGAGGTACAACTATCAAGCAGACGCGCTCACCCACAGTTTCATCGGGCAGGCCAAGGGCTACTGCATCCAAAATATCCGGATGCTCTAACGCCAACTCCTCAATTTCATCCACCGAGATCTTCTCACCGTTACGGTTAATTTGATCTTTAGCGCGTCCAGTAACTTCAAGATACTTTCCCGCGACTATACGCACGATATCGCCCGTGCGGTAGAAACCGTCTTCAGTAAAGCTGAGCTGATTAGCGTTTTCTTCGCGATAATACCCGCGAATCGTATAGGGTCCGCGCGTGAGTAGGTGACCGCTCTGCCCTGGATCGACCGGGTTATCCTGTTCATCCACCACGCGGATTTCATCAGCCGGGCTGATAGGGTATCCCTGAGTATTCATGCGTATATAGGGTTCATCGCGCAGACGAGTGTAATTCACCAAGCCTTCCGCCATGCCGAAGACCTGTTGGATGCTCACACCTAGGGTTGTTTCGAGCTCCCCCGCCACCGTCGGAGCAAGTTTCGATCCGCCCACCTGAAGCACGCGGAGCGAAGACAGCTGCACATCACGTTTCTTTACAGATGCCAGCCAGGCCTGCGCCAAGGGCGGTACGAGTGAGGTGAAGGTAACGCCTTCCATCTGAATCAGATTAAGCGCCGTCTGAGGGCTAGGATCGGCAGCAAATACGAGCTTACCTTGCACACACATTACGCCCAGGATTCCAGGCGAACTCATCGTGAAATTATGTGCCGCAGGAAGCACCACCAACATGGTTGTGTTGTTATTCAGTTTGCAGATATCGGCGGAACCACGCACCGAGTACAAGTAGGCTGCGTGGGTGCGCGGAATTAGCTTTGACATACCGGTTGTACCGCCGGAAAGCTGCAAAAATGCAATCTGCTCGCTTGCCAGAGTGTTTTGGGTATTCTGCACAACACCGGGATGGAACGGCTCCGCCAGCTCCGCCTCGCTCAACGGAGTTACCGGGAGCGCAGCATCAAGGGCAATAGGCGGTTCTAGACCATCAGCACGCATCGTCTGTGCCACATCGTCGGCGAGCGCTGCAAAATCTGCCCCCGGAGTTTTCGAGGAAAATATATGCGCAGCGGCATCAGTGCGGGTTGCAAAATGGACAAGCTCACTCGTGCGGTGCTGTGGCAGGCAAAAGACCGGTAAGGCCCCTGCCCAAAAAATACCCATGAGATATATCAGGTATTCGGCGATATTTCCTAACTGTAAAAGCACACGATCGCCGGGTTGCACCCCGGCATTCTCTAGGTGACGTGCTGCGGCACGAGCAGCCGCCTCCAGCTCTCCATAGCTCAGTCGAATCTGCTGCGGTTTGCCCTCTGCGTCGCTCTGTGCATGCGAAAGTGCCACTAACGCCGGAAAATGTGGCTTAGCACGGCAGGCATCAAGCAGAAACTCGGGTATAGTCTGATCGATCCAGTACCCTTCTTCACGGTAACGCCGTGCGAAATCCTCAGGAATCAGTGGGGTTTCGAGCAGTTCGGAGCGTTCCACAATCTGTTCGGTCATGTTTATGTCTTTCTCGGCTATAAGATTTTAGGGGTTGGGCATAAGAATGCGATTCAGCGCGGGTATGATAGCTCCACGCCAGCAGGCGTAGTCGTGACCACCGTTGAATACAGTGTAGTTCAGGTGTGTGTCCACAGATTCGAGTTCCTGAACAAAACGCTGATGCGGCGGCAACAGAATCCATTCCTGCTCGCCTACCTCAACCTCAAGGCGAAGGTGGGACAAACGGTGCAGTTCATTGGCTTTACGCAGCTGTGAGAGTTTGTCGAAAACCTGAGGCTGCCACAGCGAAGACGATTGAGCGATTGCCGCTCCGAAAGACTCTGGGCGCGAGAAAACCGCCAGCAGAGAAGACAGCCCGCCTAAGGATTGTCCGTTGATAATGATGTCCTGTGGTTTCGGACGCAACCCGTGATGACGCTTCAAATGAGGAAGCGCTTCTTCCACAATATAGTCGGCTATAGGGCAGTCTCCGTTAAGCTCTTGCCAGCGGCGTTCTCGACCGCCCGAGTGCAGAAAGAAGACATTCATATCCGGAATACGCCCGGCGGCACAGGCTCGGTTGAGCATATGCTCCATACCGTGCCCGTACCAGACTTCACCGTCGAAAAGGATAAAAAGCGGAGAATCGGGGCTTGGGTTTCCTACTCGTCCCAATAAATATTGATGCCCGTCCGCAGTAGTCATCCAGTGCGGTTCAGGAAGGCTGTCGAGTTCCTGTCGGGTGAGCAGAAACTCATGGACCGGCGCATCGGCAAGCTCAACCACGCCCATACAACGGCCAATACGGTTGCAGACGGTCTTCGGGTTAAGCGGGTCGCCTTCACCAGAATCGAGAGCGGTGCGCAGTGTCACCTGATCGTCCTCCCCCAGCCAGATCGGGCGTTCCCCTGGCAGTGTGGGAATAAAGTTATAGGAAGCCCGCCAGTCGGTGCGCATCTGGAAGCTCAGGTCCCACCAATCGGTGCCTGGAATACGTTCCATCAGAGACAACGGCAGGTTTTTCTCATCTGTCAGTCGATTGACAAAAATGAGAACCTGCTCTGCCGTGGCATGCTGATACAGGAATGTGACAATGCGTTCGTTCTCATTCGCTGTTCCGTCGTCATAGTAAGCCTGCTCGATAAGTGGAGTCCCCTCCGCCACGATCTCTGTGATGCGGGCGTTAAGTTCTTGCGCGTCCACGGCTTCGTTTACGATGCACGTCATAAGCGGGCTGGGTACGCGCGGGGCAGGTGTTGGGCGCGGGGTTTTAGGCGGCATAGGACGCGCCATGATCTTTGACTTGAGATTCTGTGTGGTTTTATGTGGAAGGGTCTCAAAATCACCCATAAAAAGGCTCCTTAGTGACCTTCGCGGGCGGCGGCAATTGCGTCCGCGGCAATAGTAATCTCTTGGTGAGCTGCCGGAACTACCAGTGGTGTTCCGGTACAGGGGTCATCGCATATAACAGATTCTAGGTCGAAAACTTCCTGAATTAGCTCGGCAGTGACAATTTCCTGAGGATCACCCTGAGCGATAATCCTACCTTCCTTCATGAGCACCGCATGAGTGGCGTATCGGAAAGCCAGGTTCAGATCGTGTAGCACAACCGCAACGGTATGCCCCTCAGAGTGGAGCTTCTTGGTAAGGTTTAGCACCTCAATCTGGTGGGTAATATCCAGGTAAGTGGTTGGCTCATCCAACAGAATCAAAGGCGTCTGCTGGGCAAGGGTCATGGCAATCCACACGCGCTGACGCTGACCGCCGGAAAGCGCCTCAATAGGACGTTCGGCCAGTTCCAACACGTTCGCGGCTTCCATAGCCTCAACGCAGGCAGCCTCATCTTTCTCAGACCAGGAACGCAGAAGGGATTGATGCGGGTACCGACCGCGTGCCACAACATCCGCCACGGTCAACCCGGTGGGTGCCTCCGGCGTTTGAGGAAGCATGGCGAGAATCTGTGCGATGGATCGGGATTTCATCTTTGAAAGCGGCAGACCATCAAGAAAGACCTTTCCGCCTTTGAGAGGATTCACACGCGCCAGAGCTTTGAGCAAGGTAGATTTACCGCAGGCGTTAGGACCCAAAATAACGGTAAGCTCACCCTCAAGCACCTTGAAGTCTATACCGCTGAGTACTGTGTGGTCGCCATAGGCTACGACCATGTCTTCGCCTGCGAGTCGGCTTTCGCTAATCTCTGCACAAGCCTTCACTAGCTCTTCTTCCTTTCAAGGTAAATCAGGTAAATCAGATATAAACCGCCCAGGGCGCCGGTAACCACACCGACCTGTAGGGTACGGCCGGGAATTGCAAACCTTCCAATAAGGTCTGAGGCCAGCACCATCAACGCGCCCATGAGGGCAGATCCGAAAAGGGTAACGCCGCCGCTTCGCCCCAAAGTTTTCACGATATGCGGGGCAGCAAGTGCCACGAATGCTATGGGACCGGTAGTCGCGGTGGCTAGGGATACGAGAAGCACACCGAGGAAGAGCGCACACACCCGATAAGCGTTGACATTCACACCTAAGCCCGACGCCACGCTATCGCCAAACCGAATGGCCCCGAGAGGGCGTACCAGGGCGAGAAGCGCGGGAACTGTGACGATCAGAAAAATCATCAGTGTAATCGTACGCGGCCACGACATATCATCGAGAGAACCAGCAAGCCAGGATGCCGCCGTCTGCGCCTGAGTCAGTGATGCCCGAACTACCAACAGCGAGTTGAACGCCGCAAGAGTCGATCCTACACCAATACCCACAAGCACTAGACGGAACCCGCGTAAACCTGTATGTCGAGTCAGTAACCACACCGTAATGGATGTTGCGATACCGCCAATGAGGGCACCGATAGCAACTTCTACTGGACCAGAGTCGAAGACGATAATCTGCAGGAGCGCACCAGTTGCGGCACCGTGTGTAAAGCCGATAATATCCGGTGAGCCCAGCGGGTTACCCGAGATTACCTGGAACAGCGCCCCTGAAAGCCCTAGAGCTGCGCCAACAAGCAGAGCTGCCACGATGCGCGCTTCACGCTTCTGTACTAAGACCACTGTAATGCGTTTACCCCGCCCAACGAGGGCATTAATGACGTCCATCGTCGTCACTTTGTATTCGCCCTGTTGCAGCCCCCACAGGCTAAGTGCCACGATGAGAGCGATCAGCACAATGTACAGCGTCAAAACCCGCCAGGGAACCTGCGCCTGAATGAGTCCGCGTGAGTTAAGAACAAGCCTGCCAGCTAAATCGTGACCGCGCCGTGCACCTCGAGGGCGCGAAGATTCCTGTTTCTGGGTCTTGAGGTTCGTCGCCTTAGTCTGTGTATCTGTCATCAGAGAGCCTCCACCTTACGACGAGTCATCAGGAACAGGAAGAGGGGTGCCCCTGCAAGGGTAGCGATAATTCCTACCTGAGTTTCCTGCGGGTGCTCCGGGGTCGCCATAATAACACGGGCTAAGACATCGGACATGAGCAGCCAGACAGGACCTAGAAGCGCGGAGCCGTAGTTAACCCAGCGCACATCATTGCCCATTATGGCACGCACTACGAAGGGAACTGCCAAACCGACGAAGGAGATTGGTCCGATGGCAGCGGTTGCCGCACCTGCAAGAAGCGTTACGGCAAGAAGTGTGAGGTTTTGGGTTCGATATACCCGTACGCCTAGGGAGATAGCGGCTTCCTCACCCATACTTAGCGCGTTGATCGAGGGTGCTACAAAAAACGCTACAAGCAGACCCACAAGGATTACGGGGGCAACGGCCTGTGCAACTGATATATCGCGCCCTTCTAAAGACCCAGTAACCCACACACGAAATTCGTCAAAAGCATCTTGGTTCGAGAGCATAAGTCCCTGCGCTACAGCGGCAAGGGCGGCAGAGATAGCCACACCGGCGAGAGCTAACTTAACAATAGAGCCGTCTCGACCACGCCCGAGGGTATAGACGACAGTGGCGGCTATAGCGCCCCCAACAGCGGCGGCAATCATATATTGCCAGATACCGAGAACACCAAAAAGTACAACAGTGAGGATGACTGCAACGGCGGCACCGGCGTTGACACCCATCAGACCGGGTTCGGCGAGTGGGTTACGGGTGAGTGATTGCATGAGTGATCCGGCAACTGCGAGGGCCGCTCCGCAGGCTATCCCAATGAGTGTCCTCGGAATGCGCTGCTCAAAGATAATGGCATGACTTTCGGGGGTTGATTGCCCCGCTAACGTTTCCACGATGGTTTCGGGGGAGAGTGATTTTAGCCCAATAGTTAGCGAGGCAAGAATACTCACGCCGAGCAGAACCGCAAAAATAATAAGCCAGGTTATTCGTCGGCCATTTTTTTCGTTGCGCCCACTTTTCATGGTTCGTGAGGCTCCTGTGCGTTCCAAGATTACGCTCAACGAGACTCCTTTATTATATGTGGTCTAAGATACAGTGCTATCAACAACGCTACCGTAAAGATAGCTAAGACCGCCTTATCTCGATACCGTGTCTTGTTCCTTATGGCGTTAGGGTACCTTTGGTTCTTCTCCTGAGCAAGAGTGCCAAACGCGCGTCACAAAGGAGCGTTATCTCCCCTGCGGCGCGCGCCTACCACCATTGTCTATGGACGCTTTCGAATAATCAGTACAGCAATAGCACCGATAATAGCAACGCCAAGCACAGATACGCCCAGCCACGGGAATTCCTGCCCGTACGTTACTGTTGTGTTGCTGGTTTTATGGCTATCTGCCTGTGTCTTTGCGGAGCTAGAGGCCGACGCGCTGCTCTTCGCACTGCTGGATGAAGAGGCGCTGGCGGTCTTCTTCTGTTCGCCCTTGTTAGCATTCTGGTCGTTTTTCTGATCGGAGGAATCTTTATTCTCGCCCTCGTCAGCCTCAGCGTTCAAACGATCATACTCTTCTTTAGAGATAGGGTTGCCATCAGCATCAAGATAGACGGTCTCTTGCTCAGATGAACCACCGTCTTGTGCCGAGTTACCGCGGTTATCTTCGGAACCATTATTATTCGAATCTTCAGTACCGCCATTATTGCCGCCCCCGTTATCGGGTTCTCCAACGGTAAATACAGGGCTCTTATTGGTATACCGCCCTCCCGTATTACCTTTATTACGACCGTTGGCGTCTTTACCTCCGCCTCCTCCCGTTGCAAGGAAGCGAAGCGTATGGTCGCCGGAGCCTGCGTTAGAGAGCACAAATGAACCGTTTAGGTTCCCCTTGCTATCCGTTGTTTGCCTATGCACGACGCCGTCATCATCTAGTTTGACGGTAACCTGCGTGTTTTCAGGGAAACCTGTCAAAGTGAAGTTAACTACGCCTCCGGGAGTCACATGAGGACTTACAGTTGAGCTGGTTCCTGGGGTGTTCTCTGATGCTCCTCCGGGTGGGATCGCATTCGCAGCTCCCATCCCCAGACCAAGACTAAGGGATATTGCCGCGCAGGCAGTGAGCGCCTTTGATACTGTCTTTGTGGTTCGCATGAGTTTCCTCTTCTGTGCGACTAGTGGTAATTTATACCGGTTCCCTCCCCCACCGACGGTGTGGGAGGGAACCCTGATGTTTGAGATATTGTGTATATTTCCTCAGGCGTGAAAGGTGATTACGCCCTCTTGCGGAAGGTTAGTGCAAGCACTAAGATGATCAGACCCGCTATAGAGAGCAACACGTTATTTGCGTTGTTTGCAAACCAGCGCGAGAAGCCGCTAAGCTCAGCGCCAATGATATTGGGGGCACTATTGCTGTCGGACTGTGTTGCCGCGGCAGTTGCATTGCCCTGGGTACTGTTTTTACCGGGTGCGGCCTTGGCCGTGTGAGTTTTCTTGGGTGCGCTCTTGGCGTGAGCACCGCTGTTACTACCGTTCTTTGCGGCAGCTTTAGCGCGTGCCTGCACACGGTTAATGAGCGTATCGTTTTCCAGTTCAGCAGCAGCTCCAAGAGAAGCCTGCTTCGTAATGCTGCTCTGACGGGCTGTAAAGTTGATTCCGGAGCTCTGGGTGGGAATAGGTGCCACAGAGCCATATCCTGATCCATTGTTACCCGACCCGGCATCATAGCCGCCTGCGCCAGCAATCTTAACGGATAACGTCACCGAATGCTGCTCGTCGCCCTTCTTTAAACTGCCGCTCAGGAACGTGATATCGTGAACGGTGCCCACGCCCCATTTATCGCTATTTGGGAACGGCAAAGTATAGGTAAACTTGCCATCAGCATCAGCCTGAATAATGGCCACAACACCACGAGACGCATAGTCTTTACCGTTATAGTTCACGGCACGGTCAAGTTTAATGTCACCGCCATCATATTTCACAGCGATAACGGCGTTGGCACCCCATCCCGAGCCACTAATATTAAGGCCCTGACCGTGGGTCACAGTCTTAGGACCGGTTACGGCAGCCTTACCGTCGGACACAGTCTGAGTCTCAACGACAGGAGCAGGTGCAGTAGGTGCAGGGGCCTCGTTCTTGGGGGTTTCTTTCACCTGAGGCTGCTCAGGAGTCTCCTCCTTTGGAGTCTCTTCCGCTTTCGGGGTTTCGGCTGCCGGAGCTCCTTCACCCACAGTTACCGTGTGAGTTGCTGAGTGCTTTTGATCGCCATCCTGCAGACTTCCGCTCAGGAAGTTAATCTCGTGCTGTGAACCGTCCGTCCACTTCTCAAATCCGGTTGAATTCTCAGCGTTTGGGAACGGTAGCTTTGCGGTGAACGTACCATCAGGATTAGCCGTAACGACGGCTACAACACCGCGTCCAGCCCAATCATTACCGTCATATGTTACGGGATTCGTAGACTTGACTTCACCGCCGTCGTACTTCACGGCGATCACAGAACCGGTACCGTCGGCATTCTTCCAACCGGTACCGCTAACCTCGATTTCCTGACCATTTTTCGCGTATTTCACACCGGTCACGGTAACGCCGTCGGACTTAACAGTCTGCGAGTTCTCAAAAGCGGCAGGAGCAGGATTATTTTCTGCCGCTTGAGGATCTGGCTTCTCTTCTGCTTTAGGCTGCTTCTCTGCTTCGTTCTTAGCAGCGTCGTTAGCCTTGGGCTGTACCGGAGTTTCCTCAGCTTTAGGAGTCTCTTCTACCTTCGGGGTATCAGCAGCAGGAGTCTCATTCTTAGCTGCATCATCAGTCTGAGGCTGCTGTGCGGGTGTTTCTTCAGCCTTTGGAGCTTCTGCAGGGGCCTCATTCTTGGGGGTTTCTTTCACCTGAGGCTGCTCAGGAGTCTCCGCCTTTGGAGTCTCTTCCGCCTTCGGGGTTTCGACTGCCGGAGCTTCTTCGCCCACGGTTACTGTATGAGTTGCTGAGTGCTGCTCATCGCCCTTCTGCAAACTGCCGCTCAGGAAGTTAATCTTGTGTTCTGAACCGACGGTCCAGTTAGCTTCAGCAGGGAACGGGATAGTTGTGGTGAAGTTACCGTTCTCGTCTGCCTTAATAACCGCTATAACACCGCGTGCCGACAGATCCTTACCATCGTGCGTCACCGGTTCTGTGGGTTTAACCTTACCGTCATCATATTTCACAGCGATAACGGCGTTGGCACCCCACCCCGAGCCACTAATCTCAAGGCCCTGACCGTTCTTAATAACCGTAGATCCTGCAACGGTAGCAGTATCGTTTGCTTTCGCGGCGGGTTGTTCTACCTTACCTTGAGGCATTCTCTCGTTGCCTTCACCCGGAACCTTCACAGCAGGATCCTGCGCCTGCGCATTATTACCGGCTTGGGCGGGGGTAGCATCCGGAGTTTGACCCGGATCTTCAAGAGCAGTTGCGGGAGTTGTTACGCCGGGTGCAAGCAAAGCACCCGCAAGCGCTACCACGGCACTGTAGCGGGCGGCATGATGTGCGTGCTGTGTCATCGTTATGTTCCGTTTCGTGTATAAGGTTTTCAAGCTCTTTTAAGACAGCCCCAGGGGCATGTTGCTGTCTTTCAAAAGCATTTTGTGTATCTTCAGCGTATTCGTCGTTGAGTATTCAAGAGCCTAGATGCGGCACCTCCTCAAGCGAGGTGCCGCGTCTAAAATCTAATCCTACTGTCCCTGATTATTGTTTTGATTTTCGAGTAGTTTGCTGCGAACATCCGCAACAATACCGTTCATCAACAGGGGACCACCGGTTGAGGTCCATTTAGAACCCTCAACCGTAATAATATGTTCGTTCTGGTAGGCTTTCAAATTCGTGAAGCCAGATGTGGCCTCTGCCTTCTTCAAAACTTCTGATGCACCATTGGCGCTAGCATCACCTTGAACATTCGGGTTCTTCTGGCTTGCGCCACCCAAAGTACCGATAAACATGTAGTCGGCGTCAATATCCGAGAGGTTCTCCAAAGAGACCGGCTCTGAGTGACCCTGCCCTTCACGATCCTGTGCCGGGGGACGCTGCAGTCCCAAATCTGAAAGCACCTGACCGGCAGGGAGTTCCTTCAAGATCAGTGCGGGGCCGTTACCTGCCCAACGCACGATGGAGAAGGTCTTATCACCATACTGAGGTTCTAGCTCCTTCTTGAGCTGCTCAGTAAGCTTTTCGTAGTCTTCCTCAACCTTTTTACCCTGGTCTACCAGGTTAAGAGCATCCGCTACCCGCTCAAAGTTGATGGTCCAATCACCGCCGGCGTATCCGGTGTACACCACGGGAGCAATATCCTGCAGAGTCTTGTATGCCTCTGAACGTTTATCCACGCCTGTGGAGTCAGCCAGAATAAGGTCGGGCGTGAGAGAGGCAACCTTATCGTAGTTAACCTCAGATACAGAACCGACAAGTGTAACGTCGTCTCCTACCTTATCTTTGAGGTAGTTAGGCACAGTCTGCTGACCGCGACCAGAAATAGCGCCTACAGGCTTAACGCCAAGTGCGAGTACCGCATCCAAAGTAGGTTCTGAGAGAACTACAACGCGCTGCGGTTTAGTAGGTACCGTAATTTCTTCCTCATCTACATTCTTAACGACGCGAGTCTCACTTTCGGGAGATTCCGAAGAGTCAGAAGTCGTAGATTCCTGGCTGCATGCTGCAAGTGTAAATGCAGTGCCCGAGGCAAGCGCCATACCTAGAAAGTTACGGCGATTTACCATGAATTGAGCTAGTGACGCTGGGTGTTCAAAAGACATATTTCTCCTAAGACAAATAAACTCTACCTAACCTTACCGTCATATATGCCCTACTTCAAGGAAAAACTCTCATGGTTAACGTTAAGAATCGTCAATCTTTTTACCGGTATGTGGTTTTTTCATTGGAAATACAGGTTTTTTATAGTCATTACATAAAGCTATAAAGACGTTATGTCATCAAAAATATTTCACGCTTTAACCGTTTACAGCGTCACAATACGCGCACAATGCACTCAAATTTTTAAGAACAACTGCATTCATCAGAGAGATTTATCCCGGTGTGAGGATGTGACCTCCACATCTTTCGTGCACTCTCCCCTAGAGAACGCAAAGCAGCAATCGCGGTCTGCGGATCTTCTGCCCCATACACCGAGCTGCCTGCAACGAAACAGTCCGCTCCGGCTTCCGCAGCTCGCACAATCGTTTCCTCCGTAATCCCGCCATCAACCTGAAGTCGCACCGAAATACCGGACCCTTCAAGCGCCGATGCGGCGCGACGGATTTTAGGCAAAGTGACATCAAGGAATTTCTGCCCGCCGAAGCCTGGTTCCACTGTCATAATCAGAAGCATATCTATTTCTGTGAGCAGATCGAGGTATGGTTCTACGGCAGTTGCCGGGCGTAACGCCAACCCAGCTTTTGCCCCGGATTCTCGCAGAGTACGCGCCAGCTTAATAGGTGCGGTAGCCGCCTCCGCGTGGAAGGTTACCGATTCGCTGCCCACGTCGGCATACTGGGGAGCCCAACGATCAGGATCATCAATCATCAAGTGCACGTCAAAAGGCACGGGCGAAACTTCGCGCAGACGCTTAACAACCGGAGGCCCCCACGTCAGATTTGGTACAAAGTGGTTATCCATCACGTCAATATGTGCCGCATCCGCAGTCGAAATGCGTTCTAACTCGTGCTGTAAATTTGCAAAGTCGGCAGAGAGTATAGACGGATTAATAGCAACAGACATGAGAAAACCTCCTCAACATGACATGCGGATGTTCGGATAACAATAATCGCCGCACCAAATACAGTTGCATTGCGCGATTCTAATTCTTACGGAAAAGTGCGAGGAACATAGCATCAGTACCATGAATATGCGGCCACAGCTGTGCAGTTGTTGATGCTTCACCCAGAATATCTTCCTGACGAACCGAGGAGGATTTTTTAAGGCGCACCTGTGGACGATACCCGGGAGCCTTATCGCCCGCAAGAGCGCTTCGTCCTTCATTGCTCGGCAAGGCAACGCGTTGAAGTATCGACTGTGTATCCAGCAGACGCACTTTTCCAGTCTCCAGTATCTCCGCAACAATATTTTGAGTCTCAGCAGCATGCGGTGAGCAGGTTACATAAGCGATCACACCGCCAGGTCGCGTAACTTCACACGCAGCTTCCAGAAGCTGACGCTGCAGAGGCAGCAAATCGGCAATATCACGCGGGGATTTACGCCAGCGTGCCTCCGGACGCCTGCGAAGGGCGCCTAGCCCCGAGCAGGGAACATCAACCAGAACACGGTCAAATTTCTGCTCCGGCTTGATGCCCTCGGGTAACCGCTTAGCATTTTGTTCAAGCGTTTGAGAAATCTCACGCCCGTCCCCGGTGAGAACAACGTACTCGTCGGGAGAAAGCGGCCGTAAAGATTGTGAAACCAGTTTTGCACGATGCGCTGCCGACTCATTCGCCACCACCCGAGCACCACGCTGCGCGCCCAAAGCCGCCAACAGTGCAGCCTTACCGCCCGGACCGGCACACAAATCAAGCCACGCAGAGTCTTGCCCTTCAAGAGGAGCTGCAACAAGCGCGCGAGTAACCAGCTGCGAACCTACATCCTGTGCACGCACGGTACCCTCACGAACACTTTTCAACCTGCCCAAATCGCCAGCAGAATATAAAGCGGAGTCCTCCACCAGTTCGCCCTCTACCGCGCCTTTCTCGAAGGCTTCCTGCAGGTCGCCTATTCCGGGAAGTGCTATAAGGTTTACCACAGGTGCCTGGTTATCGGCCTCAAGAAGATCCTGGATTTCGGCCGGAGACCTGCCATGAGCTGCAAGCGCTTGGCGCATGGAACGCACAATCCAGGTTGGATGCGATTTTGCGAGCGCAAGTTTTTCGGTGTCGTCCTTGGCATCAGCTTCCAGACGGGCGTACCATTCCTCACGGCTGCGTTCGCTGACGCGACGCAGCACCGCATTCACAAAGTTCGCGGGACCGCCGCCGATCTGTGCGCGGGCTAATGCGACGCTTTGGTTAAGAGCTGCATGGGCGGGCACGCGCATGCTCAAGAGCTGATGAACGCCCATACGCAGTACAACCAACGTGGTTGTACCGATTTTCTCCAACGGACGATCCGCGCAATGCGCCAAAATGGCGTCGTAGGTACCCTGGCTGCGCAGAGTTCCGTAGGTGAGCTCGGTGGCAAAAGCCGCGTCCCGATGGTCAAGATGGTGGGCACGAATCGTGCTGGGCAACACGAGATTTGCGTAAGAGTCGTTTTGCGCTACCGCGCTGAGAACCTCAAATGCGACGAGGCGCGTGGGATCCGCCGAGCGGGAACGCTGCGAGGGTGCGGTTGCAGAGAACTCACGGGACGAAAGCTGCTTACGGTTGCGCTCATGTCCGCTCTTATTACGTTTGGAAGCACCGCCTCCGCCGCGTTTCATGCCATCATGGGAGCGCTGGGCGCGTTCGTTTCGGCGTTGTTCGCTGGTCTTACCGTCAAATCGTTTTGATGATGCACCGCGATTTCGCGGATTCCGTGAGCCATTTTTGTCGTTATAACGTCGCTCCGTCATGAGAGCATTACCTTTCCTTCGGCGAGGTTGCTACCGAGACCGCGTGCCCAGGCGAGCGCGTCCATCATTTTTTTACCTGCAGGTTGTACACGTACCAGTTCTAAAGCGCCATCCGCCGTACCCACATAGAGTTTTTTACCACGAAGTTCAAGCTGTCCAGGAGCCAGAGTACCGGCCTGATCGCTCAGACGCACACCGCCGATCTTAAGTCGGTTCCCCGAAAATTCACACCAGGCGCCGGGTTCCGGGGTTACTGCGCGAACTTGAGCAAGGATTTTGTGGGCACTTTGAGTGAAGTCTATGCGCGCATCGGCATTGGTCACCTTTGCCGCGTAGCTGACGGATTCGTCCTCGCGCTGCGCGGTTCCGTGCTCACCTGCCTCAAGCCGTACAAAGGTATTCGCTAACAGCTCTCCCCCGCTTTGCGCTAGACGTGTAAGAATGCTCCCAGCAGTATCGTCTTCCGTCACCAGCGTGGATTCTTCTTCGAAAACCGCACCAGTATCCAACCCGGCTTCTAGAAGGAAGGTGTTCGAGAAAATCTCGTTTTCTCCCGCCATGAGGGCACGCTGCACGGGGGCGGCACCTCGCCACGCAGGCAGCTTCGAAAAGTGCAGATTAACCCAGCCGTAGGGAAGCATATCTAGTGCTTGCTGGGGCAGAATTGCGCCATATGCGACCACGGCAGCAGCTTCGGCTCCCAGCGGGGCTATCTGCTGTTGGGTCTCCGGCAACCACCGGTTCGCTTTAACGATAGGCAGCCCGAGCTCTTCAGCGCGTTGCGCTACGGGCGAGGGGGTCAGGATGCGCTTTCGACCTACCGGCGCGTCCTCGCGCGTGAGCACTCCAACCACCTGAACCCGCGGGGACTGGACAAGCGCATCGAGAGGGTGCACAGCGATCTCGGGGGTTCCCGCGTAGAGAATTTTGAGGGTCATGGGTGCCTCCTTAAACCTGGTGGAATACGGTATGTCTATGCTCTGAAGCTGCCTAGGGAGGCGCCGAAGCTTCCTCCAACCCGCATTGCTCGTTCGGCAGAGGTCTGCGCTGCCACCTTGTTGTAGTCTGCAGCTCGGATGGTGCGCATAACCCGTTTACGATCTTCGCCGACAAGGCGATCGATAAAGAGTTTGCCGTGAAGATGATCGGTTTCGTGTTGGAGCATACGCGCGAATAGTCCTTCCCCTTCAAGCACCAGGGGCTTTCCCATCTTGTCTACGCCTCTCACCCGGGCCCAGTTCATGCGCGGAGTATCCGATTTCATACCGGGTACCGACAGGCATCCTTCCCCTCCCTCTTGAGGCTCCGTTCCGGTCTCAAGTACGGGGTTGATAATATATCCTTCGCGGTCGTCAATACCGCCAAAGGTAAAAATTTGTTTGGAGATACCAATCTGAGGCCCAGCCAGCCCGACTCCTTCAACGTCGTACATGGTGTCAAGCATATCGTCGATCAGTTTGGCAAGCTCCCGATCAAAAACGGTGATAGGTTCACATTCGCTGCGAAGAACGGGGTCGCCTACGGTACGGATACTCAGAATTGTCATATGTCTCCCTGATGCGCTTGTTATGGTACGCAGATATACTCCAAATAGGGTGAAGGGCTGTCAAATACCAGCATTCTATTGTACCGGCTGAGGTATTCGTCCAAATAGAACACTCGTGATTATTTTGTTGTTCTTCTACCGGGTTTATTAGGCTACCTGTGTGTGATCTCCCGAAGACGGTTGACCTGCCACGGGAGGCGGAACTACCGGCATGAGAGCGTCGTCCGGGAATTCGTGAACTGTACGGTTATATTCCCAGACCCTCCGCAATGCACAGAATTTATACCAGTTCTGTTCAAGAATCTTTGGATTTGCCTGATGCGGCACCACCTGCGTTTCGCCCAGTGCCACGCCCATCAGGATGGGGGCATCACCGTATTTCCAGGGCTCCCAGGTTCCCGCGACGGGGTCTACCAGCGATTCTTCGGCTTTGAGCCCGGCAACCAGTTGCATAACCACCTTATCGTCAAGGGGTTTAACACGCCCTCGCCGGTCGGTGCCTTTAGTTTTATAGTCAATAATGCAGGTTCGTCCGGCGATCTGAGCGACAAGGTCCAGCGTTCCGGCGTAACCTACGGACTTATTCCAGATAGTAATTTCTGCGGCGAGTGGTTGAGGGCGAAAAGCGTCCCACCATTCATCGAACCTATCCGCATAGGCTTGTTCGCCGTTGCGGATAAGCTGTTCTCGACATTCTTCGACGTTGTGTTCCGCTCCCATGGCGCGTAACGCAATATTCTCGGCGTAATTATGTACCCTGTCACCGCGCTCGGCTGCAGCATCTCGGTACCGTTCGGATGCGGCCGCCGCATCACGAATAATAGCGTACTTGAGCCCCGAGGATCCGGCAGCACGATAAGCTCTCTGGTCTTCGAGAGCAGCTTTTGCAGCCATATAACCGTGCCATCCGCTCATATCGGTAGCGTGCTGACCGATAACGGTCGTGATGGAAGGAACTAGCAGCTCTCCGCCGCGTTTACGGGAGTACATGCGGCCGTAATCGGTTGGATTTGCTAGTTCTGGTGCTGTCACCGAGTACCTTCTTGATCTGCGGATAGCGATTGGGGCTGTATACAAAAACCCCCGTTGTGGATGTACAAACGGGGGTGGCGCGTGCGTGATACTGGGTTCGAACCAGTGACCTCTTCGGTGTGAACGAAGCGCGCTA